>ERZ838399.974-NODE-974-length-30839-cov-2.830561_pt1 | contig 30839 bp, 27 predicted proteins | sample MGYA00519683_ERZ838399 | MGnify/ENA primary metagenome ERZ838399 (study PRJEB31850, sample SAMEA3708833) | human gut metagenome | biome: human gut; feature: human-associated habitat; material: faeces | place: China | collected 2014 ...
AGCAGCTGATGATGCAGCAGATACAGAAGAGGATGCAGTGGATGTGGAAGATGCAGCAGAAGCAGCAGACACAACAGAGGAAGAAGGATTTTCCCTTCTTGATGTAACAGCAGATCTTGTTGATGCAGCATTATATGCAGTGGATGATGATAATACAGAGTATGTGATCACACTCTTTAGAGATCCGGATGGATATAGCTATGTTTCATTAATGATCGTTCCACAGGATGGACAGGGAGATGTCCTTTGTGGAGCATATGATGATTCTAATGTAACAAATGTTACAGATGAAGATAACATTGACTGGACTGAGATCAGCACAACAGATGTTTATACAGGTGATGATTTCTCAGCAGTATTTGTAGAAGCAGATGACGGTTCCGTTGCAATTGCAAATTCAGATTTTTCCCTTGTTATGGAAGGTCAGTATCTGACAGCTGATGAAGCAATCGCTTATATGGGAGCAGCAGCTAACTACATCAACTAGTTTTTTTCAGATATGCGGAGTAATGGAAGAACGGCTGCTTCGCATATCTTTACATAATGTAATTCAAAAATCCTGCACACTTTTATCTCTGTAATCAGCACACATTTATATAGAAGTTGTAAAATTCGCATTGAGTTTTACAGCTTTTTTCGTATGGCTTTAGCCAAAACACAAAGCTAAAAATGGCAACTAAGTTTATAATGTGACACATTAAATAATTGCGAAACTCTCGAAAACCTAAATTGAATTGTGAGAAATTAACAAAAGACATGAAAGACACTGGGGAGCGGTCGGTACTTAGAAGGCAGGTACGATGTCAATCGTGACTGGCTTCTTAGTACCGTTACCAGCGACACGTAGCGAGAGCGTGTTTTCGAAAATTTTGTTAATTTTGAACAATTGAAAGAGGCGTATGAGGAGTTTCGCAAATGCCTAAACAATTATAAAGAAAAGAGGAGAGAAACATGGAGATTTTAAAGTCAGCAGTTATTTTAGTGATCGGATTTGTATTGCTTATCAAAGGAGCAGATTATTTCGTAGAGGGAAGTTCCTCCGTGGCGAAAAAGTTTAAAGTTCCATCTTTGATCATCGGTATGACGATCGTGGCAATGGGAACAAGCTTACCGGAGCTTGCAGTCAGTGTTACCGCATCCATGGCAGGAAATAATACACTTGCAGTCAGTAATGTGGCAGGATCAAATATTTTTAATCTGATGGTAGTCTGCGGTGCCTGTGCACTGTTTACACCACTTACCATTGAAAAGAATACATTGATGAAAGAGTTTCCGTTCTCGATTCTCTGTGCCGGCCTGCTTGTAGTTATGGGATATCTTGGAATGTCATTAGGCCGTGTGGATGGTGTGATCCTGCTTGTGATTTTTGCCGTATACCTGTTCTGGATGATACAGTCTGCGAAAAAAGCAAGAACAGCCGGTGATAAACTGGAAGCAGAAGAGGAAGCACTTGCCGAGGAAGAGATAAAAATCCTTCCGATGTGGAAATGCATAGTTTTTATTATTGGTGGAATGATCGCAATAAAGTTCGGCGGTGACTTTGTAGTTGATGGCGCATCTGCGATCGCAGCCGGATTCGGCTTAAGCCAGACACTGATCGGTCTTACGATCGTGGCACTCGGAACCAGCCTTCCGGAGTTAGTGACGTCCATCGTGGCAGCGAGAAAAGATGAGGTGGATATGGCACTTGGAAATGTGATCGGTTCTAATATTTTTAATATTTTACTGATCCTCGGTGTTGCAGCGGCGATCAGCCCTGTTACCTTCCTTATGGAGAATATTATCGACATTATCATTTTGATCATCATGAGTGCAGTTGTATGGGGATTTGCATGGACATCCAAGAAAGTGAATCGTAAAGAAGGAATTATTATGCTTCTTATGTATGCGGTATATATGGTGTATATCTGCATCCGGTAAAAACATAGAAAAAAGTTATTGACAGGAAACGCTGGTTCTGGCAAATGCTGGTTCTGGCGTTTCTCTTGTATGAGCCTTTTGTTACGGATCAAGTATTCATCTTTTTAAATAAATCATCATAAAACGTCTTGATGCAAACAGTAAAAAACAGTAAAATGAATGTAAAACAGTAAAAGACAGTAAAGAACAGTAAAACAACACAAAAACAGTAAACAAGAGTAAAGAACAGTGAAACTAAAGGAGCGCCTATGCAGAATCCATTTACGCTTACATTTGGGAAAAGTCCGTTAGAGCTGGTAGAACGTCCATTACAGACAATGGAAATTGTTGATACGTTTACAGCGGAAACGGTAAATCAGCAGATGTTCATTATCACAGGTGTACGAGGTTCGGGAAAAACAGTGATGATGACTGAGATTGCAAGACGGCTGAGGGAAAGAGAAGACTGGGTAGTGATAGAACTGAATCCTGCTACCGATTTATTACAGGGAATGTTAGCAAAACTAAATAGCAATAAAGTTTGTGCAGCCATCATAAAGTCTGCGAAAATTGATTTATCCTTTTTCGGGTTTGGCGTAGCGATAGATGGTGTTCCGCCACTCACGGATACGGAGACGGCGATCATTACTATTTTGGAAAAACTGAAAAAGCAGGACAAGAGACTGTTGATTACAATCGACGAAGTTACAAATAATGATTATATGAAGGTGTTTGCAGGTTCATTCCAGATTTTTGTAAGACAGGATCTGCCTGTATTTTTACTGGCAACGGGTTTATATGAAAATATTGATGAATTACAGAATGAAAAAAATCTAACCTTTTTATTTCGGGCACCAAAGATTCAGTTAAAACCATTGAATCAGCAGGCGGTTATGAATAAGTATAAAAATATTTTTCAAATAGATCAGGATGTGGCAAAACAAATGGCAGAGCTGACGAGGGGGTACCCGTTCGCATTTCAGGTGCTTGGGTATCTGACATGGAATCACAGTGGTCATTATGAGGTAGTAATAGATGAGTATGAACAGTATTTGAGTGAGTTTGTATACGATAAAATATGGTCAGAGTTATCGCAGAAGGATCGCATTGTGGCAAGGGGAATTGCCGAGACGGAAAGCGGAAAAATCAAAGAGATCCGGGAACATCTTGGCATGGAGACAAACGAGTTTAATCCCTACCGGAAAAGACTGATAAAAAAAGGAATCGTTTCCGGCGAGACCAGAGGGTATGTATTTTTTACACTGCCGCTTTTTGAGAGATATGTGATCGATAATTCATGAGTGAAAACAGGCGAATACAATTCATGCATTATGTCGTCCCCATATTGTGTACACCGTGGAAAAAGCGTATAATACAAAGCACGAAATGGAAAGATATTATATACGGATGGAGGTAGTCATTATGTCATTTTTTGATGAGATGAAAGAGTCATTGGTATCAGCAGGAAAAGATGTATCCCAGAAAGCGAAGGAAGTATCCGGTGTTGCCAAGTTAAAATTAGACGTAAAGTCCAAAGAGGATTATGTAGAAAAACAGTATGCAGAACTGGGACGTACCTATTTTGATGCACACAAAGATGATGAGGAAAATGCCGAAAATGAACAGTTCAAAGTGATCAAAGAAGCACTGGCAGAGATTGAGCGCATGAAAACGGAGATCTTAAATCTTCAGGGCGCAGCAGAATGTCCAAACTGCGGAGCAAGAATGCCACAGGGCGCATCTTTCTGCAGCAGTTGTGGAGCAAAAATGGCAGAGCCGGAGCATTTTACAGGCGAAGTTGTCGATGATGAGAAATTCGACGAATAAAGAAATGCATATCATTCGTTTACCGAGAAACGATGCACAGAAAATGTAAAATTAAATGCAATAGCACGGAAACACCGAAAACCCAATGTATTCATTGACTTTTCAGTATTTCCGTGCTATTTTATGAGATAGGCATTCGGCGTCTGATGCAACAGGACGTGATAATGCATACGATTATTTTAATATAAAACACAATGAAAAAGAGAGTACATGAAATGGAACTCAACAGATCATCTGTACAGATGGTCTTAGCAGAGAGGTTCCCGGGATATAGCAGGGCATCTGATTTTAACTCAGTAATATCAGATCCGCAGGATATCATGGTGCGAGGGAATGAGGAAAGCTTTATGGAACATGGCTTTGGAGTGGCAGGGCTGAACGGATGCAAAAAAGTGGCATGCGATAAGTTCTGACGGGACCGCCTGTTATAGCGGAGATGTTTTTCAAATAGAAAGACATGCTGAGGTCTGTATTGTGGGATACAGATGAATTGAAGTGGTAACACGGGAACAACCCGTCTTCTGGGTAATCAGAGGGCGGTTTTTTATTACAGTCCACTTATTGCGCATGTGAACTGTAATAAAGATAATTATAGGTAATTGCGAAACTCACAGAAAACGTGAGGTAAGTTGTGAAAATGTGACAAAAGATTGAGAAGACATTGGGGAACCGCCGGTTCTTGCTTGGCAGACATAGCGTTAGCTATGGCTGGCATGCTAGTACCGTTGCGAGTGACACATAGCGAGAGCGTGTCTTCGAAAATTTTGTTACATTTCCACAACATTCATAACATAAATAGAGTTTCGCAATTGCCTAAAAGATAATTAAGGAAAGAGGTAGTGAGAATGAGCAATAAAGGAAAGTATTATATGACAACAGCGATTGCCTATACATCGGGCAAACCGCATATCGGAAACACTTATGAGATCGTACTTGCAGATGCGATCGCAAGATACAAGAGAGCAGAAGGCTATGACGTATACTTCCAGACAGGAACGGATGAGCATGGTCAGAAGATTCAGGAAAAAGCGGAAGCAGCAGGAATCACTCCGAAAGATTGCAGAAAAATATGATCTGGTACCTTCTGTTTCATCTGATCGTCACCGTGTAGAGCAGCCATTTGCAAACTATGGAGGATATTCTTTTTATAAAGAAATGCTGGTTCGATTAGAAAACAGACAGAGGGAGGACTAAGCTATGTCATTCTGGAAAAGTTTATCTTCAAAAAGAAAGCTGTTTTTTCTGGCAACATGTATAATTTTCTTATTTTTCCTGTTTCGTTCCGATTATGCACAACAGAGAAGTTATGTTATTATGCATGATGCTTATGAGCAGATGGAAGACGGAAATTATGAAACTGCGGCAGAAGAGTTCCAACAGTATCTGGACAGTCATTCTTCTAAAATATACTGGAAAATTCAGGAAGTAATCAATCGGAATGATCAGTCTACCTATGGAAATGTGAAAAAGGCATTGGAAGAATGTCAGAAACATTTACAAAAAGAACAAGCTAAATAACATTTTCAGAAGAGAGATCTGCTTCCAGATTGAAACAGGTCTCTCTGTAATACTTAGGGAGGAAAGGATTATGTTCTTTTTTTGGCTTATTGTTGGTGTCATTCTGGTAATTGCAGCTATTGCGAATATGATACTCACAAATTTATCCGATATTATATGGATTAATCGATGGACTGCTATTGGTTTATCGTTTGTAGAAAGCATATGTATGGCGTATGGCTTCGGCAGATCTGGTCTTATCCCGAATATGGCCATTTTAAGAGGGCTTGTCATTGTTATCTGCCTGACCGGAGGCAGCGGACTTATGATTTTTATGGGTGAAATGATTAAAAAACATGGAATCGGAAATGGTATTTCCATCATCCTTGCGGTTAATATTTTATCCCGTATTCCAAATAGTCTGGCAGCTCTTTTTGAAACTTTCGTTTTCAATAAAACACTTGCCAAAGGCTGCTTATCTGCAGTAGTTATCCTTGCTGTCATTATTGGTACCATTGTACTGGTTGTTATCTTAAATGACGGACATAGAGATGTCCCGGTCCAGTACTCACAGAAAATGAATGGTAGAAGACTTACAGGAGGACTGGCATCCAAAATTCCAATTAAAGTAAATGTTGCGAATGTCATGCCTGTAATTTTTGCTTCCTCATTATTATCTCTTCCTCAGATGGTTGCTTCTTTCACCGGAAAAGGATATGGCAGCGGGATTAGTAAAATTATACTGGAGTGTGTAAATCAGAATAACTGGTTTACCCCGGCGAAGCCGCAATGTTCCATTGGATTAGTTTTTTATATTGTGATGATTTACTTTTTTGCTTATTTCTATACTTCCATTTCCTTCAATCCAATGGAGGTAGCTGCTAATCTAAAAAAAGTGGTGGATGTATTCCGGGACTCAGGCCAGGAAAGCCGACAGAAGAGTATCTTTCCAAAGTAATAAGCCATATGGTTGTCATTGGAGCTACCTGTCTTATGGTTATTGTCTTTATTCCGACACTCTTTAATGGTTTGTTCTCAGCAAATGTATCTTTTGGCGGGACTTCTATTATTATTATTGTTGGAGTTACATTAGAAACGCTGGAACAGATTGAGTCACATATGCAGGTAAGAAAACACGAAGGATTTCTTACTGGAAACAGGAGGTAAGAATTATGAGCAAATTTTTTAAAGGCGTAAAAACAGACTGGAATAAAATTGTATGGTCTGATAAAAATACCATCATCCGAGAAACAGTTGCTGTTATCGCATTCAGTGTTGTGCTTTGTGCTTTCATTGTAGGAGTTGATACTTTAACTCAGTACAGCGTGAAATTCATTTCGAGTTTGATCGGATGAATTACTATCATACAAATACATTTTGTTGTTATGGAGGATAAGTACATATGCTTACAATCAATGAAGGCGAAAACAAGTCTTTTCGTGTATTAATAAAACACGTAGAAGAGAAGAAAGGAACCAAAAACATATATGTAAATGTCACATTTACCGACGGAGAAGCGGAATTATCAGCCAATGCCTGGTGTCCTGCATCAGAATTTCCATATGCCGGGCAAGTTGCAGACATTACACTGGTTATGAAAAGTGGTTATGTCAACATTAAATCTGCAATTCCGGTACCAACGGAAGATTCTTCCAAATATCTCAGGCATGCACCAATTAATCCGGAATCTGGTATGTCCATGATCTACCGTTACATTTCCGAAATGAATGATATGGATTTGAAAACAATCACAGAATACCTCATAAAGCAAAATGAAGACAATTTTAAAAGATGGTCTGCCGCAAAATCTGTTCATCACAATTATCTCAATGGATTACTGTATCATATCTGCAGGATGATTGCCAATGTAAAAAATCTTTCCTCAGTATATGCACTCAATAAGGATTTGTTGATGTCAGCAGCTATTTTGCACGATATTGGAAAGCTGAAAGAACTTAAAATGGACGAACTTGGAAGTGCAGAATATACCATTGAGGGAAATTTATACGGGCATCTGTACCTGGGAGCCATTATGGTAAAAGAAGCCTGCAGAGCCTGTATGGTAAATGAAACTTCCCAAAACATTCAACTGCTTATACATATGATTTTGTCTCATCATGGAAAAATGGAATATGGTGCAGTTAAATCACCTGCTACCAGGGAAGCCTATGCACTTCACATTCTTGATGAGCTTGACAGTAAACTGTGGGTTTATGAAGATGTGATGAAAAACACAGAACCAGGAACCTTCTCCCAGCCAAACCGTTGGCTTGATGGAGCAGTAGTATACAATTCGGACGTTGATCTAAACTCCCACTAATGCAACAGGTAGCCCTTTTGGACTGCCTGTCTCTTTTATATTCAATTTTCTCTTGGATCCCATTTTATAACTTCATAATGCCCATCACTTGCCTGGCACTTGAAAATTATTTTACGTCCATAGCTGCCATCTTCAAACGGAAATGCCTCCCAGTCAACTTTTTTGTATACCGGATCAATAATGATATTTCCTCCTGCTGAAACTACACCGTATCCTTTTTCACCTTTTATCACTGCAAAATTATCATAATGCAGTTCCGAAATTTCCAGAATGTTGGGAATTTCTGCAATAACAGATATTTCTTCAGGCTCTTTATCCGTCTCAATACGGAATACTAATCCCACATTATCACGAAGTGCTGTTCCTATGGTAGTTATTTCCGGCAGTGGATTAATCACCGTACATTTATCAAGAAGGGTTACATCTTTCTTATTGATAACCGCCCAGTCATCTGATTTTTTAACTCTGGCATACTGTCCCTGACTTTCCCACGGATAAGCATCTTCATAGTCACCTGTCATCCTGTTTCCATTTTTATTAATAAAATAATAGTTTTTTCCGTCTTTACTTACGCAGGCGGAACTATATTCCATAGGAGTAGCTTCCTGAAAACATGGTGCAATCTGCTCTGTACCGGTATCTTTATTAATAAAACCGTATAATCCATTGGATCCGATTACCCGAAATGCATCCTTTTTATAGTCTTCTTCAATTATCGGATAATAATCTGATATTTTCGTCCCATCCTTTTGCAGATAAGCGCCCGTATCATCATACTGAATGACTTCATCATCAGCAGTAGCAGAAGCTTCCACTTGCGTATAAGTTTCTGAAGCATTTACATTACTCTGGGCACTTGCTTTATCAGCAGAATATGCCAGAGAGAAACATATTCCGGTAGAAATCAGCATTAAGATCATTCTGGTTTTCCAGGAAATTTGATCTTTTTCATCATCAACCGGATGTACACGTATTGTTTTATCTTTTAGCTCAAGCAATATGGTATCTTCGATAAAATACGGCCGCAGTGAATCCAAAATCTTTTTTATCATATGGGGCTCCTCCTTTAACTTTGAACTATTTGGCAGAAACTTTTTTAGAAATATTAAAACATGAACGAAATGATATGTAAATAGTTCCATTTTGAAAATTTCGTATCCTGTTGACATTTCACTGGAGGTTCTTATCTGCTATAATTGAAAAAAAGATACGGAGGAGCTTTCTATGGACAAAAAAATGAGTACACTTATGAATACATCTGATTGTAATAAAGAAAATGCAAAGTGCATTGATGCTTCAGATATAAAAGGAAAAATACTTCCATCTTGCAGAACGCAGGAAGAGCGATGGCAGGAAGCTTTTCTCAACCTGGCAGATAAGGATCCAAACTCCAAGCATAAAACAATTCTAAATGGAATTGTCAAAGATATTATAAAAGAATCGAACAAAGAAAAAGCTAAACAAATCTCAGAACAGGAATTTGGAAAAACAATTAGATTGTCGGCTTGGGAAGGGGATATTGATATTTATGCCCAGTATTTTTCAAAGATTAAAGATATATCGCAATTTGATCTTTCGCACAAGGCTTTTTGCGTTTTATTGAACCGTGCAAGAGGCACTATTATAAACTGGCATAATGGAAAAGGACTTCCTAAATACAGAGATGATGTCATCAAGTTGGCTTTTTGGGCAAAATACACTGTCGAAGAAACCAATAAGCTTCTTGCATGTGCTGGAAAACATTCACTGTATGTGAAAGGATCTGAGAATAAAAATACTCTTGTTGATACGGTATATATACACATGCTGAACCATAGAAATTACTCTTTTGCAAAGGCTCAAAAACTTATCAAAGAAACAAACCAGGTAATCCAGCAGAAGATACAAGCACAAAATAAAGAAGGTGTAATTGTATTAAGTCATGATCCGTCTTCTGATTCAAAAAATATGGAAAAATTATTATTGAATAAAGTAGGGAATAGCGATGCTGATTTTTTAACTTTTATCAAGCAGCATGTTGATAGTTTTATTTACAATTATCAGAAACTATATGATATTTTATGTTCCGATTTTGAAACACAATATGATGTCAACAACAAAAATGTAGTAAATCACAGAGATTCTTACACGTCTTCTCTTAATTCATTACTTGGAATTTCAGCCGGGCCTAAACGACGATGGAAAAACAGTCTGGTAAAAATAATATATGCGGCTCTTCCGCAAAAGACCAAACAGACACAATTAGTAGATACAGATTACCATACAATCAGCCGAAAAGATTTAATTGTACTTGGTTTAATTCTGAACAGAGATCTTACCGGAGTAAATATGCTCCTTAAAACATGTAAGGAAGAGCCTATATATGGAAGAGGAATCGGTGAATGTATTATATGGAATGCCTTAGAAACTGGTGCTGAGCTAGAGGTTGATGACTTTCCTAAAAAGGCAGCCGAACTATATGAATTGGACTGTATTTCTACAATTTTTAAAAATGCAGTAGAACAAAACGACGATATCCAGTTTGAAAATGACGAGACGGATCAAGAAAAGCTTAAAGCAGTTTTAAACCAAAAACTCATTGAATATGAAACATTATATTATGAACATGAATACAAGATGCCATCCGACGTTATACGGAGAAACAAAAGTAAAGAGCAGATTAATAAAGAATACATTCGTAAATCTCCATGTTGTAATGCTCTTCATTCCTTAAAGGTATTTGAATGGATCAAATCTACGGTTGCCGAGATAGGTCTGCCAATAGTAACAGAAAATCTGCAGGAGATTCTGGATTTATATCCAGAAAAACAATTATTTGATTATATTGTGTCTTTCATAGCACAGGAAATGGAGGAAAACCACTCATGAAATATTTAATTGTATATCAAAAATATTCTATACAGTGTTATCCACAAAAAGAAATGATTCCAAATGAAAAATATTCTGTTGGGAGAAGCACGGAAGATAACCAGCCTTATGTAAGCTTTGATTCATCGTTAACATTTATAGGTAGACAACATGGGATGATCACCTCCATGCATGACTGTCTGTATTATATCGGACTTCCTAATTTGGCCCCAACGTTCTTTAACAACCAGAAAATGAAAAGAGGAACTTTTCCATTAGAAGCCGAACATGATTTAACAAATATATTTACAATTAAAGAAACGAAATACCCACAAGCTTTCCTGTTTGCTTCAGATCACTCTGACTGGAACTTATGCAGACTCCGAAAAAATGATGTGAAAATCGGGAATCTGACCGGGAACAACGATATTGTCCTTGACGATAATTTAAAGGAAATTGCAGTACTCCAGTTTATTGGTGGTCAGTATTATCTTATTATTTCGGAATCTGCACAGAGTGATTTTTTTCAAATAAATGATGATAATACAATAGAAAATATTCATGAAAATCTCTGCCTTGATAAAGAAAAAACTTATCGTTTTACCTATAAAGAAAAATATATGTTTATAGTAGGAGGCCCTGTCATACTGTATGGAAAAATTTAAAGGACATGTCGAAGTATCTGGTATCACACAAAAAGGATTTTCGCGTCAAAATAATGAAGATAATTTTCAGATTGGGCCGTATTATAAAAAATCCAGTTCAGATGATACAGCTCAGTATACTTATTCCACAGAATCAGGAGCAAGATATATCATACTTTCAGCAATAGATGGTATGGGGGGCGGATCTCTTGGAGAAATAGCAGCACTCTACACTGCGGAGGAATTCTTTTCCAGTTATATGAAATCAAAGGACCATCTAACAGAAGAAGAAGTATCTACATTGATGCGGACATCCTATCAGTCAGCAAACAACCGCATTGTGAGGAATCCGTCGTCCATATTAGGAGCAGCGGGCGTATCCTGTATCATTGACTGCCAACAGTCTGTAGCCAGATTTTTCTGGTCAGGAGATTCTCGAGGTTATTTGTATCGGAATCAAAAATTATTACAGATTACCAAGGATCAAACCGTAGCTGCGATATGTTTAAAAAACGGATATTACACCAAAACAGACCCACAATATCAATATGACAGACGGAAATTAACTGGTTATATTGGTAAAGACTTGTATTGCTATGATTTCACCCCATTAGAAACGCCTTGGATTCCATTGAAAAATAACGACATGATTTTTTTATTAACAGATGGAATATATGAATCCTGTGATGAAATGGATCTACAAAAAGCAGTAAATATAAAAAGCACAACCATGAACAACTGTAAGTCACTTATAAATGTTGCAGTACAAAACGGAACATCCGATGATCTTACAGCAGTTGGAAGCGTATTTTATACGTTTGATTAAAAATAATATTTATTGTAATACTTCAGATATGCTTCATATATAAAAAGAAACAGAAAAAATGTTGTCAAACGAAGGAGGATCGTTATGAGAACGCATGGACAAAAAATGTTCTATACAGAACAAGAATTTTCAAAAGCAGAGTTTGAAGCTATTGAAAGAGCAAGAGAACAGGCTATTTTAAATAAATATGGAAATTTTTCCCTGCTTGGAACAGGATCCCTGAAAATGTCCCACGTATATAAAGTAATTGCAAAATCCGGTTCTGGATCTGAAGAAGCTGTCGCTTTAAAAATAATTTCTGGCATTACACAGGAATGTAATTCATCTGACTTGGAACTTTCCAAGAATCAATTAAAAGTAAAACTCCGCAGCAATGAATTCGAAAACAGTGCTGAGTCTGAAATTAAACTACAGTACGATGGTATTAACCGGTGTCCAAATATAATTCCACTGGATGGAACAGACTTATTAGACTGGATCTGTCCTGATTTCAATAGAGTAGGAGTAGACTATGTCCTTAAAATGCCATTAGCCGACTGTTTGTTCAATACCATAAAAGACTTCCAACAGACAGAAGACCATACGGATAAAGTGATACAGTTAGGAATCGATATCTGTACAGCACTGGAAAACCTGCATGCTCAGGAAATTTATCATAGAGATATTAAACCTGCAAATATTTACTTTTACCATGGAAATTACTGTCTTGGTGATTTCGGAATTGCTATACACAAAACAAGTTTAAAATTATTTGAAATCGGAACGGAAGCCTACTGTGCGCCGGAACAATACTATAAGGCAAGAGAAATGAATCCATGGTTATGCAGGAAATATAACCATAGGGTAGATATTTATTCTCTTGGTTTGGTTCTTTACGAGTTGTCTGGAAAAAAATCTGTATGTAACTTTTTTGATCAAAGGATAAATGGAACTTTACCGGAACTTTCCATTGAATCGGAAGGTTTGAAAAGAATTATTCATACTGCCTGCCAGTTTGATCCAGATGAACGTTATCAAAACGCAACTATATTCAAAGAAAATCTGGAACGTTTACAGCAGGATAAAAATTATATTCCATCTCAGGAAATAGGCACTATATCCAACAAAACAGTAACTCAAAGTGGTTATCAGCAGCCAACTGGAGACACTTGTATCGGAAAAGAAAGGGATCCGTATGACGATGAATTTGATCCAATAGAAATAGAAGAACAAACAGGGACATCCATTGCTAATAATATGTGGAATGTTGGATTGTTTTGGTATGAAAAAAGTCAGGAACCGGCTTCACGGTTTGCCAATCTAAAAATTGATAAGAATATTATGCCCCTTACTTCTTCGGAATGGGAACCATCTTATAATTTCCCTATAAAATGCCACACTAAAAGTACTTCCGAAGAATTGCCTTTAGCCCAGGTTATTGCAAATATTAATAACATTGGGGATATGTATTTGATTGGAGAGGGCGGTTCTGGAAAAACTACTGCTCTTTATTCAATTATGCAAGACACTTATAAAGGGCAAATGTATCCCACAAAATATTCAGAAAAAATAACTATCCCTCTCTTTATTGAGTTGTCGAAAGCTCCTGATATTTGCGGAAAGGCCTACCAAGAAGGGCATTCTACTTTTATACAAAGATATATATACTTACTTATAAAGTCCGCACAGCAAAAGGGCGAAATGTTAACTGAAGATAAAAATGCAGTTAGAGAAGTCTTTGGAAACAGTAATAGTTATGAGCAGGACGATATTGTAAGTACGGTTAACCATTTGTTAAAAGAAGATAATGGAGTACAGTATCTTCTTTTGCTAGATGGACTTAATGAAGTATCCAGAAAAGAACTCGCTTTTGCGGAGAGTTCTGCGACAGTAGTTGAATTAATCATAAACGAAATACGGGAACTGCAGGAATACAGTAATGTCACAGTTGTAATTACAAGCCGTGCAGATGAGGCTGTCAGTTTCGGAGCTTACTTTCCGAAATATTATCTTTCGGGAATTGATGATACTACAATAAAACAGTATCTGAAGGACAATAATATTTCATCTCATGATGTTATGCAGAATCCACGATTATTGGATACGCTACGAGTGCCATTTTTTCTAAAATTATATTGTAGCTTAATTTTCAAATCAGAAGTATCAACTCCTGGAGAAATTTTATACAATTTTTTTAATGAAAGAACGGCTATGTATTCGCTCCGTAAAAGAATAAGTACTATCCATGCAGAACAGATCCTTACAGTCAGTGCACATGTTTACAATCGTATTACAGAAAAAATGCAGTGGTTTATTTTGGATTTTCTTATACCAGAACTTGGATGGTATATGGAAAAAAATGACCTGTATACCATTGATTTGGAAACTATACAGAAAATAATGGTTGCTGTATTAACCGGAACTTGCGAAACAGATATTTGCGGTAAATATGGGATTTCCATGTTTCGTGATTACCATAATGGAAATGATGGAAGCATAAATGTAAAAACATACGCTAATCAATTACTTGCTCTGATTTCTAATAATAACGGTTCCATGCAGGAAATTATTGATAATTATTGATTATTGCGTATATTCCTTAGGCATTCTTTATGTAAACAATCAGGATTATGGATTTATTCATCAACATATCAGGGATTTCTTTGCTTCCATGAAACTTATTACTGTTATGAAAATGGCTCTATATATCGCAGAAGATATGTCAGATAAAAATGCAGGATTACGATGTTTAACTGTCTTAAACGACGGATTCCTTAATGAAAAAATTGCGGTCTTTGTTGGTGAAATATTAGGAGAATACCTAAATACGTCAATACTTATTGATATCAAACGACAGACCGCTGTTCCAGATGAAAAGAGACTTCTGTTAACAAAAGTATTGTCTTTATATAAAGGAATTTTTTCTAAAGAAGAATCCGTTGGGACTGCAATAGTTAATCTGCTTACGATGTTTGAAAAGGCTCATAAAAATTTAGATAATCTGGATTTATCAAAACTCGATCTAAGCAGGTGTAATTTTAATGGAATGTCATTAAAAGGTAGCTCTTTGGATGGATCTCTTGTAACTAAGCAGACTTTTTTTCCTTACGGACACACTTCAGAAATTACCTGTATTAAAGTTTCTCCATGCGGACAATATTTTCTTACTGGGGATTCTGCAGGTATAGTAAAATTATGGCATTTAAAAACACGTAAATATATACGTACAGTACTTAATCTTAAACACGCAATTAACAACATTCAATATATAGGTAATGGAACCGAGTTGCTGGTTTCAACCACATTGGGAGTGTATATCTATGAATCTGGAAATTATGCATTAAAGACCCAGTATAAAATGGCATGCTATGGTCTCTCCGATATGAAGAATAAAATGATTCTTGCTCATAGCAGTATTCTGGGTAAAACAGTTAAGATTGATATATTACATAATGAGTCTGATAAAAAGACTAACTTAGGTTACGTACGAAGCGATTTGTACCCTAAGCTTATAGCATTTTCTCCAGATAGGAAATACGTAGCATTCATAGACAACCAGATAAACGTACTTGTTATATATAATCTTGATTCATTTTCGTGTGCAGTTCCACTTTTTGAAACAGACATTAAAAAATCTCTTTTTGGGAGCGTATTTACTTCTTTATGTTTTGACTCCACAGGAAATTATTTGGCTGTTGCAGATACCCGATTAATTAGAATCATATCCTTTAACAAACTTCTGAAACAGCTTACTTTTCCTTCTAAAGGAAAAAGATTTCATCGAGTTGAAAATGAGCAAGAGCTGTATATGCAAATATCTGTACCGGACAACACTTTCGTAACAACATTAAAATTTATTAATAAAGATGCCTTTTTGACAATTGGATTTTCAAATAAAGCAATGTGGTTATTTAATTATAAAGAGAACAGATGTTATAATATGGCTTCATTACCATCAGTCATAGCAAGTATTGATATTTTATGTGAAAACAATATTTGCACAGCTGTTATTGGAGATGCGGATGCCAACATATTTATCATGAAATTCAATAATTTAAAATCAATAGATAAAACAGAGATATTTTCCATTTACAACACAGGTTCCAGATGTATAGACAGCATAAAAGTTCTACCTGGTGGGCTTTTTGTGTCTGCCAGACGAGAAGGACAGGCTTATTATGATTCAAATCTGAATAAAATAACGGCAGACCCATCAACAGGCAGGGAACAGTTTAGTTATAAAGTCTTTTCCCATTCAAAGAAATTGGCTGCATTAGGGAAAGAAACGGGTGCTATTTATATTTATTCACTGCATCTGTCTGTGGATAAAACGATACAAATCTCTAATACCCATATTACATATATGGAATTCAGTCCAGATGACAAGCTACTTTTGATAACTTTAGAAAATGCTGCTCCTAAAGTTATGCGTATGGATTCGTTTGATGTATTTACATTAAATACTTTCCATCAAAAGACGGATAAAGCTGTTTTTTCGGCAGATGGTAAATGCATCTTTTGTTGCAATGGTAACTATATCGAAAAATTCTCTTCTAAAACTTACGAAAGGTTGTATTACGTAAAAAAATATCAGGAACCATATCATGAGAACACTGTAGATCGAACTCTTAATTATTTTAAGGAAGATAATTATCAGTATGATCCTGCAACAGATGTTATTTGCAGTCCAGATATCATGTATCAGCAGTATTCGTCTAAAGTAACTACTGTTTCCTGTAGCCCGGATTTTTTATATATGGCAATAGCCTGGGATGATGGGAAAGTGGAAATACGTGAAATGGAAACTTTATCCTGTATAGCTATACTAGAATCGAATACTTTTGTTCAATCGATTGCTTTTACTTCTAATGGGGAAATCATGGCTGTTCCATTTGGAAAATCAAGCGTAAAAATTTATGATGTCAATACATGGCACTGTATTTCAATTTTGCATGGGGCAGAAGAAGCGTATATAAAACCTTTAAGTAAGGAAGGTCATACAAAACTTGTAACGTGCATATGTTTTGACGAAAAAGCTGATTCGCCAGATAAGAAACAGGTCATAACAGCTTCTAATGACGGTACTATAAAATATTGGAAACCATTTTCAACAAACATAATAGATCATCCTGTTGTAAAAAAGCATAAATACTTATTAGCATGTAAAAAAGTGATTAAAATATTGTGGGAAAAATTTTATATTTTATCCGGTACCTTTGTTGGAGAAGATGGAACAACAATTAACTGTAATGATATCAGTAACTGTGATAAAACTATCTATTATGTTCCAGGATTAGACATAGATGGTTCAACAATAAGAAATCTTCATCCTGATTCGGATCTAAGTGAAAAAGATTTGTATGTTTTAAAATTAAATGGTGCTATAACAGAATAAGTATTTTCTCGTTCTACGCAAAATACTTAAATTACTGAAAATTGCCTGAGAGAATAAAAAACGCTGTCTGGTAGAAGTATTTTCCAGACAGCGTAGTAAATAAGATGAAACAAAAACTGTACACTTCAAAAAGTGCAGTGGCAACAAATACATTTAACGATCATCTTTTAATGTGTTCCATAAACAGTCATATAATGGCGTCAGAAATGGGTTATGTACCTTTCCAGGTTAATTGTTTTCCATCTGATATATTGATATTATGTTGGACAGTTGACTTATCCAGCAATAATAACAGGTATAAAGAAGATCAAGGACAACAAATAGCTGGCTCCACGCTGGATACTTGCAGGAAGCAGATATAAGCATAATAACCCCAAGAGCAATGAAAAAAGCAGCGCAAATAACTTTTTCTTTCACCATATTCATCTTTTTTTGAAACATATTTTCAGCATACACAACCATTGGCTGAGCTATTGCATTCAACTGTTCCATTTTACACCATATATCAGCAGCTTCATTTCTTTTGTCTTCAGGTAATTTGTATACTGTTAATTTTGATGTAATTGAAAGCAGCATGATTGCATAAGGACTGGGATCTGTAGGATGCAGATCACTTAACTTGTAAGAAATCTCATAAGCCCTTTCGAAATTTCCTACTTTTAAATGTTCTTTTGCCTGATACACTTGTGCTGCATATTTAAAAGTCGCTTTATCTGATGTTTTATCAGCAAATACAGCATCACAAAAAGCACATTTAAAATGTCCGTTTTCAAAGATTATCTTATCGCCACCACAATTTGGACATTTTCGTTCGTACATACGCTTATCCCTCCTGGACTCCTTTTGTATGAACTTCTTTTGATATGAATTTTTCCGACTGATCAAATTTCTCCATCATGATCCGCATGCTGTTATTCAGTGAGTAGATATTGCTTTTCAGAATAGAAAAGGAATTTGTATAGTCCGGATAATAGTTCTTACAATAGGATGCCATAGGCAAGAGAAAATCATTCGTCTCTTTTATATACTTTCGCATCCGGTCGAAGCTAAAAGTATACAGACTGGTACTGTTATGCAGACGATCACTGAGTTTGATTAATGCAGCCTGGCAGTTACGTTCAATTTTTTTGAAATACACACTCAGCTCATAGTCATCCAATCCTGACTCCTTTGTAAGAAGTGTGATAATATCCAAAACCTCCTGTGAAAGATGATATTCGGTAATCAGCTCTCGTCCTTTTAATGGAAGTTTGTCACTGCAGTCTTCTAGCAAATCATGTAGCAGGGCGGCAGCAAGGGTAACGTCATCATCAATGCCATAGTTCATTAAAGTTGTGCAGACTTTCAGTGGATGTACAATGTACGGCATTCCATCTTTACGGTACTGCCCATTATGGAAGTGTCTTGCAACAGCCAACGCGATCAGGGTCTGCTTCAGATTCTTGGCCACAGCAAATCCTTTAATAAACATATAGGATTTGATATACTTGCTTGTGTCCACTTCATTATAAGTTTCATTCAATGAAATAATGTTTCTTTTCTTCTGCATATTGATTTCCTCCTCTTTTTGCAGTGTACGGTAACTTGTATCTATTCTTATACCATATAATCTAATTTCTGAAAATCCAGCCTTTCGTACTTCGTTGACACCCGTTTTTCTCCTACTTTTCGTACTGCATTGACATTGATGTCTGAGTAAGGCTGTGCTATACTCATATCATCAAATTATCGGTAAGGCTTTTAAGCAGGGGCTGTACCGAAATAACAAACTCAGGAGGAAACTACCATGAAATATGTTGTTATTGATCTTGAAATGAATCCTATCGCCGCTGTACATACAGCAGAACGTGAGCTTTGTAAACTCGAAGTGATTGAGATCGGAGCTGTTTTACTGGATGAAAAATACCAGGAAATTGGAAGTTTTGTAACTCTTGTAAAGCCTCGTTTAAATTCCCGTATTGAAAGAAAATATGAAAAACTTACGGGAATTAAAACAGAAATGACAGAATCAGCCCCTTATTTTGAAGATGCACTGGACATGTTTTTCAGTTGGTGCAACAATATCCCGGATGAAATTCAGATCATCCAGTGGAGCGAAAATGATTTTACTCAATTTTCAAAAGAAATTCAAATGAAAAAGATTCCGTTAACGTCCGAGAATCAAAAGTATATGACTGCTCCCTGGCTGGATTTCCAGGCAGAGTATGGTCATACCCTCGGGCTTGAGCATAACATCTCCTTAAAAGATGCGGTTATGTACGCTGGAGAAGATTTTTGCGGACGTCAGCATGACGCTCTTGCAGATGCAAGAAACACCGCTGATTTATTTAGCATTGTCAGGGATGAGACTAAATGCCAGAAAGCACTTCAGCATGTAATTGAAGCCCTGAAACCCAAAAACAATTTCTCCATCGGAGAACTGTTTGATTTTTCAGCATTTTCATTATCTGCCTGATAAAATCCATTTTCACATATTTCACTAAAAACAGTCATTGTTATAGCAGAAATATGGTGTATTTGACCGTATTCTGTTATAATAATGGCAGACTAGAAAAAGGAAGATGAACTATGAGTGATTTTTTAATCCCTTTGGGCGGTGGAAATGAAATAGGAGCTTCTGCATACTATCTTTCCATAGATGGCATACATATACTTTTAGACTGTGGAGCCAGATTAAAAGGTGAAGAGCTCTATCCTGATTATGAAAGACTTTTATATGAGCTGAATGATTACGCAGATCTTGATCTGATTTTAATCAGCCATGCACATTATGATCATATCGGATCCCTGGCAAGAATCGCTTCTCTTGCGCCCGACGCCGAAATCATCGCAACAGAAGCAACTAAGAAGTTGATTTATACACAGCTTCTTGAATTTGGGCGTATATCCGGTCGTAAGGAATCTGACATTATCAAAAATGAGCGTTACCGGAAAGCACAGATTCTTATGGAAAGAATCCATACCAAATCTGTTATAAAACCATTTCTTATCCGCAACTGTACTTTTACCCTGCTGCCAGCCGGACATATGCCTGGAGCAGTCATGATCTATATCAACACCCTGCACCACAATATCCTTTATACCGGAGATTTCAGTATCACCTCGATGTTTGGAGTGAATGGATTACGTTTACCTGAAGATATCCATCCGGATACGGTTCTTATGAATATCCCAAACGCTTATCAGGAAAAGCAGGTCTGGGATGACCTTTTATCTGGAGCTGGTAATTTTAGCAAACAGGATCCATATTCCAGACTAAAAGATATGATTTCTAAGCACCTGGGACAAAAGCATGGTGTTTACCTGGTTTCACGAAGCATTCCCAAGCATCTGGATTTGTTTTATTTCCTGAATTCTACATTTCCAGATGTTTCAGTTTACTTAGAACCCCAAAGTCAGAGAGTGGCAGATACACTTTCCGACATGGGATACCAGGTGTACACTCCAAATATTCATATTAGTGAAACAATACCGGAAAAAGGGTGCATTATCATTGGACAGGAACAGAACCGGCAAGGATGTGTTTCTATTTTATTTGATACATACAGTCTTCATGCATCCATATCTGAAACACTCATGATGATTAGGCAGCTTATGCCAGATTCTTTGTATCTATTACACACTCATCCTGTCAAAAGCAAATTACCACTTAATTATGCCGCTGACAGACTGCTTCCAGATGTCTGTGTTACACAGACTGTTAACAGTGAAAAATATTATTTAAAGAGGGCCAACACAATGAAATATGATTTGATTTATCAATCCGTAATGGAGGAAGAACTCAAAATTGCTGAAGGACAAATGCCAGAGTATGGAAAAGGCCGGCATAAATCCACTTATGAATGGATTGCTATTTACGGAAGTCTGCTATACCCAGGCTTACATCCACATGAAACTTATGACAGACTTCAGAAAACGTTTATCAAAGAAACCGGAATATCCTATGATGATTACCGGGCAGTTCTGCACAGCAGCAACCTTGACAACGAAGATAGAAGGCGGTATGTCCTTAATATTATCGAAAATGGTGTGACATTATTAAAAAGTGCACTGGACGGAAATACTGAAGCTATTTCCCATTTTTCGGAATTTACAGAAAACCTGAATCCGCGAGACCGAAAAAACGGCAGAATTTATTTTATCGGCAAATGTATGGTTATATCTATGATTCTTGTCGATCCGGATTTGAAAAACGATACTTATCAGCCAATTGCTTTTACTTTTGGGGCACGTTACTGTGATAAGCTCCTGAGGAATCTTCGAGATAAGCTTTTGAAAGAAAATGGCCTGACCCGGAAACGGAAATCTGCCAAAGATGTGTTATTGGAAACCGAAAATATCCTCTCTGAATCTGCAAAAGCAGAGGGAATGGCATCCGGTAACGAATACGAACAGCTCATGTTCAAATATAACAACTGTAAAAATTCATTGGAACTGGTACAGGCCACACTGGATGAATTAAATGAGACCATTGACGAAACTGCTGCAGAAGCAAAAAATAAAGCAATTGCTTCTTTCTATACCAGTATGAATTCTGATGCTTACGGACATCTTTTAGACAGTATTGAGCTGGTTGACAGAAGACTTGCTGCCCTAAAAGAAAATAAAGTTAAAATTCCACCACAGCTTCTTCCTTTAACCATCGTGTTTAAGCAGTTGTTGAATTTTATTAAAGACAGTGGAATCGAACCGATTGATACTACCGGAAGGGAATTCTCTACAGAAGTCGAAAACCTGGCCGAATACACCTACATTGGAGAACCATTCCATTATGCCGGTGAGAAGAAAGACGTAATCGTTGAAAAACCTGGATGGAAGTATGAAGATACCATCATTTCACTTCCAACTGTAAGAGAAAAAGAAGAATAGGAGAGAGCTTAACATGTCTGAAAAACAGTATTATACCGCAATTGACCTCGGAACCACTAACTCTGTTATTGCTTATGGAAACATCCAGAACAATGTGATGCGTCCCATCGTACTGGAACTTGACAGAAAAAATGATATGGGCAGCAAGTCCAGAAATCCTCTGCTGCCTTCCGTTGTATTCTATTACAAAAACAATGAAGGCAAAATTGTTACAGATATTGGTGATTATGCCAAAAGCAGATACGGAACACGTGCCGGTTATGTCTGCAAATCTGTAAAATCCTTAATGGGAACGACAGATCAGGTTCCTCTGGTAGAAGAAATTCCAGACAAGACACCTTCTGATGTTTCTGCTCAAATTCTTTCTTTTATGATCAACTCTGCCAAGAAACGACTGTTTCAGAATGAATTAAGTGATGTTATTATCACTGTGCCGGCTTCGTTTGATTCTGACCAGTGCCAGGCAACCATTGATGCTGCACGAAAAGCAGGAATCAATGTCGAAAATATGCACGATGTCCTGCTCTACGAGCCGAAAGCAGTTATTTATGACTTCATGCGGATGCAGGAATGTGGTGAAATTCCTTCTGATCTGTTATCTCTGGATACAGAGAAGAATGTTCTCGTGTTTGACCTTGGCGGTGGAACTCTGGATGTTACCATTCATAAAGTAGGATATACTGATACCGGGCTCCTGAATATTAAAGACCTTGCTATCAGCAGATACACTTTACTTGGTGGTGACAATTTTGATGAACTGTTGGCAGCAGATATGTTAAAACGTTTTGAAGAGATTAATGGCATAAAAGTCAGCATTAAACGAAAAGAAGAAGTCATGTGCAAATTAAGAAAGCTGGCTGAAAAGCTGAAAGTAGATTTATCACAGGCTTATGACAGTGCCAGAATGTCTGATGTAGAACTTCCAGAAGATTATGAGCTGGAAGTTATGGATATTGACCTTTATGATTCCTACGCTTATGCGGATACCTATACAAAATCCGATGTAGAAAGAATTGTATCCCCACTTGTGGGAGAAAAATATAAAATAAGTGATGTTTCAAAAATCCAGCATATGGATGAGAAAGAAGTAAATAACATCATTTATCCCATTCTTGATGTTATGGATAAATGTGGCAAAGATGTAAAAATCGATGCCGTTATTTTAAATGGCGGTATGACCAAATTTTATCTTATCCAGAAGCGGCTAAGAGAATTTTTCGGTTTTGAGCCCCTGACAACCAGTGATCCGGATTTATCCGTTGCAAGAGGGGCAGTATATTATCATTACTGTCTTCATAAGTACAATGTAAGAAAGCTGGAAGAACCAGGTACTCCAGAGGCTACTGATACACCTGTCAGCAAACCGGTTTCTGGTGTTGCTTTTAACACCAGCACTATTTTAAATGATACCATTAACCTTGGATTGAGAGGAGAATATGTAAGCCAGCTGATTCCAGCCGGTACAGAGCTTCCATATAAATCTGAAGAAATCCGTGATAAATATAAACTGGATAAAGCAACCAATTCTCTTGGTATCGAAATGTTTCTTGGACGAGGAAGTACCAAAAATCTTCCAAACCGCCGTATTGCTACCCGAACCGTCAAATTCGATAAGAGCTATCCGGCAGATACTCCAATCAGTTTCCAGATTTACATCAATTCTATGCGAATGATGACTATGGAAGCATGGATTACCGGAAGACCGGAGACCAAGAAGACCATGGAAATGGATATGGCTTCCTTAAAACGTACTGCAAAAATAACCAAGAATATCGGTACTGTTGAAAAAATGAGGCTTAATGCCAAAAGTGAACTCAACGAATTAAAAGCTATGTCTGACAGAAACAGAAATAAATTGGGACATGAATTAAACCCAGAACTGTCCAGACGGCTTGAAACAATTGGTCAGGCATCTAATCCAGAAGATTTCTTTGCACCCTGCATGGATATCGCAAGATCCTGTAAGCAGTCTGATCTTATGTTTGCATATATCTATATGATAGCAGGTATGTTTAAAGACGGATGGACGGACAGCCAGAAGAAACAGGTTCTTTCTTATGCCAGACAGCATTTTACTCCATATGCATCTGCCATCAAACAGAATTATTACGTATTAAGAAGAGCATTGGAAGTAATCGGTCTGTTCGATGATAATTTTGCTGACTTTTGTACAGAATACATGGGCAGGGTATATGGTGACAGCACACAGTTTAAGAATGTTATTCTTCAGCTCGTAATTCGATATGAAAAAGATGACAAAAAAGTAGCGGATTTCCTAAATAAGTTTTTCCATTTATCCGATTTTAATAAATGGATTGCCGCTCTTATGGCAAACCGTTTTGGCATGGAAACTACCAGAGAGAATCAAAAATATCTGGTTAAATTTGTCAAAACAATTACTCCTGGATTGGCTATCTCAGACGAAAATGATACTTCCCAGTATGTGGCAGTTCTCATTTCTGAACTCTGTGCAAACCAAAATGATAATCCAATCTGTGCCGACAGTTATACCATGAAACATACCTGGTCCGCTCTTGGAAAATATCTTTCCACGCAACAGGATTCACTATTTGTTTCTGCTGTAACAAATTTGTGGAACGGAACCGATCTGAGCATTGAAGAATCAGCACTTATTCATACCATTCTTTCAGCTTAAAATTTATTTTTCCTTCTGTGGGGAGCCTGAGTAATCAGGTTCCCTTTTTGAAAACTTTCTTATAAAAATTCGCCAGCAAATGCCATAGATGCCATATTACAAATAAACCAATATTTTATATGAAATGGAGGCATTTACATGGCATCTACTATTATTCCAACAAACCAGATTGCAAAAATACAAACTAATAAAAAACTAATTGCATTTTATGACAAACTTCATATTGCTCCGATTGAACATTATGCGCAGATTCATGCAAAGGGAGAATCTGATCAAACAAATACAAAGGTCAGTTCCCTTATTGGCATTTCCATTCAGGATTATTCCAATGGCACTGGGCAGAACAACATTATCACACAGTTCAATCTTGCACCAGAACAGGTACAGTTTCTTCTGACACGTATTGAAGCTGGATTTCAGGACTTTGGATGGAGTTCTGACAAAATTTTCGGTACTCCTGATACAAATGGGTATTCCATTGCACAAAAGTTTGTCATTACCAGGCATTCTTTTAAGCAGGATGGTACTGTTTTAAATAATCCATGGTATATCTCTATTTCTGGACATGGTATCCGGGTTCAGAACCACACAGGTGGCTACTACATGAAAGGTGGTTCCTATCAGCAAGAAAAATCTGTTTTCATTAATCTGAATGACATGGATTTGTATGGATTGTTGAAAAGAACAGATGCTTATATCCGTAACTGGGAAATGGTCAATGCCTACCAGACTATCTTACAGGGGCAGCAGACATATGCACAGTATTTAAGCAACGTCAGACAGCAAAACCAACAAAGACAGGCTCCGGGTTATTCTCAAGAAAACCCTGCATATACTGGTGACCAATATGAGCAACGACCAAGTGATAATTATGGTCAAAGTCAGTATCAGTACTCAGAACCACAATATCAGTATAATAATCCTAATTATTAGAGGTACACATCATGAGTAATATAAATCCCTGCCGGGCTGTATTTCGGTATCCCGGCAGTAAGTGGAGAATTTCATCACAGCTTTGCGAATATATTCCCGAACATCATTCTTATCTGGAACCGTATTTTGGAAGTGGAGCCGTATTCTTTACAAAGTCACTGTCTGCTATTGAGACTATTAATGATTTAGATCTGGATGTTGTAAACCTATTTTCCTTTCTCAAAAATGACCCAAATAAGTTAGCATCTATGATTTATGCAACCCCATATGCCAGATATATCTATGATCAGCAATTTGTTGGACAAACTTACGACGATCCATACGAAAAGGCACTTAGTTTTCTTATTAAGTACTGGATGGGACATGGCTACCGTACGAACGGTTATAAAGTCGGATGGAAAAACGATGTACAGGAAAGAGAACATGCTTATTCCCTGCTAAACTAGCAGAAACTGCCTGCATGGGTATTGCAGGCAGCAGAAAGGCTGAAGCAGGCACAGATCGAATGTATGCCGGCAACGGATCTTATCAGACGCTTTGATTATGAGAACGTATTCATGTACATTGATCCTCCTTATGTGCTTAGCACAAGAACCGGAAAACAGTATAAACATGAGATGACTGATAAAGATCACATGAAGCTTCTTGACACATTGCTGAATTCCAAAGCAAAAATCATGTTAAGTGGATATGCCCATCCTTCATATGATGAAAAGCTAAAGGACCGGAAGAGAGTAGAACTAAAAAATCAGTCTACATCTGGAAAAATAACTACCGAAATTATCTGGATGAACTACCATATTGGAAGTTATGTTCAGAGAACGCTATTTTAGTTGAAAGGAATACATTATGACAAAAAAAGATATTCTTTTATAAAAAAGATTATTGGTAACTCAGAATATACTCCCATTATGCGAATTGTGTCATGTTATGTAAATATAGACCATAACGACATCCGTTTTCAGGAACCACAGACATTTTTACGCCTTGATGAGTCTGAAGTCGTACAGTACTGTCAGTTTTTCAAAAAAGGAGTTTCTGGTAAATTAGGTTTGACAGCTGTTGAATTGGACGTCAAAGAAAATCTAGTAGAATCTCTTAGAGATGCAAGTCTTTCGGATTTAGAAGAAATCAAAAGTGTGGCAATGACCATCAGGGATAATTACGCAGCAGAAGGAAATGATAGCGAAGAAGTATATCCTTTTCTTTTGATTCTTATTCAGCCATGCTGCTTGAGTAAACCTGGTATAAAATATGATTCTCCAAAGAATGAATTTACCAACCGTATTGTAGAGCCAATGTTGAATCCTCCAGTATATACATTTTTGTATCCTGCACTTGATGCGTTACATACAGATGTAAGCAAAGCAGTATTTTACAGCAAGAATGAAAAAGTTTCTGGAAAAGCAGGACAGATTGTATCAACATTGTTTGGAACAGAAATCCCACTAAGTCCAAACAGCCAAAAGGAAGGTTTCCATGATCTTTTACAGAATGCTTATGATGAAAATGTTCCTTATGAATCTGTCTGTGGAATTTATGAACACCTGCAGGAAACTCTGATTGACATGCAGCTGTCTGGAAAAGATGTGAAACTTTCCAATGCAGAACTGGTTAATGCCATCGTTGACTACCTTTAATATGTAATAAAAAACATTTTTTGTCAAAAATAGAAAAAGACCGGAACATCCCCCGGTCCTTTCCAAATCACAGCTTTAAATATGAAATAACATCATTTACTTCTTTTTCCAGTGAGCCATTTCCAACAGAAACAATATGGTCTGCAAGAACCTTGTTTTTTTCTTCAAATTCAAATGAAACAATTCTGTCTGCAACCTGTTCTCGTCTCAAGGCAGGTTTTTGGATAATGGACATAATACAATCCCGTTTATCACGGTCTGTATAAATAATTTCACATTGTCCAGGATACGCATTGTAAACACTCAAACCTTTTCTTTTACCCATAACAATATGATCCAAAGGGAATTCCGGAAACAGCGTCTGAATTCTCCGGATACGTTCACCCATAAATTCCGGATATACTGCAGTTGCTATAAATACATCTGCTTTTTCCATTAAAGAAATCAGAAATTCCCTTGCCCCCGGAAGAGTAGGCTGATTCTCATAAAACTCCGCATATTCAAGAAACTGCATTCTTTCATCCAATTCATTTCCCATAGAACCCCATGTTGAAACACCAGATATGTCAAAACGATGCCTGATAGTTCCTCCTGTTATATTTGAAGAACTGAAAATCCGTAAAAAAGAAAATGAGTGCATAATTGCCAAAACCGGCAACCGCAAATTTGAAGACTATGTCTGCCTTGGAATATATGGGAATGTTAAAAGTGATTCAACGCTTAATGCAGGTATTAAATCCATTACAAAGGCCTGCAACCTTCCATCCATTTCCATGCATACCTTACGCCATATGTGTGCAACTGCACTAATAGAACTGAACACACCCCTGGAAAAAATTTCTGAAGTGCTTGGACACAAAAATGTCAATACGACATTCGATATTTATTGTGGCATCATGGATGGTCATGAACAAATCAAAACAACTGTATCCGGCACTATGGATCCAGCCATTGCATTTACCAATCATCTGACTGGAGGTGCTCATCCATGCATATAAAAGAAATTATCCGGCCGGAAGTCAGGGAAACTCTTTTCTATGGGAAAATTCTGTCCTGAAAATTTAACGACAGCATTGTTCATATAAAATCCCGAAATAAATACTGCTACCGCGTAACTCTTGTTTTTGAATCTGGAAATCAGGCAGATTATCAAAAAGGCGGTTTTAATACCAAAGCAGAGGCTGTTAAAGCAAAAGAAACGGCAATCGCACAACTTCATAACGGTGAATTTTCTCCTTATGATTATATAGCAAGAGAATTTTTCGATTACTGGATGTATTACTATATGGTTGATGTGAAAGATATTTCATACAATACCTTTGTTTCTTACAGAAACATCATTTATAACTATTTTCTTAAGGTAATTGGAAAGAAATATCTTCAAGATCTGAAAAGTGAAGACTTTGTAAAAGCTCTTGACACTACTAAACGACGTGGCAGCAGAAAAGATTATGCAAAGGAGCAGAAAAAGGCATTTCGCAAAAAGGTTAATGAACTTACCAACGTCTATTCTGTAGAACAAATATCAACTCTTTTGTACATCTGCAAAAATGAAGAACCCACTATTTTCATGGCTATACTGCTTACAGTGACCACCGGACTTCGTATATCAGAGACAATTGCGATTAAATATCAGAATATTGATTTTTTAAATAACAAAATATATATTGAAAGCCAGCTTGGACGTACCATTACCAATGACGGAGTACCAGGACAATCGTTATTAACTCAGGAAAAACGTACTAAAACACACAACAGCGTAAGAGAAGTCAAATGCGGATTCAAATTTGTACAATGGCGTAAGTTAAGAACAACGTACGCTACTGTACTTGCTCAGTATAATGTAAGCATGAAGGCCATTTCATCCAGTCTTGGCCATTACAGCACAGATTTTACAAAAGAAGTTTATGTGAAATCAAAAAGAAAAGTGATCGATCTGACTTCTATGATTAAACCTTTCGCTGATGAAATTTTATATGCAAGTGAGGATTCGAAATCCATGGAAATGCCTGACGTAACGAATTATTACAGAATATAATATTCTTGAAATTATAGACTCATATGTATATAATATCAGAAGATATGTCAATTTTTCGCTATGAATGACGTTTAGTGCCGACAGCTTCTATGTTATGGTACGCACAGATATCTTATGTTTCAGATGCTGTTAAGACCATTAATAATGCTGGCAATTTACAATACCTGACAAATAGTGTTAAGTATTCGTGAAAAAGTTATTTTTTGACCAAACGGCCTGAAAAGTCACATTTTTTTCTGTGTTTTCGACCGAAAAATGACGTATTATCAAATCAAGACTTCATACTGTATGACTTTTAAGATTTTCCATATTGTTGTGCAGTGTGTATAATTTAGAAAGGAAAACTATGAGAAAACTAGCATTAAGTGATGAAATATTGCTAAAAGTAGACAAAGCAGCCCGCTATATTGGTGGCGAAGTCAATTCCGTAGTAAAGGATCTGCCAAAAATTGACATCAGATTTGCCATGTGCTTCCCGGATGTATACGAGATTGGTATGTCAAACCTTGGCATGATGATCCTCTATAATATGTTCAATGAACGTGAGGACGTCTGGTGTGAGCGTGTCTTTTCTCCGTGGCTGGATCTGGATAAGATCATGCGTGAGAAGCATATTCCGCTGTTTGCCCTGGAATCCCAGGAACCGGTAAAGGATTTCGATTTCCTTGGTATCACTCTTGGATATGAGATGTGCTATACCAACGTACTTCAGGTACTTGACCTGAGTAATATTTCTCTCCTTGCAAAGGACCGTGAGGAGAATGATCCGATTGTGATTGGTGGCGGTGCATGTGCATACAATCCGGAACCGATTGCAGAATTTTTTGATATGTTTTATATCGGTGAGGGAGAGACTGTCTATGATGCTCTGTTTGATGCATATAAGGCAAACAAGGCAGCAGGCGGCTCCAGAACAGATTTCCTGTATGCAGCTTCCCGGATTCCTGGAATTTACGTTCCGTCTTTATACAATGTAACATACAAAGAAGACGGTACCGTTGCTTCCTTTACCCCGGCGAAAGAGGGCGTGCCGGAGAAAGTCTGTAAACAGTTGATCACAGATGTTACCAAAGACTACCGTGCGATCAAGGCTCCTGTGGTACCTTTTATCAAAGCAACTCAGGACCGTGTTACTCTGGAGATTCAGCGAGGCTGTATCCGCGGATGCCGTTTCTGTCAGGCAGGTATGATTTACCGACCGACCAGAGAGCGTAATGTAGAAGTATTGAAGGAAAGTGCCAGAGAAATGCTTCAGAATACCGGACATGAAGAAATTTCTTTAAGCTCTTTAAGTTCCAGTGACTATTCTGAACTGAAAGAACTGGTAAACTTTTTAATCGAAGAGTTACATGGAAATGCCGTAAACATTTCCCTTCCATCCTTGCGTATTGATGCGTTTGCCCTGGATGTTATGAGCAAGGTACAGGATGTAAAGAAAAGCAGCCTTACCTTTGCTCCGGAAGCCGGTT
>ERZ838399.977-NODE-977-length-30793-cov-59.788438_pt1 | contig 30793 bp, 27 predicted proteins | sample MGYA00519683_ERZ838399 | MGnify/ENA primary metagenome ERZ838399 (study PRJEB31850, sample SAMEA3708833) | human gut metagenome | biome: human gut; feature: human-associated habitat; material: faeces | place: China | collected 2014 ...
CGTACCTTGAAAACTGAATATCATTCCCTCGGACAAAACAATGATACTTCCGTAATTCGCGGCCCGGCCACAAAGAAGGCGGGGTGGTTAAATTCCAATGGAGCAGCGAAGCACGCTGCCGCTTGTGAGAAATCCCATATCTCTGGGGTAACAAGAGAAAGTACAGAGAAACCATATTTCGAGAAAATGCTGCCGGATCAATGCTTTTGCATATTTATCCCGGCAGCTTTTATCCATACGAACAGCTATGGAGATTGGAGGCGATTGACATGAAAGAAAACTGGGTTTACCGGCGGGGCGATTTGTATCTTGCAAATTTAGGCGTTCCTGTTGGTTCTAAACAGGGCGGTGTTCGTCCTGTAGTAGTTCTTCAGAACGATGTTGGCAATCTTTACGCACCAACGATTACGGTTGCTCCGCTGACATCGAAGGTGGAGAAAAAGAAACGTCAGCCCACGCATTATTTTCTGCGTAAGGCAAAGGGGCTGCAATGCCCATCTACCGTATTGGCTGAGCAGCTGGACACCTGCGATAAAACCTGCGTGATCCGTTACCTTGGCAGAGTCAGCAAAGGACAGATGCGTGGGATTGATGAAGCTGTAAAGGTTCAGCTTGGTTATTACATCCCGGAGAGGTCAGAGGTAAAAGCGTCTGATTTGGTCAAAAGGCAGGAGGCGCAGGAAGATGGATAAATTGATTACACGAAAAGAGGCAGCAGCTTTGTTGGGAATCAGCGTGACCACGCTGGATGCTGCGCGGATGGAGGGGCTGATTACCTATGTGCAGTATGTAGCGAATGGGTGCGTTTACTTTACGGAAACGGGGATTCAGGAATATATTGCCAGATGCACACATCAGGCGCATCCCAAGGAGGGAAATCCGACATACCGAAAGCCAAGAGTATCGGGAGTCCGAAATCGACATCGTTGAGTGTTCGCGTAGCCTTTGCAATAATTAAGCTATCAACACAGATGATTGGAGGTATCAACCATGGCAAGAAAACGATATGCAATTCCTCAATACGGCACAGTGGTGATGGCTGGTACAGAATATTACCGAACACGCATTGAGGATGCCGATGGAAAACGAGTGGCCTTATATGGCCGGACACGCGAGGAACTTTATGACCGGGTGATCGAGGCGAGAGAGCAGATTGAGAATAATACCTTTCGCCGATCCTCCCCTACAGTGAAAGAATATTGCGAGAAGTGGCTGCTGATGCAGTCGGCGCAGGTTCGTACCACGACTCTGACGGATTACCAGTCAAAGGTGAAGAACCATATCATTAAACCTTTGGGGCATATGAACATGGCAGATGTGACTGCTGATGATATACGGCTGGCGCTGGTTCCGGTTTCTGAAAAGTCAGAATCAGTATATAAATCCGTCAATATCCTATACAAGTGCATCTTCACCGCCGCGAAAGAAAGCCGTGTCATTCAGGAAAATCCGACCATTTATCTGTCGTCAAAATCCGGCGGAATTGCGCAGAAAGATAAGGTGCCGCTTACCGACGAACAGGTACAGATATTGCTGGATGCGATTCGAGGACTTCCCCCGTATGTGTTCGTGATGATCGGCCTGTATGCAGGACTTCGCCGGGAAGAGATTCTGGCGCTGAAATGGGATGCGGTGCATCTGGATAGCAAAACACCGTATCTGACCGTTTGCCGGGCATGGCATACGGAACACAATCGTCCGGTTATTCTTACGGAACTTAAAACCAAGGCAGCCAAAAGGGACGTGCCCCTTCCGGATTGTCTGACGGAGTGCTTAAAAGAAGCAAAAGCAGCGTCCGCTTCGGAATATGTGGTGGCGAACAGTGACGGCGAGCCGCTGTCGTACACGCAATTCAAGCGGCTGTGGCAGTATGTGGTAACCCGCACAACAAAGGAGCGAAGCTATTATCGTTATGTGGACGGCAGACGAGTGAAATACACGGTTAAGCCGGTGCTGGGCGAAAAAGCCGCACATAACGGGAAGGTCGTTTACAGTATCGATTTTGAAGTGACGCCGCATCTGCTTCGGCACACTTATATCACCAATCTGATTCATGCCTCGGTTGACCCGAAAACCGTTCAGTATCTGGCCGGGCATGAAAACAGCAAAATCACAATGGATATTTACGCGAAAGTCAAATACAACAGACCGGATCAACTGGCCGGCGTGCTGGGCGATGCGTTCGCTCAGTGGGATTCTGAGTAATAACAAAATAGAACATTGAGGGAGTGGAGATGTAAAGTCTCTGCTCCCTTTTTACATAGAATCGACATCCTTGAGGTATTCGATCTCTGAATGGATAATGAGAGTACGAAAACGGGAAACCGATGATATGAACAACGAGGAGGTAGTACAAATGGCAAAGAAGAAAACCCAAAATATCCCTGAATATGGGACAATGGTGTTGAAAGGTGTGGAATATTATAGAACCCGTGTGAGGGATTCCGAGGGAAAGCGCATTTCGCTGTATGCACGAACGCGAGAAGAACTGTATGATAAGGTGCAGAAAGCGAAGCGGCAAATTGAGGAAGAGGCATTTCGGCGGGATAACCCGACAGTCGAGGATTACTGTGAAAAATGGCTTTGTATGCGGTCGGCAACGGTAAGGGCGACTACCATGAAGGGATATGAGGCGACCGTTCGGAAGCATATTGTTCAGCCAATAGGGCAGATGTATATGGACGAAGTTACTACTGACGATTTGCGCTTGCTGCTGGTTCCGCTTTCCAAAGGATCGGCTTCTGTTTACAGTAAGGTCAATATGCTGATTAAGAGTATTTTCTACTCGGCAGAGGAAAGCAAGGTCATCAGTTATAATCCGGCGGCCGCACTGTCTGCGAAAGGCGGCGTCGCCAAAAAGGAAAAAGAGGCGCTGACAGACGAACAGGTGAAAATTCTTCTGGATACCGTAAAGGGTTTACCACCGTATGTATTTGTGATGATTGGCTTATATGCAGGGCTTCGCCGGGAAGAGATTCTGGCTCTTAAATGGGATTGTGTTTATCTCGATGTGAGGACGCCATATATTTCGGTTACGAGAGCATGGCACGCTGAGCATAATCGTCCGGTTATTACGACTGAGCTAAAGACACCGGTTGCCAGACGGGATATTCCGATTCCCAAGTGCCTTGCAGAGTGTTTGAGGGCAGCGAAAAGTAATTCTGTATCGGAATTTGTCATTGCCGACAGCAATGGTGAACCGCTGGCAGAAACACAGTTCGTTCGATTGTGGAATTACATAACTGTTCGTTCAACCAAAGAACGGTATTATTACAGTTATGTCAATGGGCAGCCTGTCAGGCATAAGGTGCAGGGAAAGCTGGGGGAACATCAGCCCAACAATTCGAAGCTGGTTTATGCGATTGATTTTCATGTGACGCCGCATATGCTCAGACACACTTATATCACGAATCTGCTTTATGCGGGTGTTGATCCCAAGACTGTTCAGTATCTTGCCGGTCATGAAAACAGTAAAGTAACTATGGACATCTATGCAAAGGTGAAGTACAATAAACCTGAGCAGTTGCACGGGGTTATTAACGAAGCTGTCACTCAGAACCAGTAAAGGCGAGCAGACTGAAGCTAAAAAGTGGTTCCAAATGGTGGGTTTAAACCGGGGCTAACTTAAATGCCCACTCTCGAAAAACCGCGTAAAATCAAGGAAAACCGGTTCAAAAAGTGTGAGAAGTACGGCCTCAAAGCCGCTCGTCGCGCTCCGCAGTTCAGCAAGCGATAATCTACAGCTTAATAATGCTAAAAAAGCCCGGAAATACGCCATTTTCCGGGCTTTTTCTATGCCTGAAATCGCCTGATTCCGATGGTGAAATTTGAGGAAATTTGACTTCAAATTAACCCATTTTGATGGGTTTACCATGGGTTTACGGCCTTTTTTTAAGCCTAATGGGTGGGAAAATGGGTTTACAGAAGGTCATTTTGGAGGGGAAATTAGCCCCATATCCTTGACAGATTTTCGGCAAAAATCCGGCTGAAACGGAATGAAAAACAGTGTCAGGTTCGTTTGGCGAGTTCTGACGAATTCTGCAAAAATTTAATATCAGGTATCCTGTTACATAGAGCCTTGGCTCATTCTTTGAAAACGAGAATGGGTCGAGGCTCTATTTTTTTCGCCCGAAATCCGGCGAGACAAATTTGAGCAGGAGGTAACAGGTATGACGGATTTCAATCAGAAGACCCATGACACCGATGTGGGCAGTCATGGCGGACAGTCAAGGCAGATGATGGAGGTGTTTGAGAACCAGGAGTTTGGTTCGATCCGCGTGTTGCAAGAGGCGGGCAAGACCTTCTTCGGTGCAAGCGATGTGGCGAAAGCGTTGGGGTATGTGAATCCCTACGCCGCAGTGAAACGCCATTGCAGAGGCCCCCTAACGAAACGCGAGGGGGTCGTTCAGAAGGTGAATCAGTATGGAGATGCTGGAGAGCAGGTCGTTGAAATCTCCTTTATCACAGAAGGCGATGTTTACCGGCTGATCGTTCACAGCAAGCTGCCATCGGCAGAACGATTTGAACACTGGGTGTTTGATGAAGTTCTTCCTTCCATTCGCAAGCATGGTGTGTATATGAGCGATTCCATTTTGGATCAGGTGATTCAGCATCCGGAGGTCATCTACACACTGGCACAGGAGCTTGTAGCCGAGAGAGAGCAGCTTGAGGGTATCCGCAAACAGCTGGATGCGGCACAGCCCAAGGCAGACTACTTCGACACCTTTGTAAATTCGGAAGATTGCACCTGCATCCGGAATTTCTGTAAGGAAATCGGAATCCCAGAGAAGACGGCAGTAGCTCTCTTACTGGATCACCGCTATCTGTACCGCAGTCCAAGCGGCTGGCTGATGCCTTTTGCAGACAAATCTGCAAGGGGCTATTTTATTGTCCGGGATTGCTACGGCAGAAGCGGAAAACTGGTGCAGCAGACGAGAGTGACCTGCAAGGGAAAGAATCATCTCTTCAAGTTGTTTAAGAAATGGGGTGTGATCGAATGACGCTTTTTACAGAGGGACGCCTTCAGGCGTTTGAACGCATGATGCAGGATACCGGCAAATACCATCGACGGGAGGACAGCGAAGATCGTTCGCGCAAATGTCCGAAGAAAAAAACGGAGCCTGCGAAAAAGGATGGTGAGCACCATGCCGGTATTCAGGGTTGAGAAAAACAGCAATTACACAACGATGTGCAATTACCACCTGCGGGATCAGGGTCTCAGCCTGAAAGGAAAAGGACTTCTCTCTATGCTGCTTAGTTTACCGGACACATGGAACTATTCGGTACGGGGATTATCTTCGATTACACCGGATGGCGTAGATGGGGTGCTTACAGCTCTGAAAGAACTGGAACGTCTTGGATATCTGGAAAGGAACCAGCAGCGTGAGAGTAACGGTCGGATGGGCAGAGCGGAGTATATGATCTATGAGATGCCAAGGAAAAAGCCGTGTTCGGAATCACCGTGTACGGAAAATCCGTATACGGTAAATCCGGATACGGACACACCGGTTACGGAAAATCCCGCGCAATTAAGTACTAATAGAACAAGTACTGAAACAATCAATAAAAGAGAGAAGAAGGAAATCCAGCACCGGTATGGCTCATACGAAAATGTCCTTCTCTCTGACACGGAATACGGCAAGCTCCGGCAGGAGTTCCCAGGAGATTATCAGATGCGGGTGGAACGGCTCTCTGAGTATATGGCTTCCACCGGCAGGAGCTACAAAAATCACCTTGCCACAATCCGGAGCTGGGCAAAGAGAGAAAAGCCGAAGTATAACCCGGCAGACTACACATTTGAGGAAGGAGACAGCCTATGAGCGACATGGTGCCTGAAGTATTGAATGCGGCGTTGGATTCGCTCTTTACGCCGAAAGAACCCGGAGAGCAGGAATACCAGGGCGTGGACGGACTGCTGTATTGCCGGAACTGTCATACTCCGGTGCAGTGCAGGGTAAAGCTCTGGGGCAGAGACAAGATTGTTCCCTGCCTTTGCAGATGCCAGCAGGAAGCGATGGCGGAAAAGAAACGCCAGGATGAACTGGTGGAGCGGCAGCGTAAAATCAGGCAGCTGAAAGCAACTGGGATTCAGGAAAAGCATCTTCTGGAATGGAATTTTGGCGTTGCAGAAGACAACAAGGACATCCAGATGGCAAAACGTTATGTGGAGCAGTGGAAAAAGGTCAAGGCTGAAAACCTTGGCCTTTTGTTATGGGGAGATGTCGGAACCGGAAAGTCCTTTGTGGCGGCATGTATAGCAAATGCGCTGCTGGATCAGGGCATTCCGGTTTTGATGACGAACTTCTCCAAAATCCTGAACCAGATGGGTGCCATGTATTCGGAAGAACGATACCGGTATATCGCTTCGTTTTCCAACTATTCTTTGCTGATTCTGGATGATCTGGGAATTGAGCGCAGCACCGAATATGCGCTGGAGCAGGTCTACGCTGTCATTGACGAGCGGTATAAGTCCGGGCTTCCGGTCATTATCACAACCAATCTGAAAATTGCAGAAATCCGCAATCCGCAGGATGTGGCATACGCCCGGATTTACAGCAGGATTCTGGAAATGTGTACGCCGGTGCGAATCAGCGGAGAGGACCGCAGAAAGAGCATTGGAAAAGAAAAACAGCAGGTCGTTAAGGAGGTACTTGATCTATGAAGTGCAAGGTAAAAAAGGCGTTTTTCGCAGGTAAGAATGACATCTATCACCGCTGGAAGGAGGTTAAGAATCTGAATGGCAAAAGCAAAAACCAGTATTACAACAGAAAACCGCAGTGGCTCAGCTGCCGACGCTGCGGCTAAGGAGCAGCGGACGGAGATGCCGCTTTCTGACCTGCATCCCTTTGAAGGGCATCCCTTTAAGGTGCTGGACGATGAGCTGATGGAACAGACTGTGGAGAGCATCAAGCAGATCGGTGTGGTATCACCACTGATTGTCCGACCTGACCCGGAAGGCGGATTTGAAATTCTTTCAGGACACCGCAGACTTCATGCGGCGCAGCTGGCAGGTTTGGAGACTGTGCCGGTCATCGTCAAGGAAATGGACGATGATGCAGCAATCATCTTTATGGTGGACAGCAACTTGCAGCGGGAGAATATTCTTCCCAGCGAGAGAGCGTTTTCCTACAAGATGAAGTTGGAGGCGATGAAACATCAGGGAACAAGAAACGACCTTGAAACAACTTCCCGACAAGTTGTCGGGAAGTTAGAAGCTGCGGATACCATCGGAGAGCAAACAGGTGAAAGCGGACGACAGGTTCAGCGGTTTATCCGCCTTACCAATCTGATTCCTGAAATTCTGGACATGGTGGATGAGAAGAAAATCGCCTTCAATCCGGCGGTAGAGCTGTCTTATCTGAAACCATCTGAACAGAAGGAATTTCTGGAGGCAATGGACTATGCACAGGCATCTCCATCCCTGTCGCAGGCACAGCGGCTGAAAAAGCTCTCGCAGGAGGGCGGCTGTACCTTGGATGCCATGTGTGAAGTGATGAATGAAATCAAAAAGGATGAGCTTGACCATGTGACGATTAAAAACGAGGTTCTTCGGAAGTATTTCCCGAAATCCTATACGCCGAAGCAGATGCAGGACACAATTATCCGGCTGCTGGAAAAGTGGCAGCGAAGTAAACAACGAGATATGGAACGATGAGAAGGAGATTTTTATGATGATGAACTTTAAGAAGAATCAGAACAACGCAGTGTGCAGCATGGATTGCAAGAACTGCCAGAATGGTGCATCGCAGCCGAATCCGATGGATGATTCCATGTTTGAGAAGTCCATTGCGATGCTTCATAACTGGGTGATGCTGGAGGCAATCCGTGAAGATCACCCGAAGGAACGCATTGTGATGGTGATCCTGCCGGGGGCTGGCGGCGAACTTCTGACCGAGGCTGGCAGTCGAGACATCTTTGAGGATGTTTACGATGAGATGGAGGCTGATCTGGTGGCAGATGGGGAACTGCTTCTCCATTATGATAAGAGCGATGTGATCGAGACTGACAGAACCCGCTATCTGCTGGGAGCTGCGGAGGTTTCGGTAATCGACCAGAACGGCAACGAATGCAGCATCAATCTGTTTACGCTGGAACGCACCATCGACTATGTGAACGAGAACCTGACGGTGGTTTCCATTGGCGGCGAGTTGGTTCCAGCACTGCGCCTGATCTAAGGAGGTGCCTATGAAGAAATTTGATGTGGAGATTACAGAGACTCTCCAGAGAAAGGTTTCCGTGGAAGCTGCCTCACAGGAAGATGCGGAACGCATGGTGACGCAGGCGTGGAACAATCAGGACTATGTTCTGGATTCCGGCGATTTCACTGGTGTGGATTTCAAGACCGTTGGAGAACATGAATTGGCAGAGACCAGGACAATGGATGTGCTGCTGGTACAGCCCAATGCCTATCCGAAGAAAATCAGTGTTGGCACGGAGCTGGAAGATTTGCAGGCCATGGTCGGCGGCGATATTGAAGTCACCTATCCATTTGAGGATGAAGTGGCCATTATTCTGAATGAATCCGGCAAAATCAATGGTCTGCCGCTGAACCGTGCGATTTACACCGAAGACGGGGATATGCAGGACATTTATGCCGGTGATTTTCTGGTGGTAGGGCTGACAGAGGATGACTTTGGTTCTCTGACTTCGGAGCAGATGCAGAAATTTGAGGAACAGTTCCATCAGCCCCAGATGTTCGTTCGTATGGGTCGCAGCATCATGGCGATTCCGGTTCCGGATGACATGGTGAAGAAGATGGAGGAAAAGGCTGCAAAGCCCCAAGAAAAGAGCAAACCTGCACCGGACCGGGATAGTTTGTAAGGAAGGAGGCGGAGATTCATGCAGGAAGAAGTTGAAAATCGTACCGTCAATCTGGCAATCAGCACCACGAAATTGACCTTTCGCACCATCGTGAATGGCTATAATGCGTGGAAACGGCACCATCAGGCAAAGGTGGCTCAGAAAACAGCGCAGCTGCCGGTTGGAAAGCAGAGCATCAAAGAACTGATCGGTCAGAATCAGGGAGTCAGCAGTATCCCCATTGAGAAAACGGATTTGAAAGGCTTTGAACAGGTGGCACGGAAATATGGTGTGGATTATGCCATTACGAAAGACCAAAATGTAATGCCACCCAAGTACACGGTGTTCTTTAAGGCGAAGGATGCGGATGCACTGACTTCCGCTTTTGAGGAATTCACCAACCGAAAGCTGAAAACAAAGGAAAAACCGAGTGTTCTGGAGCAGCTTAACAAGCTCAAAGAACTGGTGGCTGCAATTCTGCCGGATAAGGTTCGCCACAAAAGTCAGGAGCGTGATCTATGAGTAATAAGACAAAGAAGCAGCTGCTCCTGAACCTGCCGTACTTCATTGCCGGTCTTGTATGTACCAATCTGGGAGAAGCGTGGAGAATTGCCGAGGGCGCAGACATGTCTGAAAAGCTCCTTGGCTTTCTTTCTGCCCTGGGTGCAGCCTTTTCCAATCCGATGCCAAGTCTGCATCCGATAGATTTGCTGATTGGTGTGTGCTGCGGAGCGGGTTTGCGGCTTGCTGTGTACCTGAAAGGCAAAAATGCCAAGAAATATCGCCATGGCATGGAGTATGGCTCTGCTCGTTGGGGTACGCAGAAAGACATCGAACCGTTTGAAGATCCAGTGTTTGCAAACAATGTGATTCTGACCCGGACGGAGCGGCTGATGATGGGCAACCGCCCGAAGAATCCGGCAAATGCCCGAAACAAAAACGTGCTGGTGGTGGGCGGCTCCGGCAGCGGCAAGACCCGGTTTTGGCTTAAACCCAATCTTTTACAATGCCACAGTTCCTATGTGGTCACTGACCCGAAAGGCGATATCGTAATCGACTGCGGCCAAGCCCTTTTGAAGAACGGATACAGTATCCGGATTTTCAATACTATCAATTTCAGAAAGTCGATGCATTATAATCCCTTCGCGTATATTCACAGCGAAAAGGATATTTTGAAGCTGACCACAACCCTCATTGCCAACACCAAAGGGGACGGCAAGGCCGGTGACGAATTCTGGACGAAGGCAGAGACCTTGCTGTATTGTGCTTTGGTTGGTTATATCCACTATGAGGCACCGCTGGAAGAGCAGAACTTTGCAACACTGATTGAATTCCTGAATGCGATGGAAGTACGCGAGGATGATGAAACCTTTCAGAATCCAGTGGATCAGATGTTTGAAGCTCTGAAAAAGAAAAAACCGAACCACTTTGCTGTCCGCCAATATGCCAAGTTCAAGCTGGCGGCGGGCAAGACCTTAAAGTCGATTCTGGTGAGCTGCGGCGCACGTCTTGCTCCCTTCGATATTGAGGAAGTCCGTGGTATCACTATGTACGATGAGCTGTCGCTGGATACGGTGGGAGATAAGAAAACGGCTCTGTTCCTCATTATGAGCGATACAGACCCGACTTTTAATTTCCTGATTTCCATGATTTACACACAGCTGTTTAACCTGCTGTGCGAAAAAGCGGATGATGTTTACGGCGGCAGACTGCCGGTGCATGTGCGCTGCCTGATTGATGAGTGTGCGAACATTGGTCAGATTCCGAATCTGGAAAAGCTGGTAGCCACCATCCGATCAAGAGAAATCTCGGCGTGTCTGGTGCTTCAGGCACAGAGCCAGTTGAAGGCAATCTACAAGGACAATGCCGATACCATCATCGGCAATATGGATTCCCGTATTTTTCTTGGCGGTTCGGAGCCGACTACGCTGAAAGAGCTGAATCAGGCACTGGGGAAAGAAACGATTGATCTGTACAACACTTCCGATACCAGAGGTAATAGCCCATCCTACGGCACCAATTACCAAAAAGTCGGGCATGACCTGGCCTCGGTGGATGAACTGTCTGTGTTGGATGGCGGTAAGTGCATTTTGCAACTGCGCGGTGTGAGACCGTTCAAGTCAGATAAATACGATCTGACCCAGCATCCGAACTACAAGCTCACTGCCGGTGCTGATAAGAAAAACACGTTCAGCATCGAGGCGTTTCTTGACCATCGGCTGAAACTCAAGCCCGGTGATAAGTACGAAGTGGTTGATGCAGATCATGCCAAGTAAGTTCGTTCCGGTGACGAAGATGTCATAGGTGTGCTGTTGGCAACAGAATAAGAAGGGGCGGCGAGCTGCCGCCTCTTTACATAGCCAGGTTTCTGATTGGGATTGGAAATCTGGCTATATGTTTGCCCATTTGCAGGTGCACATGCAGATGGAAAATCACTATTCATCAGCCCATAAGGGCGCAACGTACAAGGAGGTACACATTTATGGCATTTTTCAACAGCGCAGTAACCGTTCTTCAGACCCTCGTTATCGCACTGGGTGCCGGCCTCGGCATCTGGGGAGCGATCAACCTGCTGGAAGGCTACGGCAACGACAACCCTGGTGCCAAGTCTCAGGGCATGAAGCAGCTGATGGCCGGTGGCGGTGTAGCACTGATCGGCACGACTCTGGTGCCGCTGCTTTCCGGTCTGTTCGGTTAAGCAAAGGCTGTCGGAGCGAAGATTCCGACCGGGCGGCGAAAGCTGCCTGTTACATAGTCAGGTGCAGGCAATCTCCGCAGCTGGCTATTTTCTGCGCTCTCCGGCAGGTGCACATGTTGGAAGTATGGCGCAGAACCGCAGTTTAGAATCGCACCGGCTGATAGGCCGGACAAGTTACAGGAGGACAAATCTATGGCGTTTCTTACTACAACTGCATCGGCACTGTCTCTTTTCTCACAGCTGTTTATGCTTCTGTCCCGGATGGCGAAGCTGTTCGGCGTGTTCGCGTAAGGAAGGAGGCGGCTCATGCAGAGTATCCTTGAACAGATCACAGATTGGCTCAAGAGCATGATCATCAGCGGTATCATGGGAAATCTTTCAGGGATGTTCGATTCGGTCAACCAGCAGGTTGGACAGATCGCAAGCGATGTGGGAACCACACCGGTGAACTTTTCACCTGCGGTTTTCTCTATGATCCGTAACATCTCGGAATCCGTGATCCTGCCCATTGCCGGAATGGTGCTGACATTCATCGCTTGTTATGAGCTGATCCAGATGCTCATCGAGCATAACAATCTGGCAAATTTCGAGACGTGGACATTTTTCAAATGGGTCTTTAAGACCTTTCTGGCAGTGACTCTGATCTCGAACACATTCAATATCACGATGGCTGTCTTTGATGTGGCGCAGCAAGTGATCTCCCGAAGTGGCGGTCTGATTTCCGGCAGTACGTCCGTCAGCGATGCGACCCTGACAGCAATGCAGACTACACTGGAAGGCATGGACTTGGGACCGCTGCTGGGACTGTATTTGCAGACCTTTGTGGTTCAGGTCACGATGCTGGCGTTGTCGGCTATCATCTTTGTCATCGTGTATGGCCGAATGGTGGAAATTTACCTCATGGTGAGTCTTGCGCCGATTCCGTTCGCAACCTTTGGAAACCATGAGCAGAGCCACACCGGTCAAAACTATCTGCGCTCCCTGTTTGCACTGGGATTCCAGGGGTTTCTTATCATGATCTGTGTAGGCATCTACGCAGTTCTGATTCAGAACCTGTCCTTTTCGGATAACATCATCAGCAGCATTTGGGGCGTTATGGGCTATACGGTTTTGCTGGCATTTACGCTGTTTAAGACGGGAAGCCTCGCAAAATCCGTGTTTGCAGCGCATTAAGGAAGGAGGCATGATTCGTGGCATCTTATATTTCTGTACCGCGTGACCTTTCAAAGGTCAAAACCAAGGTCTTTATGAACCTGACCAAACGGCAGATTTTCTGCTTCGGAGCCGGTGCGCTGATTGGCGTTCCGGTTTTCTTTTTGCTCAAGTCCAGCGGGAATCTGAGCCTTGCTGCACTTGGCATGATGGCAGTGATGCTACCGCTTTTCTTTCTTGCCATGTACGAGAAAGACGGTCAGCCGCTGGAAGTGGTGGCAAAGCACTTCTATGAGGCAAAGTTCAAGAGGCCGAAAACGCGGCCTTACAAAACAAAAAATTACTATGCACTGCTGGTTCAGCAGGCAGACATGGAAATGGAGGTAAATCGCATTGTTCAAAATTCTCGAAAAGCTGACAGCGAAGAATAAAAAGCAGGATGGCATCCGAATGCCGTCTCATCTGTCAGCCGCAGAGCAGAAACAGGTGCAGACGGTGATTGACCGAGCAAGGGGTGACCGCACGATTCCGCATTCGGCACAGGAGAGCATTCCTTTTCAGCGGATGTTCCCGGACGGTATCTGCCGTGTGACGGACAACTACTACACCAAAACCATCCAGTTTCAGGATATCAATTATCAGCTGGCACAACAGGAGGATCAGACGGCTATCTTTGAGGAATGGTGCAGCTTCCTGAACTTCTTTGATTCCAGCATCCGCTTTGAGCTTTCTTTTATGAATATGGCTACGGATGCCTCGAATTTTGAGAAGATGGTGCGTATTCCGTACCAGAAGGATCATTTCAATCCGGTGCGCACGGAGTACAGCACCATGCTGCGCCGCCAGCTTGCCCAGGGCAACAACGGCCTGACCAAGACGAAGTACCTGACGTTTGGCATTGAAGCAGAATCCATGAAACAGGCAAAGCCGAGGCTCATTCACATTGAGATTGACCTGATGAACAACTTCAAACGCTTGGGTGTCCGGGCAAAACTGCTGAACGGCAAGGAACGGCTTCATCTGATGCACGATATGTTCCACATGGGCGACCATGACCGGTTCAATTTCGATTGGAAGTGGCTGCCGGAGAGCGGGCTGTCGGTAAAGGACTTTATTGCTCCGACCGGATTTGCCTTTCCGAAGAACCGGATTTTTCAGATGGGCGGGATGTATGGTTCTATGTCCTATCTCCAGATCACAGCTTCCGACCTGTCGGATCAGCTGCTGAAGGACTTTCTGGATATGGAATCCAGCCAGATCGTGACCATGCACATTCAGTCGGTAGACCAGAATAAAGCAATCAAATCCATCAAGCACACCATTACGGAGCTGGATCGTTCCAAGATTGAGGAACAGAAGAAAGCTGTCCGTTCCGGATACGATATGGACATCATTCCGTCAGATTTGGCAACTTACGGCAAGGACGCAAAGGCACTGCTGAAGGAATTGCAGAGCCAGAATGAGCGTATGTTCCTGCTGACCTTTCTGGTGATGAACACCGGCGAGACGGAGCAGGAGCTGGAAACCAATGTGTTTCAAGCTTCCAGTATCGCGCAGAAGTACAACTGCAACCTGCGCCGTCTGGACTTTCAGCAGGAGCAGGGGCTGATGAGCTGTCTGCCGCTGGCACAGAACCTGATTGAGATTCAGCGCAGCATGACTACCAGCAGCACGGCAATTTTCGTTCCGTTTACCACCCAGGAACTGTTTCAGACCGGGAAAGAGGCTCTGTACTATGGGCTGAATGCTCTGTCCAACAACCTGATTATGGTTGACCGGAAAAAGCTCAAAAACCCCAACGGGCTGATTCTGGGTACTCCCGGTTCCGGTAAATCCTTCTCTGCCAAGAGAGAAATCGCCAATGCGTTCCTGGTGACGGATGACGATGTAATTGTGTGCGATCCTGAAGCCGAGTACACGGCACTGGTGAAGAAATTTGAGGGGCAGGTCATTAAAATCAGCCCTTCCAGCACGCAGTATATCAACCCGATGGACATCAATGCGAACTATTCGGAAGAGGATAATCCGATTGCCCTGAAAGCAGATTTCATCCTGTCCCTGTGTGAGCTGATCGTGGGCGGAAAAGAAGGCTTGCAGCCGGTAGAAAAGACGGTCATCGACCGATGTGTTCATCAGATTTACCAGACCTATTTTGAAAATCCGGTGCCGGAGAATATGCCGGTGTTACAGGACTTGTACGAGGCACTGCTCCGGCAGGATGAAAAGGAAGCACACCATGTGGCAACGGCACTGGAAATCTATGTGACCGGTTCGCTGAACCTGTTTAACCACCGCACCAACGTAGATATCAATAACCGGCTGGTCTGCTATGACATCAAGGAGCTGGGCAAGCAGCTGAAAAAGATCGGTATGCTGGTGGTGCAGGATCAGGTTTGGGGGCGTGTGACCGCCAACCGTAACGCCGGTAAAGCCACCCGCTACTATATGGACGAGTTCCATCTGCTTTTGAAAGAGGAGCAGACAGCGGCTTACAGCGTGGAAATCTGGAAGCGATTCCGTAAATGGGGCGGTATTCCCACCGGCATCACCCAGAACGTGAAAGACCTGCTTTCTTCCCGCGAAGTGACGAACATTTTTGAGAACAGCGACTTCATTTATATGCTGAATCAGGCAGCCGGTGATCGTCAGATTCTGGCGGATCAGCTGAATATCAGCCCACATCAGCTGTCCTATGTGACCCACTCCGGTGAAGGCGAAGGACTGCTGTTCTACGGAAATGTGATTTTGCCGTTCGTTGATCGTTTCCCGACCGATCTGGAACTGTACCGGATTATGACGACAAAATTAACCGAAGTGCAGGAAGCGAAGGAGGCGTAAGCGATGGCTGGCAAGAAAAATCCGAATCTCGGAGACAAGCTACGGCAGGAGCGCGAGGGTGCGGAGAACACACTTCGCGATTCCAGAAGCAAAACCGCAGACAGCAGTACGGGAGACAGCAACAAGAAAAAAGCGGAACACCGAAGGCAGATTCGTCACGAGGCCGATCTTGCCAAGATGCGCAGCAAGAAGCTGAAATCAGAGCAGGATGTAAAGGCGAAGAAGAATGCAGCGGCTTCCGGGAAAAAAGGCGGAAAGCCAAAGAATCCGGGGAATCTTGCGGCAGATGCACTTTCTGCCAAAGCACATCAGAGTGTGCGCAATGCCGACCAGGATAATAATTCTGGTGTGGAGGCAGCGCATTTTACCGAAGGTTCAGCGGAAGGTGCAGCCCGTGCCGGTTCCAGGTTTCAATATGGTCGAAAGCTGCGGCAGTACAAAAAGCTGGAGCGGTTGGAGAAAAAGGCAGATAAAGATGCCGTGGATTCCATCTTTGCGGAACGCATGAAGTCTGATCCGCAGGCAGGTTCCAATCTCTTTTCCAGATGGCGGCAGAAGCAGGCTATCAAAAAAGAGTATGCCGCTGCGAAGGCAGGTGCAGCCGCAGCGGAGAACACAGCAGCTGGCACAGCCAAAGCTGCGCGGGGCACTGCCAACATGACGGAAAAGGCATTTCAGTTTGTGCAGAGCCACTCGCATATCATCATCGGTATCGCAGCCGTGGGACTGCTTGTTTTGGTGATTGCCGGTTCGGTTTCATCTTGCTCTGTCTTGATCAATGGCGGCGGCAATGTGGTGCTGGGTACTTCCTACACGGCAGAGGATGAAGATTTGAAAGGCGCGGAGACGGACTATACCAAGCTGGAAGATAAACTTCGCAAACAAATCGACCGCATTGAAACCGACCATCCGGGCTATGACGAGTATCGCTACAATCTGGCAGAAATCGGTCACAATCCCTATGAGCTTGCATCTCTGCTGACCGTAGAATTTGAAAACTATACGAGAAGCCAGGTGCAGGCGCGGCTCCAAAGTATTTTTGAAGCGCAGTATGAGCTGAAGTTGGAGGAAAAGGTGGAAATCCGGACAAGGAAAGAAACCCGTGTGGGCTATCGCTACAATCCAATCACCGGAACCGGGCACACCTACACCTATCAGGTAACGGTACAGTATGAGTATAAAATCCTCAATGTAACGCTGCTCAATCGGGGTGTGGACTATGTTGCAAGAAATTCCGGCCTTACAGATGACCAGCTGCAACGATACGAAGTCACACTGGAGTGCCGGGGCAATCGAGATGACCTGTTTGCAGGCATTGCCTTTGCAACGCCGGATGGCGCAGGTTCCAGCGGAGAATATCAGGATTACGATATTCCGGGCGAAGCACTGACGGATGAAAAATTCCGGAAGATGATTACCGAAGCAGAAAAATATCTCGGTTATCCCTATGTCTGGGGCGGCAGCTCGCCGAGCACGAGCTTTGATTGTTCCGGCTTTGTCAGCTGGGTCATCAACCACTGCGGCAATGGCTGGAATGTAGGCAGACAGACGGCCAATGGTCTGATGGGAAAATGCGACATTATTCCGAAAAGTGAGGCAAAGCCCGGAGACCTGATCTTCTTCCAGAAAACCTACAACACCAGCGGAGCGTCCCATGTGGGCATTTATGTCGGCAACGGGATGATGATTCACTGCGGCAACCCAATTTCCTATGCTTCCATTGAGACGAACTACTGGAGGCAGCACTACTACTGCATGGGAAGAATTCGATAAAAACAGGGCGTTTATTCGCCCGGAAAGGACACAACATGAGTTTGAAACTGGAAAAGATTGCTGCGGAGCGTGAAAAAGCCCGCAGAAAACGCGATGAGTGGGAGGAGCGCAGAAAGGAATGGGACAGAAAGTACCACGAACAGGAAAACAGCGAAATCTGTGAAATGGTACATGCCCAGAGCCTGACCCCGGAACAACTGGCAGTCATCATTCAGATGGCGCAGGCTGCGGTTCCCAACCCGGAAAATCTGAAACTGGACGAGAAAGAAACGGAGGATATGGAATGAAAAAGATGATAGCAATGCTGCTTGCCAGCGTGATGGCGGTAGGAACCTTTACGACCACTGCATTTGCCTATACGGGCGATGATGTGCAGAAGAACACGCCTGTCAGTACCGCTGCACAGGAGACGGATGCAGCAGAAAGCACAAATGCGGGGAAAACGGACAATACCGACAGCATCGAAATCGACCCGGACATGCAGGTTCTGCCGGATGGCTATGAGGTCTCTACGGATGCGGATGGGAACCTGATCGTTACGGTGGGCGGCAAAGAATACAATATCGGCAGCGAAAAGTCCCAAAAGCAGACTGGTACGGTGGTGCCGGGGATCACCAGTCTGCATTTTCGTTCCGGTCCCGGCATGGATCAGGAGATTATCGGATATCTGCATTCCGGCGATACGGTGGAGATTGTCGAAAAATGCGGTGACTGGTATAAGGTAAACTTCAACGGCAAAACCGGGTATGCACATGGAAAGTACCTGAATGTCACGGATTCTGCAAAAGACAGCAGCATGTTCAGTGAAGATGCGCTGAAGCTGTTTCTGGATCTGATGCAGAGTGGAATGTCATACGAGGATGAGACGAAATCCAGTGCAGCTTTGACTCCGGAAGGAAATATGACGCTGGTGGACGATATCGGTGAGGAAGAAGATAAATCCAGCCAGCAGTTCATTACGCTGGTGACAAAGGCGGGCAACACCTTTTATCTGATCATCGACCGCGATAAAGACGGCAACCAGAATGTGCATTTCCTGAACATGGTGGACGAGGCCGATCTGCTTGCGCTGATGGATGAAGAGGAAGCTGCCAAGTATCGGGAGAAGGAGCCGGAAGTCACGGAACCTGCGGAAACCGAAAAGCCGCAGGAGACGGAACCGGCACCGGAAGAGCAGAAAACAGAGAGCGAGCAGAAGAAATCGTCTCCGCTTCCGATGATTATGCTGCTTCTGTTTGTGATCGGTGCAGCCGGTGTCGGCGGTTATCTCTATATCAAGATGAAGGGCGTAAAGCCTGCGTCCAAGAAAAATCAGCCGGACCCGGATGCGGATTATCACGATGAGGATGAAGATACGCTCCAGCTGCCGGAGGATGGTGGTGACGAGGACGAAGAAGTGGATGTCAACGAGGATTATGAAGCGGAATCGGACGATGAACCTGTCTGATTAACGCAGCGTTGACCGGTGGGGCGGCTGAAAAGCCGTCCCCTTTACATAGCCAAATGGTTGGTGGGTGAACTGTTTTGAGCTATGAAGCTATGGACTCTGTAGGCGATATCTGATAAAATAGAAAGTAAGAACAGCTCAACAACTCGGAATTTTACCATTCAGATTTCCGTGCTCTGCCACTTTTATGAGCGTTCTTTTCAGTATTTTGCCACTTTCATGAGGGAATAATCCGTGCTTCATTACACTTTCATGAGCGAATTTATGCTGTAATATGACATTTTCATGAGGGAATTGGTGCTTCGATGCGACGTGAGGAGGTAGTGGGCGGAGGCATGGGCGCGATAAAGGCAACGAGTGCGAATGGGTGGACGCGACGTGAGAAGGTGGAGGGTGCGGACGCGTGGGCGCGGAGTGAGCAGGCGGAGGGCCGAGACATTGGCCCGGGAAAAGTGAGCAGAAATATACGAGTGTCAACGGGAGGGTTTTATGGTACAACTAGAAGTAGTTTTTTGATGGAGGTGCCTATGGAGCCGAAGGTCAGTATCATCGTGCCGGTGTATAACGCGGAGAAGAGTCTCGCGCGCTGTGTGGACAGTATTCTGAATCAGGAGTTTCGGGATTTCGAGCTGATCCTCATGGATGATGGAAGTAAGGATCGGTCCGGGGAGATCTGCGACGGATATGCGCGGGCGGATGCGCGCGTGGTGGTCGTGCATAAGGAGAATACGGGGGTGTCGGATACGCGAAACCAGGCGATCGCGCGGGCGCGGGGTACGTTTCTGCAGTTCGTGGACAGTGATGACTGGCTGACGGCGGATGCGACGAAGCTGATGGTGCGGGCGGCCGAGGAGACGGGCTGCGACATGGTGATCGCGGATTTCTATCGTGTCGTCGGAGAGATGGTGTCGCAGAAGGGGGATATCGACGCGGACCAGGTGATCGGGCGTGAAGCGTTCGTTGGCTTCATGATGGAGAACCCGGCGGACTACTACTATGGGGTGCTGTGGAATAAGCTGTACCGGCGCTCGCTTGTGGAGGCGCACGGGATCCGGATGGATGCGAAGCTCAGCTGGTGCGAGGATTTTCTGTTTAATCTCGAGTATGTGCGCTATGCGACGACGTTCTATGCGCTGCGGACGCCGGTCTACTATTATGTGAAGACGAAGGGTTCGCTGGTGAATCAGAAGATCAGCTTCGCGCGGACGGTGGAGATGAAACTCGCGATGTTCGAGTGCTACAACGACTTCTTCAAGCATGTGCTGGATGAGGATGCGTATGAGCGGAAGCGGCTGCAGGTCTATCATTTTCTAGTGGATGCGGCGAAGGATGGTTTCGTGTTCCCGGCGACGATTCCGGGGACGCAGAAGCTCGGTGAGGAGCGGAGCCAGGCGCTGCAGGAGGTGATTTCGGAGGATGGGATCATCGTGGAGAAGTACCGCGACCGGAAGCTGCTCGAGCGCTATCTCGAGTCGGTGGCGCTGAAGTATGATATGACGCTGGCGGAGCTGTCGCTGCTGCTGTATCGGAAGGACGCGGGAAAGGCGCTCACTCGAGGGGCTGAAGCGCAGATGCCTGCGCGGGAAGATGCCGTGGAGGCGACTGATCGAAAGGATGCCGGAAAGGCGCTGAGCCGGAAGGATCTCGCGGAGCTGATGCATATGAGCCGCGGGGATCTGCGCGCCGCGCTGCAGAAGCTGGTCTCACGCGGGATGCTCGAAGTGGTCGACGTGCCGAGGAAACGACGTGAAGCTGCGGAAATAGCCGAGGCGACCGGTCTTTTCGGAAAGCGTGGCGAGGCACAGGATGCAGACGCGAACGGAATGACGAAGAAAAAACGCGAGCCGCGGAAGATTCGTCTCGAGCTGCTGCCGGCGTCGGATGCGGTGCTGCAGGATATCGCGGCCGCGGAGCGTGACTACGAGCAGGCGAAGTTCCGGGGATTTACCGAGGACGAGCTCCGGCAGTATACAGCGCTCGAGCGGCGTGTGCAGGAGAACGAAAAGCAGATACTGCAGAAGTGAGGATGGGCAGACGAACACCATCAGCGATGCCTGGCGATGAGTCAGCGAGGGGCAGAATGCGTTGCGGCGAGGCACAACGCATGCGCGGAGTGATGATGTGGAGGGCCGAAACATGGGCACAAGCGAGTAGGAGGCGGTGACTAGCCGCCGTCCTCTCACACCACCGTGCGTACCGTTCGGTACACGGCGGTTTCAACAGTTGACGTGCATAGACTGATAAGCTGTGGCAAGATCATAAAAGCCCCAGTTTGTAGACCTAAAACAGAATACCGTTCCTTACATAGCAGTCATGCGCTTCGGTGCCTGGCTGCTAATTTTTTTGCGAAAGGAGCAGTATCGAATGAAGCTTGTATTAGCGGAAAAGCCCTCGGTTGCCATGAGTCTCTCGAAGGTGATCGGGGCAAATCAGCGCGGAGACGGTTATATGGAGGGCAATGGCTACCTTGTCAGCTGGTGTGTGGGGCATCTGGTGGAACTTTCCCAGCCGGAAGCCTATGATGAAAAGTATGCCAAGTGGAGGTATGATGATCTTCCGATTTTGCCGGATCATTGGCGGTATCAGGTATCTGCCAGCACGAAAAAGCAGTTCGGAATCCTGAAAAAGCTCATGCAGCGGAAAGATGTGGAGAGTCTGATCTGTGCAACCGATGCAGGGCGTGAGGGAGAACTGATTTTCCGGCTGGTTTACCATCAGTGCGGCTGCAAAAAGCCGGTGGAACGACTTTGGATTTCCTCGATGGAGGACAGTGCGATCCGGGAAGGCTTTCAGAAGCTCCGACCGGGAACAGAATATGATGCCTTATATGAGGCGGCTTTATGCCGGGAGCGTGCCGACTGGATTGTCGGAATCAACGCAACCCGGCTTTTTTCATGCCTGTATGGGCAGACCCTGAATGTGGGGCGCGTGATGACACCAACGCTTGCGATGGTGGTCATGCGGGATGCAGCAATCCGGGCTTTCAAGCCGGAGCCGTTCTACTCGGCAGAATTAAAATTTCGGGATTTTCAAGCGGGTGGTGAGCGGATGAAAGCAAAAGCAGATGCAGAAAAACTGGTGGCAGAGTGCTGTCAGGCGGGTAGTGCCATCATTACCAAGGTAGAGCAGAAAGAAAAATCAGAGAAGCCCCCGGCCTTGTTTGATCTGACATCGCTTCAGAGAGAAGCAAATCGGCAGCTGGGATTCACTGCCCAGCAGACCCTGGATTACACACAGGCTCTGTACGAGAAGAAACTCGTGACATATCCCCGTACCGACAGCCGGTATCTGACGGATGATATGGCACCGCTGGTGCTGGAACTTGTTTCTGTGATCCAGCAGAGCTTTCAGATTCAGGCAGATGTACCGGCACCGGTGAATGCAGCGCAGGTCATCAATTCTAAGAAAGTCACCGATCACCATGCCATTATCCCTACAAAAACAGCGGTGGGTTATGACATTTCCTCGCTTCCCAGTGGAGAACAAGCGATTCTTACTCTGCTGGCGGTGCGGCTGATTTGTGCGGTCGGAACACCCTGCCACTATGCAGAAACCATAGTAGAAGCGGAGTGTGCCGGTCAGAAGTTCCGCACGAAAGGCAAAACAGTCACGGATATGGGCTGGAGGCAATATGCAGGAAAGCCGGTTGAAGATGCTGAGAAGAATGCGGAGGCGGGTGATCTTCCGGAGCTTTCGGAAGGCATGACACTGGAACTTGCCGGTGTCGATCTGAAAGAGGGCAAGACCAGCCCGCCTAAGAGATTTACCGAAGATCTTCTGCTTTCAGCGATGGAGAGTGCCAGCTCGGATGAATTTCCGGCTGGTGTAGAGCGAAAAGGCATCGGCACACCAGCTACACGCGCTGCCATCATCGAAAAACTGGTGCAGAAAGGCTTTATCGAGCGTAGGGGTGATAAGAAAACGAGATACCTTTGCTCTACGGACAAGGGAAATGCGCTGGTGACGGTGGTGCCGGAACAGATTCAGTCTCCATCCATGACGGCAGACTGGGAGGAAAAACTGCTGAAAATAGAACACGGCGAGTATGACAGCGATGCCTTTATGGGCGAAATCAGCAGCATGGTCAGCGGACTTGTTAAAACCTACGAGGCTGTAAAAGGAGCCGATGTGCTGATGCAGCCGGAACGCAAGGTCATTGGTTCCTGTCCCGCCTGCGGCAGTGATGTCTGCGAAACGGCAAAAGGATGGTTTTGCAGGGATAAGAGCTGTAAATTTGCGCTCTGGAAGGAAAACAGGTTTTTTCAGACACTGGGAAAGCAGATGACAGAGGAACTGGCAAAGCAACTGGTAAATCGTGGAAAAGCACGGCTTACCCATTGCTATTCCAGGAAGTCCAATCGTTACTATGACACAACCGTTCATGTAGAGACCGGCGAGGACGGTGCAGCAGCATTTAAGCTGGAGTTTGGAGGTAAAAAATGAGCATGAAAATGATGAATGCAGCTTATCTGGTGGATAATGTCGCTCTGCTTTCCTTGCAGGAAAAGCAGGACGGCGTGGAATTCCATTGTTTTGATATGGACAGCAAGGTGCAGACCACCGAGGGACACATTGGCTGGGATGTGTTGGATAAACAGCCGTCTTCTACGTTGGAAGAAAGCGCAAGGGTGGTAGTACTTCAGAAGATTCCCCAGCTTGACGGTCTTGCCGTTGCGCCGGTAGCTCCGGAGATGCTGGAGCAGGTACGCGGCGGCAGAAAGGTTCTCTGGCAGATGAAAAAGGCTGATCCTGAGCTGGAGAATGCAAAAAATATCCGGTTTATCACCAGCAACTACGAGGATCGGTTCAAAATTCCGGATGGCAGTGCAGTGGAGATCGAGTATCCGAACCGGAAGTTCTCAGCTCGCTGCGAATATATGGACGAATATCATTTGCGCCTGGGGTATGATGTTTTGCACATCTGTCAGCTGGCAGAAATGCTGGAACGCGGCGGTGGTACATGCCGCCCGGAGCCGCTGATTACGGAAGAACGCAGTGCATGGGATTTGGGAAGCAAGGGCTTTCTTGCCATTCAGACCTGTGAGGACGGTTACGACTATACCTTATATCATAAGGACTTTACGGAAATTGACGGTGGACAGATCGACAACCCGGAAATCAGCATGAATGCAGCCAGAGACCAGATTCTTTCGGATTATGGGTTCGGTGGCCGCACCATGACGCGGATTGACTATGATGAACTTTGTGATCGTGCAGAGGAAGCGGAAATCAGCAGACGGAAATCTGTGCTGGGTAAACTCTCGGATTTGTCTTCCAGAACGGATACGCCGGTGATAGCTGCCAAGGCGAAGGAGGCAGAGCGATGAAATACAAGCTTACGAAGGCAGAGCAGGAAACCGTCATCAATTTTGATAATGAACTGGATACCGCCAGCATTTATACCCATGACAGCCGCCTGATTAAGAAGCTTCGGGAACTGCGAAAACAGTATCCGGAGCAGTTTATTTTGGAGCACCGGGAGCATGGGTCGGTCACTTATACGATTCCGAAACGCTGCGTCGGTATCCGACCGCCTTATAGTGAAAAGCGGCGGGAACAGCAGCGGCAGGAAGCAAAGGAAAACGGCCTGCCGTTTATGGAGAAGGGAGAAATGAATGATGGCAAGAATTGAAAAATGGGATGAAGTGCATGGAACGCAGGCACCGGACGAAAGAATGATGACATTTCTCGACAGTACTACCGACCAGTATGCGATTTTGCAGCTTCGCCGCAGCGAGGATACGGTATATGAACGCTTTTCGTCTATGCGCGAACTGGAACGGATGGGGCTGGAACCGGATATTGACCATTATGAGGTGGTTTATACGGCTCCGCTTCTTCCCTACAAGGATCAGAATACGATGTTGGAGGAACTGTATGCGAAATTCAATGTTTCCCGCCCTGATGATTTTACTGGTCATAGTCTTTCTGTGTCTGACATCGTGGCTTTACGGCAGAATGGTGTTGTAAGCTGTCACTATGTGGATTCCATCGGCTTCCAGGAACTGCCCGGATTTTTGAAACCGGAGAACTACCTGAAAGCCGCAGAAATGGCGATGGAGGACGATTACGGCATGATTGACGGCGTAATCAATAACGGAAAGAAGGAAGAACCGGTGGAGAAAGCATCGGTTCTGGACCAGCTGAAGGAAAAGCAGGAGGCTGTGCCGCCTGCGCCGCCTCGCAGGTGCTGCGAAGAAAAGGAGTTATAAATGCGTTTTACGGATGACGAATGGATGCTCATGATGCTTTACAGCCCTGGCACACGGACAGGGCTGATCGAAGAGCTTCAAAAGATGCAAAAAAGTCTGACGGGCAGAGACAGAAACCTGCGCAGGTGGACGGCCTCGCTGCTTGCAAAACTGGCAGAGATGACGGATGCAGAATATGAGGCACTGGATTTGTATCCGGACGAATAAAGGAGAGGAGGAAAAAGACAGATGATGACGAAAACGGCTTATTATATGCAGATGGCGCAGGAAGCTGCGGCACAGATCACTGGCAGCAAAGAACAGTGGACAGCGTTTCTGACCACATCCGCGCGGCTTTATAAGTATCCCTTTGCGGAGCAGCTGATGATCTATAAGCAGAGGCCAGAAGCGACGGCCTGTGCAGAGTACGATCTCTGGAATGATCGGATGAACCGCTATGTGAAGCGTGGCTCCAAGGGCATTGCTCTTTTGGACATGCGCGGCGAGCAGCCGAAACTGCGGTATGTATTTGATGTGGCAGATACCGGAGAACGGAAGAATTCCCGACCGGTACAGCTCTGGAAAATGAATGCGGAGCATGAGCAGCCAATCATTCGCGCACTGGATGTAGCATTTGATGTTCCTGCCGGTGCTGGGTCTCTGGAAAATCATATCATGGAAGCGGCAGAACGCCTTGCAAGGGATTACTGGGAGGAAAATCGCAGGCAGATCAGTGACATCGTTGCAGATTCCTATCTGGAAGGATATGATGAACTCAACATCGGAGCTTCCTTTAAGAGAGCTGCCGCTGTCAGCATCGCATATTCCGTCTTTACCCGGACGGTGGGCAATGCAGATGACTATTTTGAGCACGAGGATTTTCTGGACATTTTTGATTTTAATACGCAGGCTGCCGCCAATGTGCTGGGAACTGCGGTCAGCGAAATGTCCAGCCAGATCTTCCGGGAAATTGAACGCACGATCCGAACCTATGAAAAAGACAAGCAGGCAGAAAGGAGCCAAAACTATGATGGAGCTGAATTACACGAAGAACGGCGATTACCTGATTCCGGATATCCAGTTGTCGGTGCAGGAACAGAAGCCTCTGGGCAAGTACGGGAGGATGCGCAGAGCGTTCCTGCAGGAGAACAACACGCTGCTGTACAATCACCTGATCCTGACCGAGAAGCTGTATCCGCACCTGTGGGAGATTCAGGAGACCGCGACCGCACGGATGGAGCAGATGATGGCGGAGCTTCTGAAAGCGAATCCGGTACCGGACAAGAAATCGAACCAAATGGCCTGGGTGCAGCACATGAACATGCTGAAAGCGCAGGCAGAGGAAGTCATTCTGACGGAACTTATCAACAGTTGAACTTTATGAGCCTGTTTCAGTCCGAAGCAGAGCAGATTCAGAAAATTGATGCGGCGGCAGAAAATGCAGCCAGAGAAGCGGAGAGCGAAAAGCCCTCCGCTTTTGTCATTTCTGAGAATGAAATCGACCGGATGCTGCGGACAGGTTCTAATTTTGAGGGCGGAAAAATCCGTATTTATGCGCTGTATCAGCAGCAAGGGGACGCGAAAGAACGAGCTGCATTTCTGAAAGCGGAATACGGTCTTGGCGGTCACAGCTATACCTTTATGGATGGCAGTCGTGGTTTTGCAGATTATGACGGAAAAGGTATTCTGCTTCGCAATTATGGCCATGATCGGGAAGTGCGACTTACATGGTCGGCGGTGGATAAGCGGTTAGACCGGCTTGTGGTAAATGGTCAATATCTTACCGCACTGGAAATGGAAGAGTATCGGAAGCTGGAGCAGGAATATGGTGCACCGCTTCCTATGCCCACTGCCGCCCATGTATTTCCTCCAACGCCACCGGAACGCTACGATACCGGAAATGAGCATGTGGACAATATGCTGAATACGGCTGCGGATGTCTATGCCCGGAGTGAACTGGCGGCACCCCAGCGGTTTACCGTGATGGAGACAGACGATGGCTATGCGGTCTGGGATGATATTCAGGGCGGCATTCATGTGGAGCCGGATGGTGTCAGCGAGGAATTTACCAGCGAATGGGAGGCGGAGACTTACCGGCAGCAGCTGATTGAAAAAGTCCAGGAACGGGAAGCCAAAGACTGGCTCTACGTTGAGCAGAGCAAACAGGATTTGCAGCAGGACATTCCATTCCCGGAAGTGGAATCCGAAGAAGCACAGGAACCGGCTCAAGCAGAGACAGATCCGCTGGTGCTGGAAATGCAGGAACACGCCAGAGAACTTGCCAGAGAGTCAGGCTATGTACCGAATGAACGATTTGTAGTCACGATGACCGGCGAGAACTTCCCGGATTCTAAAGATGCGTTTGCCATCTGGGATTATGTCAAAGAAGAGTATTACGGATATTCGGACGGAAAAGTGCAGACATTTGCTGATTATGTGAGTGCATCAGAGGCGTTGCAGGAGATTCGCGGCAGAGCTATGGAGGCCGAAATAGTGCCTGCAACTGTGCAGCCAGAACCGGCAGCTCCGGTGCAGCCGGATTATCGTGTTGGCGATACGCTGTATCTGGACGGAAAAGCATTTACGATTGAAAAAGTCGGGCTTTTCGATGTGGAGCTTCGGGACCCGGATTCCGTGTATCCGATCTTCCGCTCGGAAAGCAAAGAAAATCTGGCAAGACTTTTGGGGCATGAGGAAAATGTTCACCTGCACAATCTGGTGGTTGATCTGAATCCGGAAAAAGAAGCAGTGTCAAAAGATATTGAGAATACAGGTACTGTATGGTCGGATGAGGCGTTGGATCAGCTCCCGATTACAACTGTGATTGATGGGAGAGTTCAAACGTTTTCTAATGCAGCTGAGGAAGAAGCGTTCCGGGCAGGGCATGAAGCAAAACATGCGGAGAACTACCGCATCAACAGCTTTCACCTCGGCGAAGGCAGTCCTAAACAGAAATTCCGTGCCAACATGGATGCCATCTATACGCTGAAAACCTTGGAAAACCAGCACAGGGATGCGACACCGGAGGAACAGGAAACGCTGGCCAATTATGTCGGCTGGGGCGGACTGGCAGATGCCTTTGATGCAGAGAAAACTGCCTGGGCTGGCGAATATAAGGAGCTGAAAGCAGCTCTTACGGAAGAAGAATATGCCGCAGCAAGGGCTTCGACTCTGAATGCGCATTACACCAGCCCTACCGTGATCCGTGCAATCTATGAAGCATTGGACGGTATGGGATTTGAGAAAGGCAATATTCTGGAACCGTCGATGGGTGTCGGCAACTTCTTCGGTATGCTGCCGGATTCCATGCTGGGAAGCAGGTTGTATGGTGTGGAACTGGATTCTATCACCGGGCGTATTGCGCAGAAGCTGTATCCGCAGGCAGAAATCAAGGTGGCAGGCTTTGAAACCACCGACCGCCGCGACTTCTATGATCTGGCCGTGGGCAATGTGCCTTTTGGCAACTATCGTGTCAGCGATAAGCCCTATGATAAACTCGGATTTTCTATCCACAACTATTTCTTTGCCAAGGCACTGGATCAGGTTCGTCCCGGTGGCATCGTGGCCTTTGTTACCAGCCGCTATACGATGGATTCCAAGAATCCGGATGCACGAAAGTATCTGGCGCAGCGGGCAGAACTACTGGGAGCCATCCGACTTCCTAACAACGCATTCCGTGCCAATGCCGGTACAGATGTAGTGTCGGATATCATTTTTCTGCAAAAGAGAGACCATCCCATTGATATCGAACCGGATTGGGTGCATCTGGGGCTGACATCGGAGGGAATAACCCTCAACAGCTACTTTGTTGACCACCCAGAAATGGTGCTGGGTGAGATTACAACAGAAAGTACCCAGTACGGCAAGGAAGAATGTACGGTCATTCCGATTCCGGATGAGGATCTGGGAGACCAGCTGCATGAGGCGGTGCAGCACATCGGCGGTCATTATGAAGCACAGGAGCTGGCACCGGAGGAGGAGTTGTCCTTGCAGGGCGAAACTATTCCGGCAGACCCCAATGTCAAGAACTTCTCCTATGCCGTAATGGATGGGGATGTCTACTTCCGTGAGAATAGCATCATGCGGAAAGCTGACCTTTCTGCGACAGCCACCGGCAGGATCAAGGGCATGGTGGAGCTTCGTGCCATTGTGCAGGAACTGATCGACTACCAGCTGAACGATTACCCAGAGGACGCGATTGCCCAGAAACAGCGGGAACTGAATGTGTCCTATGACCGATTCGCCGATCAGTATGGACTTATCAATTCCCGTGCAAATGCACAGGCTTTTTCGGAAGATTCGTCTTATTATCTGCTTTGCTCTCTGGAAAACGTAGACGAAAACGGCAGGCTGGAATCCAAGGCGGATATGTTCACCAAACGGACGATTCGACCGGAACGGGCTGTTACCAGCGTAGATACTCCGGCAGAGGCTCTGGCAATCTCCATCGGAGAGCGCGGCAGAGTGGATTTGCCCTATATGTCGGAGCTTTTAGGTACACCGGGGGAATATGAAAAAATCCAGCAGGAACTGCATGGTGTCATTTTCAAAGACCCGATGACGCAGGGCAGTGAAGAAACAGGCTGGGTGACGGCTGATGAATATCTGTCCGGCAATGTCCGGGAAAAGCTCCGCGTGGCAGAACTGGCTGCGGCTTCTGACCCTGCTTTTGCGGTGAACATGGAGTATCTGAGAAAGGCGCAGCCGAAAGACCTGGATGCATCGGAGATTGATGTGCGCCTTGGTGCCACATGGGTCAATCGGGATTATATCCAGCAGTTTATGGAAGAAACCTTTGAACCGCCGTTCTATCTGCGCCGGAACATCGAGGTGAAATTCTCCCCCATGACGGCAGAATGGCAGATCACCGGTAAGAGTACACCGAGCCGGAATGATGTCCATGCCTATATGACCTACGGCACCAGCCGTGCCAATGCCTACCGGATTCTGGAGGATACGCTGAATCTGCGGGATATTCGTATCTACGATACCGTGGAGGATGCAGACGGCAAGCAGAAGCGGGTTCTGAATAAAAAGGAGACCACCCTCGCCCAGCAGAAACAGCAGGCCATTAAGGATGCGTTCCAAAACTGGGTGTGGAAAGACCCTTATCGCCGCGCGGAACTTGTGGAAAAGTATAACGAGCTGTTCAACAGCACTCGTCCCCGTGAGTACGATGGTTCTCATATCCGCTTTGGCGGCATGAATCCGGAAATCCGGCTGCGGGAACATCAGCAGAATGCCATTGCTCATGTGCTGTACGGCGGCAATACGCTGCTGGCCCACGAAGTGGGTGCCGGCAAGACTTTCGAGATGGCCGCTTCTGCTATGGAGGCAAAACGGCTGGGGCTGTGCCAGAAATCCATGTTTGTCGTTCCGAATCATTTGACCCTTCAGTGGGCAAACGAGTTCCTACGCCTGTATCCGAGTGCAAAACTGCTGGTGGCAAGCAAAAAGGACTTTGAGACTGCCCGCAGAAAAAAGTTCTGCGCACGAATTGCCACTGGCGATTACGATGCAGTTATCATCGGGCATTCCCAGTTTGAGAAAATCTCGGTGTCCGCAGAACGGCAGGAGCGGATTTTGACTGCCCAGATTGATGAAATCGAAAATGCTATTGCTGAGATGAAATCCCAGAATGGCGAACGTTTTTCTATTAAACAGATGGAAAAGACCCGGAAAGGATTGGAGGCGAGATTAGAGAAACTCCGGGCAACCGACCGTAAGGACGATGTGATTACCTTTGAGCAGCTGGGCGTAGATCGGCTGTTCGTAGACGAGGCACACGCGTTCAAGAACCGTGCGAAACGTTGTGCATAAGACCTTGTTGACAGCAAGGGCGAAAAGCACCATGTGATTGCACTTAGCAATAAGAAAATATCACAGAGAACTTTA
>ERZ838399.988-NODE-988-length-30461-cov-9.139676_pt1 | contig 30461 bp, 27 predicted proteins | sample MGYA00519683_ERZ838399 | MGnify/ENA primary metagenome ERZ838399 (study PRJEB31850, sample SAMEA3708833) | human gut metagenome | biome: human gut; feature: human-associated habitat; material: faeces | place: China | collected 2014 ...
GCAAGGCTGAACATTCTGCCACGCTCTACCGGGATCATGTTGGTTGCTGCCTCCGGCTTGTCTGCCGGGTCAGTTACCATATCGAATGCGCCATAATCCAGAACCTGCAGGCAGAACTGGAACTCTTTGGTCTGGTTTGCCTTTAAGCAGACAGCGGCAGTCAGGTTTGCACCTGCGCTGTGTCCTCCCATGGATACGCCTTTGCTGTCCGCATCCCAGTGCTCCAGCATGGAAAATACCCATCTGCATACTTCATAGGTCTCGTTAAATGCCTTCGGGTACGGATACTCCGGAGCCAGGCTGTAATCCACATCCACAACGATTCCCTGGATCGCATCTGCCACCTTTGCAGAGTAGATCTCATCTCTCAGTACATGCGGGCGTACAAATCCGCCGCCGTGTACATTGATATGTACCGGGCAGTTTTTGGTACGGTTTTTCGCTGTAAAGATATAGCATGGAACCGGTCCCTCGGAAGTTGTTACTTTGACTTCTTCGCGCTCAGCCAGGTCCAGGTTCTTTTTGTATTCCTCGGTAATGTTCTCTTTTGCCACACTCTTGCCGCGGAGTGCCGCGATCATGGTCTCTTTTTGTTCCTGTGTCAGCATTTCATACCCTCCATTCACGTCATTCAAAATGTTCAGATTTATTCTGTTTTTCTCAATTTTTCTAATTTTTTTAACGTTTTTCCGAATTTTGGCAGTAAGAAAGCCGAAGCCTATTTCTAGCTCCGGCTTCTCACCTTATCTCAGCGCTGTTTTCCGAAACAACTCTGTTTTATTTTCTGTTTTCGCATCGCATGCTTAGTTTGCTGCTGCTTTCCGTTTCTTCAACATTTTTGTGATGATCGGTCCAACCACACTGTAAACAGCGATCAGGATGAAGATCAGAGAAATCGGACGGGTTACGAAAGAAGTCATATCGCCTCTTGCGTAAGAGCAGCCCATACGGAAGTAACTCTCAATCTTGCTTCCCAGAATGAATGCAAGCATTAACGGGGTACCCGGCATCTTGAAGAACTCCATCAGGATACCAACGGCACCGAATACCAGTACCAGGTAAACACTGAACATCGAGGTAGATGCGGAGTAAGCACCTAAGAAGCAGATCATGAGGATCGCGCTGTAAAGGTAATGGTACGGAGCCTTTAACAGCATTGGGAACCAGCGTTTGGTAAACAGCTCGGTTACAAAGATGAGGATTGCAGATACCAGTATGGTTGCAAAGATCAGGTTTGCAAGGAGCGGGTTGTTCTTAATGAACATCGGGCCTGCCTGCAGTCCGTGAATGGTCATGGCAGACATTAACAGTACGGTGGTTGCATCGCCAGGGATACCAAGAGCGATCATCGGGATGATTGCGCCGCCGACACCTGCGTTGTTTGCAACCTCGGTTGCCCAGATACCTTCATCGATACCGGTACCGAACTTCTCCGGATGTTTGCTCATCTTCTTTGCCTGGCCATAAGCGATCAGGTTGGAGATACCGGAACCCATGCCCGGAAGGAAGCCGATCCACAGACCAATGAACAGGGAAGTGATAATAGTCTTTAAGTTTGCTTTGAAATCTTTAAAGCTAAGTCCAAATCCCTTTAAGGAACCTGCATCTACTTCCGGCATATCCAGATTGTTCTTTGCGTAGCTGGTTGCTACCTGCTGCAGTGCGAAAGTACCCATCAGAAGGCAGACAACGTTGATACCGCCATACAGGTTGGTATTCTTAAAGGTGAAACGAAGCTGGTTGGTAACCATATCGGAACCAATGGTAGAAAGCCACAGACCAAAGAATGCAGCTAACAGACCTTTGAAAATGGAACCGTTGCTTAAACCAACTACCATGGTGATTGCCATCAGGCAAAGGCTGAAGTACTCCCACGGTCCAAGCATCAGGGCAACATCTGCAATGAAGGTAGAGCAGAGGGTTGCAACGATGATAGAAACCAGGGTACCGATAAAGGAACCGGTGATACCGATGGTCAACGCACGTGCTGCCTGACCTTTCTGGGTCATCGGATAACCATCATAACAGGTACCGATGGAAGCTGCGGAACCAGGGATTCCGACTAATACTGCTGCGATGAAAGAACCGGATACACCGCCGACATACATACCAAGCAGCATTGCAAAGCTTAAGTTTGTGTTTAATGCGAACGTCATCGGCAGGATCAGGGTGATACCAAGACCGCCGGAAAGACCAGGGATTGCACCAAGTACACAGCCGATCAGGGAACACAGGTACATCATGATGAAGTTCATCGGCTGGAACAAAACGCCAAGTGCTGAAAGATAACTAGCCATTTTCTATTTCCTCCTTCTTGCTTACGGCATCTTAATGCCAAGGGAACTCCAGATCAAACCCTTCGGAAGCGGGATGTTGAAGCCCTTGGTAAATCCGAAGTAGCACAGGCTGCCCAGTGCAATGCTGAATACGATTGCAAATACAAGGTTGATCTTCTTGTCCACTTTCAGGGTCATGATGAACATCATCATGCCAACCATGGCAGTGATCCAGAAACCAATTACGTTCATGGCTACGCAGAATACGATACACTCAACCATGATCAGTGCCAGACGTTTCCATCCTGCTGCATCCAGGTAAGGAGCAGCGCCATTTTTGTTATCTTCTGCTTCTTTTTTACCATCGAAGATCATGGACAGAACTGCCATGACGATCATGCCGATCGCGGAAATGTACGGGAACAGCTTTGGTCCCGGCTCGTTGGAAACCAGTTTTTCCGGAATCTGTGTGGTCTGGAACAGAACCCACAGAGCCAGAATGATAAACACAATACCCATGATATAGGTACGATTCAATTTTTTCATAGGAAATCTCTCCTTAAAAAGAAATCCGGCTGCCCGTAAGGACAGCCGGACATGTTTTTTAGTTTCGTTTCTGTTCGGTTTTTTAGCGAACCTTCAGACCCATGGAAGATACAAGCTCATCCTGGAATGCCCACTCGTCATCCAGAGCTTTCTTGGTATCCTCATAGTTTACAGCTGCAATGTAGGTAGCCATGGAGTTGTTGCCATCGATGAAGGACTGAACTTCGCTGGCTTTGCACAGAGCCTCGTTGATTGCCTCGCAGATCTCATCCGGAGTATCCTTCGGAGCCAGTACATAGTAGTTAGAATCCCAGGTTACATCGATACCCTGCTCCTGGGTAGTAGCGAACTTCTCATTCAGCTCAGTACCAACCAGCTCACTCATGTTCTCAAGGGTTGCTACTTTCGGTCCAAGGCTTCCCAGTACGGTAATCTTGTTGTCAGCATCGTAAGACTCTGCGTTCGGGATAGAGCAGTTTGCAATATCGATAGAACCTGCTGCAACGTTGGTCAGCTTATCAGCCTCGGAAGAGCACTGTACATAGTTTACGGAGTTTGCATCACCGGTCAGAGCCTCAACCAGGGAAGTGAAGAGCACCTGGGTGGTACCGCCTAAGGAACAACCGATAACTACCTGACCTGGGTTAGCTTTGATATAATCAGCCAGCTCTGCAAAGTTTTTGTACGGAGCGCCCGGTTTTGCGATGATGGCCTGCGGACCGCCCTGGTTCATGATACCAACAACCTTTAAGTCATCTTTGATGTTAACTTCAGAAGAACCAGCAAGATACTGGATGATAGCGCCGCCGTGGCAGGTAACCAGGGTTAAGCCGTCTGCTGCTGCGTTCTTGGTGTGCTCCATACCAACTTCACCGGTATCGTAGTTGGTTACAACGAAGTTTACGCCTGGGCAAACCTCGCCAAGAGCCTGGGTTAAATAACGGGTGTACAGGTCAGTACCGCCGCCTGCTTTTGCCGGAACGTCGATGTAAACGTTGTCGCCGGATTTCCACGGACCTACTGCATCGCCTGCTGCTGCGGTATCGCCGCCCTCTGCTTTGCTCTCTGCTGCTGCAGCGGTCGTTGCTGCTGCAGTGGTCTCAGAGCTTGAGGATGATCCGCATCCTGCAAGGCTTACTGCGGTCAGACATGCTGCCATAGCTGCTGCAAATAATCTGTTCTTTTTCATAGTGTTTTCTCCCTTTCCTTTTTTCTAATTCATAACAAATAATTATAGTTTTTCCCGATTACCTGTTATGAAAAAATTTACGATTTTGTTTCTGATGAGTCAATCTGTATTTCTTTTCTCATCTATATCTGTATTATAATACACAATATGACGATTGACAAACAGGTTAATTTTATATATCATATAAGTAAAAGTTATACATTGTTGCTCCTGCGTTTTGCACACAGCGATGCTTGTTATGGAGGCTGTCACATGAATACCAGACAACTTACTTATGTGCTTTCGATCGCCGAAACCGGCAATCTGTCTGCTGCTGCCAAAGAACTCGGAGTATCCCAGCCGGCGCTCAGCAAATACCTGGCAGAACTGGAAGACGAACTGGGAACGGAATTATTCCTTCGTTATAAAAAACAGCTGTATCCAACCGCTGCAGGGAAAATCTATCTGGAAGCCGCTACCCGTATCATCGGTGTGAAAGAGCAGACATATCAGATGATTTCCGAGCTCTCCAACGGTTACCAGAAAACCTTGCACATTGGCGTGACTCCGCTGCGCGGTTCCATCGCCATTGCCCAGATCTTCAACCAGTTTCACCGCCGTTACCCCAATGTAAAAATCGAGATGAAAGAACGTTATATGGCAGGACTGCGCCGCGCCATCCAGGACCACAGCGTCGAACTGGCACTTGGCACCTGCAACGACCCGGACGAACCCGATATCATCCATACTTCTTTCCATGAAGAAGAACTGGTTCTTTTCGTTCCTTCCTTCCATCCTCTTGCCTACCAGGCAAGCCAGGACCTCGATCACCTGACCGCGATCGATATCCGTAAATTTCAGGACACCCCGTTCCTGCTCGCTACGGAAAATTCAACCATACGGCAGACTGCGGATATGATTTTTCAGCAGAACCAGATGCAGCCGACCGTTGTTTACGAATCCGACAACAACCTGATCTTAAAGCACATGGCAGACCAGGGCGCCGGTGTAGCGCTGCTTGGACGCGGTCATGTGGAGCCTTCCAAAAACCTGGTCTACTTTTCTTTGAAACCGTCTTATTCCGTGCATATGACCATCATGTCCGCTCCCGATCACATTCTGAGCGAGGAAGAACGTTTCCTGATCTATTTAAACTATCTGCAGGAAAGCAAACGGGCAAATTACCGTTTCAATCCGAATGCCAATGCCAAAAGACTTTTAAAAGAATACGAATTATATGATACGGAACGGAGAACCCACACATGGACACCAAAATCTTAGAATATGTCATTGCCATTGCAGAAGAAAAAAGCCTCAGCAAAGCAGCCGAGCGTCTCTATCTTTCCCAGCCAGCACTCAGCCAGCGGTTAAAAAAGCTGGAAGACGAGCTTGGAACCCCGCTGTTTTTGCGGGAAAAAAATGGACTTTCCATCACCGATGCCGGGAGAATCTATATCAATGGGGCACATTCTATCCTGCAGATCAAGCGGGAAGCCTTAAAAAAGATTTCCTCCATGAGTCGCAGTAATAAAAACACGCTCCGTTTTGCCTGCGCGACCTCATCCGCCATCGAATGTCTGCCTGCATTCCGCGAACTATATCCGGACATTGAAATCCTGTCCCAGCGCTGCAACAGCCCAAAGGCCAAGGAAGATCTGATCATGGGCAGGGCAGATCTTGGGATTGTGCTTACGGCCTCCTTAGAGCACACCGTTTTGGAATATCTTTCATTGTGGACCGGAGAACTTCTACTCGCTCTCCCGGATGGTCATCCGGAAGTCTCCCAGGAAGAGATCCATGCCGGTAATTTCGAAAAACTCCGGGATGATTACTTTGTTCTCACCCACGCCCCCTCTTTTGCCCGTGACAGTGAAGAACAGATCCTCCGCGCGATGCAGCTGCAGCCCAACGTCATCTGTGAGGTCGAGGATAATGTTTCCCGCCGCTATATGTTAAACAAAGGACTTGGAAATGCGTTTGTACCAGGCGATTCCCACCACGAGGGGGACACCTTCCGCACGTATTCCCTCAATCCTCCGTTTACCTTTTACATTGTAGCCGCTTACCCGAAGACCAGTACGCTTTCTGAGCCTATGAAGCAGCTGATCCGGCTTCTGCTGACGCATTTTGAACATTCCGCACTGTAAAAAAGAGAACGCACCTACAATGCGTTCTCTCAGACTATAGAGTAGGAGGCGGTGACTAACCGCCGTCCTCTCACACCACCGTGCGTACCGTTCGGTACACGGCGGTTTCAATAGTTGACGTGCATGGACTGATAGGCTGTGGCTAAATCATAAAAGCCCCCCAGTTTATCAGTCTTTCTTTTGTTAGGGCTCTGTTTAGTACACCGCTCCCTGCCATTCTCCAATAGGACTTTCGACTGTAGGCTCCTTCACTTGCTACCCATTCTGGCATTCCCAGTCCTATCAGCTTCCGTTTTCGCGTCTTTGGCAGTTTCCACTGTTTCCAGATACACATCCGTATCCTTCTGTACAGCCATCCATTCAGGCCTTCGATGTTGTTCTTCATGTCCGCTATTCCATAGTAATTCAGCCATCCTCGCATATAAACTTTTATCCTTTCCATAGCTCGGATGATACTCCCACATTTGCTCCGGGAAGTGAGCTGTCGCAGTTTCTCCTTGGCTTTCTTCCATGACTTTCCATGAACACGGACATAGATTCCTTTTCCGTTCTTCCCGAAACAGAAGCCAAGGTACTTAAAATTTCGTATTGCAAACACGCTGACCGTACGACTTTTCTCCCGGTTCACCTTTAGTTTCAGTGTCCCTTCCAGATATTTCGTACTGCTTTCCAACAATCTCTCAGATGCCCGCTCACTCTTCGCTAACAGTACGATATCATCTGCATAGCGAATGCACGGCACTCCTCTTTTGTTGAACTCCTGGTCAAACTCGTTAAGATAAACATTGGCTAATAGCGGGGAGAGATTTCCTCCCTGCGGTGAACCTTCTTCCGTCTTAACGACTACACCGTTTTCCATCACTCCACTTCTTAAATACCTCTTTATCATCTGAATCACCCTTTCGTCCTTTACATCTCTGCGCAGGATATTTACCAGTAATTCATGGTTCAGTGTATCGAAATACTTTGACAAGTCAAGAACCACAGCTCTTGTATATCCCTGTTCTGCATACTCCTTTATCTTCTGAATTGCTTCTTTCGCACTTCGTCCCGGACGGTATCCAAAACTTCCATCTGAAAACTTCGGCTCATAGATCGGTATCAGCTGTTGTGACATTGCCTGTTGGATGATGCGGTCTATGACGGTCGGAATACCGAGCTTTCGTACTCCGCCATCTGGCTTTGGAATCTCCGCTCTTCTGACAGGAGATGGGGTATAATGCCCTTTTCTTATTCTCTCCGTCAGTTCATGGCTGTGTTCCCTCAGCCACAGAGACGCCTCTTCAACGGTCATTCCATCTACTCCCGGCGCTCCCTTGTTTGCCTTAACTCTCTTATACGCTCTGTTAAAGTTGTCTTTATACAGTATCGCTTCCAAAAGTCTCGGCTGTGCACTGTCTCTTTCTTTCCATATCCGATTGAATGACCTAGACGCTTTCACATACCCTTCATGTTCCGCACTATCTCTTTGCGAACAGCCATTGTTTTCAATGTTTTCTGCCATAGACGGGCATTCCTCCTTTCTCGGTCATACTCAAGACTCCTACTGATTCGATCCTTCACCTCTCGGCTACTATGACCTCTGCTGACTTCTGTGCGTTCAGCATTGCTTTATGCAATGATTACCTCTTTCAAGGCGTACCGCACAGACCTCCCTAGGTACCACACGCTTCTTCCCCTCCATCCATCTGCCTCATCTATCATGCATGATTCCGTGTAGTTATCGGGCTTCGATTTGAAGTGCAACCTTACCCTCATGCATAACCTCATATGAGATTTCTGTTCGTCAGACCAGAGATTTGCCCATGAGTTAGTATGTTCCTCACATCCAGCTTCCTTCAGATTCCACCTCACGATGGACACCCTTGCCTTCGGCTATATCCTTCCCACTACCGGGTGGATTCGGGACTTTAACCCGTTAGAAACGTGCGCCGCTAGGCGCACACTTAAAAAAGATATGGTGAACTCCACTGTGGAAGTTCCCATATCTTTCTCGTTTTATATTATATATCATTTCCACTGCTGTCTGCTGGAATTAATGGAGGTAAAATTAACGGGGGCTGCCCAAATGAAGCCGTTATCTGTGCAATCATAAGCGTAATTCGGTTCATTAACTCATTAACGATAAATTCACCATTCTTTCTAAATTCTTCGGCCAAATTAATCTTGCTCCAATCAAGTTCTTCTGCTCTGTTCTCCATAAAATAAAGATTTGCCCCAAATGCAACTTTCATAGAAAACACACTTTCTGGTTCAAACTCCAACGTCCTGGTTATAATAAGTTTTATTCCCCGTTTTCCAATTAACTGCGTATTAATATTATCCGTGCAATTTAAAGAGCACTCGGTAGCAACTTCTGTTTCCAACCTAGAATAAGAGATATCTTCCAAAAAAATATCATGTTGATCTTGAAAATATTCAGCAAAATTGTTAATCATCTTGTCTCCTTTTATTGTTTATAAGCCATATTAATATTATTTTTCTTCCCCTTTACCATATTGGGCATAAAAGAAGCTACCATGCTAATTCCCCTCTGAAGATTTCCTGCATAGTTACGATTATATTCATCTAATAATTTAGAAACCGCTTCCTTTATAATCACTTCATTTTGTGTATAGCTATTTACATATGTTTGTATTGCTTTTTCTACAGTTTGATTTAATGATTCTCCACTTTCCAGAGCAATCATGGCTAATTTTCTGTGCAACGTTGGTTTAATTCTAACATTGAATGTCCCTTTATATTCTTTATCTGGTTCTTTTCCAACTTCCTTGCAAAACTCTAGATAATCATCAACCGCATTTCTAAATTCTTCTTCAATCTTTTTGGCATCTGGGCTTTCAAAATCAACGTAGTCATTTATACCTTCTATTTTACCTCTTAATACGTATGATTCTGAATCAAATTCAATCTTTGCATGATATCCTTTATATTCCAGACTATCTTTCATCACAGTTCCCCCATTTCACGCAAATAAGTCACTAATCCTTTTACAGCACCAGGATCCATTTCATCTCCCGGATGTGGCTTATGTAATAAAATAGATCTTTTATCAGTTTCACGGTAAAATGCAACCCTAGACCCTGATGTTCTTCCTTTGTTTTTTTCTTCGAATCCTAACTGTTTCAGCAAGGCTTTAGCTTCTGTATAAGTATAATCTTTAGGTTTGCTTAATATTCTTTCTTTTAATTTTTCAAACCTGCTCATTAATTATAGCACTGCCTCTTTTTTTGCAACTGTCTTATAGTTGCATTATATGCTGTTTTCGATTTTATGTCAAGCTATTGTTTCTTTAAGGCATAAAACAGATGGTGGGATTCCAGGTGCTCCTGAATGTGATGGAATATCGTGCAGATGTCTATTATAACACCCAAACAGGCGCAGACCGGGACATTCAGAAGTTTCGAGAGCATCGATTACCTCTGTCAATGCATGAGCATGCTTGTTTTGATGCGCCGGGAAGAACCGGCAAATATATTTGACAGAGTGTCCAGGATATTGGGATAAAGAAAACCGATGGTTTTAAAACTATTACCAGTTTACACCATCGGCTTTCTTAAGTCCAGCTAACCCTTGAACCGTAACGCTTTTCTTTTTATTAAAAAAATTTACAGCTAGTTATCTAAATAATAAATCTTCAATTTCAACATGCTTTCTTGATCTTCCGTAACAATCCAAGGCCATTTCTCATGTAAAACTAATTTCTTAACAACACTGGGGTGCGGATGATGATATTTATTTTTGATACCTGCTGAAATAACAAATTCTGCATTTATATTAAGCAATTTTTCATTAAAATTATGGGTAGATCCATGATGTGCTACCTGAACACATCCAATGTATTTCCAATATGAACGATACGCTTCCTGCAATCGTTTCCATTTATTCTTTCCTGATGCATCGTAGTCTCCCATAAACAGGCAGCCTGATTTTTTATGGAGACACCCAAAGTCATCCCAACCTGAATAGTATTCACTGTCCGGTTTTTTGTGACAACACGCCTTAAAGTAATAGCATCTACAGTATAAGTTTTGATTCCAGTACCTTTCAAAATACTCATCTTCTTCTGTACACGCAATATATTGAACTACCCGACTATCACACGCTCCTGAAAATAATGTCATGGAATTTGTATTAAAATCACCTGGAACTTTTTTATATATTTCTTTCCATTTTTCTTTATTTTGTTCGAAAAATTCATCATCCATATTAGATATATCCGATAAAGAAATTCCCTCTTTTTCTAATTCTTCTTTTACGATCTGGATCCTCTGTTCATTTCTGAAATTAAACGGAATATACTCCCATTCAATCCTGGAATCTGGAAATTTAATCTTACATGCAACATCTATTCGTGCCTGTTCACTTTCTTCTGGATATTCTGGCACTGGTATAAATTGAGGAAGATCTTCAATCCCTTCCCATTCTTCACCTAATTCACCCAGTTCTAACAACTCTGTTAAAAACCTATACGCTGTTTCGTCCACTTTATTTATTTTCAGGTATAATTTCATCAGTTCTTTATTTTCTGATGCTATTTGTGGGAAATATACCTTTTCTACATTACAGTATCTCAACAAATAAGGAATCCCATTAATATGATCTTCATGTAGATGCGAAATTACTAAAGCATTTATTTTTTCTTTTCTACTAAAATTTCTTTTTATTTGTTGCTCTACTATTTTAACATCTGTACTTGAGCCACAATCATATACAACATTTATTACCTTCCCCGTTGATGTTTCACACTCACCAAAATGTTCATAATAAAAAGCTCCTTGCCCGACTGGTAAAAATTTTCTAATCATAGAGTCCCTCCAATACTGTTTTTCATAGATTCCAACTGTCTTCCCCTTTATTTTGATAAATTTCGACATTTTTATTATACCATACATAGAGCAGCTTTTATGATTCTGTATGTCGAAACTGACATTCGTTCTTTCGATATAGCTGCAAAAAAGATATGGTGAACTCCGCTATAGAAGTTTCCATATCTTTTTCGTTTTATATTTATATGTCATTTCCACCACTGCCAACAGGAATTAGTGGTGACAAAATCAACGTAGTCATTTATATGACATTAATCTTTCACTGGGGTATTCTAAAATATTCTGCCACTGATTTGATCTTTGAAAAAGCTTTCACAATCTTTTCTGCTGTTTTTCCTGCACAATCTACGAATGTCTGGAAGTCGTTTCTTGTAGCCTGCTGTCCTTCTGCTGAGGGACTTTCTTCTGCTTTGGATAAGATTTTTTTCAGAATTTCCTTCTGCTTTTCATTCAGATTCTCATCCTTTTCAACACATTTTCTGGCTTCCTTCCATTCTCCATTGTTAGTCTTTTTAGAGCCGTAATTGACTTCATTTTGTTTTCCTGATATTATAATGGAATTCGAGTTTCCTGTAATATTATTGATATTGATGAATTAATTCATAAATCGTCATCCTCCTCCAGATAATTTTCCTTCCGAATCTGACTGACATTATGTATATACTGCCTCTCTCCTGTCAGTTCCATGCCTTTTATCAGATACTTATTTTGTTCTTTCAACATTTCAAAGCGTTTGTCAAAAGTTCTTATCTTATTTTTGACAAATGCCAAATCCGGAACAAAATCTGTACTTACGTAAGTCGCACTGACTTTATCCAGATCATCATTTCTTGATGCACAGTAAAAAAGCGTATCAAAAATATACAACGAGTCCAATTCGCAGACATCATCTACTACAATCCCACTTTTTCTTGTTCCCTGAATTATCATACATTTACTTTCTTTTTTGAAAAAATCATCTAATTTTTTGCGTAACTTATCCGGACATACGACTCTATCCCATTCTGCTTTCTCTTCTTCCGATAATTCATGAGAATATTCCACTACATATTGAAGTCCTGATGTATTTATATTGACTTCCCTTTTTAATAACTTTCTCGCGATTTCTTTATACTCTGTCACAAATTGAGACAGTTCTATTCGCGGCACGTGATATGTTATATGAAATTCAATGCAGGCATTTAACAGATTTTCTGCCTGTTTCCCTGACACGCCTTTCTGTTTATATTGATATATTGTATTAGCTTTTAGCTTTTTTTCAGTGTCAATCTCTTTCCCATTCATACTGTTGGCAATTGCTTCACATATTTTCATTTGCTTCCACCTCAAAAACTTACGGCACTTTTATAATCATAAAATCTTTCCCCTAATTGAATTCTTAAATTTTCTTTTTCCCTTTTTCTCATAAGTTCTGCTCCCCACATTTGATATTTTGCACTCGCAGCTGACATTCATAATGCCTGAATATATGTAATAATCTTACAGATATCTCAGCCAAATTAAAAATCCCCCCAGATAGCCAACCTGTCACTGCTTAATGCTTTTTCATTCATCAACAATTTTCAATATTTTTATTGTGTCATATATTGGACAGTTTTTGTCGTTCTGTATATCGAAATAGTAATTCGTTCTTTCGACATAGTTATACAAAAAAGAAACCACTCCAGCCATTCAAAAACTGGAATGATTTCTTTTCTGTTTTACATATTATTTAAATATGTTTCTTCTTGTTGATATAGTTATTGAGTACCTCAAATTGCTTTGCATCTATGTTTGTTTTTTCGGTGCATGTGATTCTGATCTCTATTTCACATTCGAAATAGTTATTTACATTTCTTCTCAGGTATTCTTTTAATGCAGCGAGTTCTCTTATGAGGTAATCATTTTTTACGTTAAACCACTGGCACAGGAAATTGCAGTTCCTTTCTTTTTCATTATCTTCATTATTTTCTTCGCACTTCTCGCCACAGATCAGGATAATCTGATGTTGAGATATTCGCGTCCTGTCGATTTTTACTTTTTCGCAGGGCTTTTTGCAGGCAAATGCGGACATTTGAGACATGGCTACGGGAATTTCCAGGATTAGTTTTTCTGTTATTGTCTTTGGAATGAGTCCGCCGTCTTTGTTGTTAATCTCGTATTCCGTATAGAGTTTATATCCTTGCGTCAGCAGGTGTGAGATCCAATGAAACGCCGATGTTTCTGACATCTGCTGCATATTATGATGCAGGATTGGCTTTGATACTCTGTAATTGCTCATGTCTAATAAGTCTGCAAGACGAATTAATATCTTATCAAATTTTATGCTCAGGAGCTGTTGTGCGGCAACGGATTTTCTTCCGTAAATATCTCGTTCATCTGCACCATGTGCTTCCGAGATTTCTGCGACGATTTCACGAATCAGAGTATCGAGATATGCTATTTCTGATCTTTTTCGTATTTCTGCCGCACTGTCTTTTTCATGTCTGCCACGGACCATTTCTTCAAAATATCCGTCTATTTTTTTGTAACTATCCAGCATATATTTTTTGACACTTAAAATATCCCGTTTGCTTTTCGTTAAATTTTCCTGATTGTATTCATCCAGCAGGTCCTTTGCCAGTTCATCCGCTTTGTCTGTATCTATGAGAAAAAGATCTGACGAAGGAATCTTTACCATTGATATGTCATGCAGATAACAGGCAAGAAATAAAATGTAATAGTCTATCGCGGAAATCTTAAAAAAATCAATTGTGTGGATCAGTTTGACTATGTTCTGGATCAAAGTGATCGCATGTTCCTGGTTATGTAAGGTATAAAAATACAAATGTTTCGAACCATTCTGCCAGACATCATAAACGTATTTGTGTGTAAGTATCAGATTGTCAATTTTTACCGGATCTTTTACAAAGGAATAAAAGATTTCCATGACCCGCATGATTGAATAGTCTACAACACCTTTATTGAGAGGATCTTTCAGCACAATTTCTCTTTTGCGAAACTCTTCTGTCTGGAACCAGGGATTTCTCAAGAAGGCCAAAATCCTGAGTTCTCCATAGGTTAATGCTTTCTTACTGTTTTTCGCAAGGACCGGATGGTCTGAAATTTCAACGTTGAACAGATACGAATAAATTGTATTCATCACCATTCGGAGTATTTTCTGCGTATTTGCACGGACCAGTTTCATTTTATCATAAAGACCCTTTTCTTCTGAAAACAGTATTTTCACTATTTCTTCATCTTGTTGTCTCTGAAATCTGGAACAGTAATACTCTGCGACCTCGTAATGTTTATTTGCATACTTTTTCAGTTTGATCTTTGCTAATCTCTTGAGGCTTTTGTACGAATCGTCATAAAGAATATGCAGTTCTTCTTCAGTCATGTCTGCATTGTCTCCCAGCAATTCTCTATATGTACATTGCAGATATGAAAATTTTTCTCCGCCTTCTTTGATGCACAGTTTATCAATCTCCTGTACATATCTTTGCAGTTTGCTGATTTCCTCTTCTTTTGCAAAAGTCTGATACATGCCTACTGCTGCATCCCATATATCATTGCTGTAAGATTTCATAAACCGTTCTAATATGTCTTTCTTTTCCTTTGCTGATTGCACCCTGCCATCTATGAACCTTTCTAATGTTTTGTCCTGAACTCCGGCATAAATAATCTCTTCCAATTCCTCTTTATAGATCTGCTCATCTGAATCATCTTCCGGGCGGTGCATTGCAGATAAACGTTGTTTTCTATATTTAAAAAATCTATAATATCTTATAAGCCTGTCTTTGAATTTTTTGGTATCACGCACCTCTGGTTCTGGCAGGTTCCGCTTTTCTTTTTCCTGGCTCTGTTTTTCCAGTTTATCCAGTTGTGCTTTTACCTGTTGACACAATATCTCAAATTTTTTCTCAAGATTTCTGTTCTCTTCATCTGAGTACATCCTGAAGAAATCACTTCCGGCCTGGGACATCTGCCGGCTTATACATTTCAGATAAACTTCGCTTTCATCAAGACGATCCAGACGAACATAGCTGCTTTTGCCACTCAGATGCAGACCAACGCCATAAAGGTTACTTTCATAAAATCCCTGTGTATTCTGAGGATAAATTTTTATATTTTCCTTCTGATGCTTTTTCAAAAACTCCTGTTCCTTTTTTGTAATCTGTTCATTAATATTTTCCAGTTGTTTCTGAAATTGATCTTCCTGTATATCATTTGTAAAAATGACGGAATCGTCCACATAAAAATAACTCACTCCTGTAAATGTACTTCGAAAAATTTCGGAAACTATTATCATGTATATATTTCCAAGGAAGTATGACTGTGGCAGGCCCTGGGGAATGCCTCTTACAAATTTGTATAATTTCGCAACGGTCTCAGTGTGCTCTGCATCCCCTGTTTTTTCAGTGTTTACTGTATTTTGCTGTTCATCGTCATTGCTTTTCGGTGTTTTATGTTTCGATATCTTTAAATACTGTTCTCGTAGTTGTTTCGTGAATGCTGTATCAGGTTCTCCAAAATCAAGTTCACAAAACAATAACTTACGCAGCACTGTTTTCATAAGGCGCATGTCCTGTTCTGACAGATACGCCGGTAAATATCCGATAATATAGTGGTATATGATAACCGGATTAATTGTTGGAAAGAAATTCTCGAGGTCTAATGTAACTTCATATTTATATTCCAGAGAGGTGTGATATTTTTTCAGTGCATCATTACTGTTCTGGTTATATTTCTGGTATTGTTGTTTCCATGGCTTAAACAGGCTCTCTGGCTTTACGGAAACTCTGTTTCCATAGAAATCCGAAGGAATCAGGCGGCTTAGATTTGACAGGGTCAGCTTTGGATTTTCCTTCTCCGGTATTTCATAGACGAACAGATGAAGCATTGATACAATTGCAATCTGGGTGATTAAATCTGTAGTATGAAGTGGTCTGAATTCCAGTTTTCCATCGACTAATTTTTTCGGTTTGAAGTATACTTTTGCCTGGATAAATTTGTCTGGATCGTCCAATAACTGTTTGATTCGTTTTTTTACATCTTCTGTCACTTTGCTGACAAGTCGTTCATCAAATTTGTCCTGTAACTGATGATATAGATGTCGGTCTTCCGGTTTCAGTATGTTGTATTCAAAGATGTACGAATTTAAGGAATATATTGCTAAATATATGTTGATATCGGATAATAAATGTTCTCTGTATTTCGATTCCTGCCCTGTCTTTGACTTCATTTTCCGCGCTCCTTTGTATTATTCGGTATATGCTTGTCCAAAAAATCTTTAAAGTCTGATACCACTTTATCTGATAGCACTTTACTCGATTTCTCTTTATTCAATTCCACCTTATCCATTTCATATTGCTCATGGTAAATATATCTCTGCATATCGCAAAGAATGCTGCCTTCAATTGTTAATGTTTTTTCTGAAACAAAGTCAGGACCGCCCAATATAGATTTCTTAACTTTTCCGTTTTCATCTGTTTCAAACAGCCAGTATCTGTCAATTTTTAATGTAAGATTGTGATATGATTCTGCTGCCTCAAACAGTGCTTTCGCAATTTCATATTTAATTGAAAATGCTTTTATGAATATCCGAAATTCTTCTATGAATCCCGGCAAATATGTTGCGTTATAAGCATAATCCCAGCTCGCATGACATAAATATGAAGAAAAACATTTTAGTCCGTCTTCAAAAATATCCATAGAATTTTTGTCTGTTTTTAGTTCATTATAGAATTCATTATACGATTCCCATGTTGATTCATCCATATTATTACTCATTTGTATTTTCTCCGTACCATAAGTCTGAATAGACTAATTTCAGATAGTTGTGAAGATCTTCTTTCCATTTTATATAATTCTGATACTCATCTTCCCAGTTTCCTTCATTCATTGACTGGAGGCACGCAGCCGCTTCCTCTTTATCACGCATCAATCGTTCATAGAGTTCGTCTTTAGAAGCTGTTATTTCATTTCTATAATCAGGGAAGTTTCCCGTCCGAAGCAGATATTTCCCCACGGGTGGTTTTTTATGCATATCTCTGATTTTCTTTTCTTTCAGGTTAAGAGGTTTTTCCTCTATCTCTAATGGGAGAAATGGCGGTAGCAGCACTTCCTGCTCAATATAATTGGAATACTCATTGCCTGATAAGAACTGCTGAAAATCAACTGATGGACTTTCTTTTGGAATCTCCACTTCTAAAAGGATTACATTATTTTTTTCGGCAAACTCAGTATCATAGGCTCCTTTTGTGCAGGCAACAAAAGATCCTGTAAAACTCTTCTGGTATGCATTTAATGAAGCCTGCCGGTCTACTCTTTTTACCTTAACTGCTGATATATTTTTTTCTTTTTGCAGGCACATCATCGAAAACACTCCTGTATAAATAGCAAGTGTCTCGTCCAGCCTCTCGATAAATACAGGTTTTAATTTTTTCTTTTCTTTGAATATCCGCTCTTTTTCGTTTTCATATCCATCAAAAAGCAGTGCATTTAACGTGCGATATGCTTCATTGTCTCCCCACAAAGTATCTTTTGAAGATTTTCCAAAAGCTACTTTTCCATCATCAGTTCTTTCTCGAATATCTCCACCATAGAATCTCAGCATGTCTACAGGTGCTCTGTGCTCCATATGATTTTCCTCCTGATATTTGTTTCTGTTTGTAAAAATAATGATTTTTGGTACCTTTATTGTATCATATGTTGGACAGTTTTTAGCATTCTGTATATCGAACTATTCATTCGATTTTTCGATATGTTTATAACCATATATTGAAAAAGGTATGAGGAACTTCATCATTAAACAACAAAATTCTTCATACCTTTTTCTTTAAATTGACGCGGATTCACATTTCGCTTAGATAATAATACACACCATCCCGCCCTTGCTGTCGTTAACGATCTTTTGCATGGTGTCCTGGAGTTTGGTTTGGCTTTCTTCGCCGATGGCGGAGATTTTGGTGCGGATGCCGTCCTGGACGAGCTGTTCGATGGATTTGCCGAAGATGTTGGTTTCCCAGATGCTTTCGCCGCGCTGGCTACTCTCGCCGATGTACTGGATGAGGTCGTTGGCCTGCTGCTCGGTGCCTACGATCGGGGCGATCTCGGTTTCGATGTTTGCCTTGATCATGTGGATGGACGGGCTCTTGGAGCGGATCTTTACGCCGAATTTGTTACCCTGGCGGATGACGGTCGGGTCTTCGATCTGGATCTCGGAGAGTTCCGGGACGACGACGCCGTAGCCGGTCGAGCGGACGGCTTCGAGGGCTGCCTGGACTTTGACGTACTGCTCTTTCATGGCTGCCAGTTCTTTCATGGTGTGGATCAGGTCGTATTCGCTTTCCATAGTGATGCCGCTCATTTCGCTTAAGATCTTGTAATAAAATTCGTCTTTGACCTGGATACGGATGCGGACGATCCCGGTGGAAAGATCGACCTGATCGAGAAGTGTCTCCTGAATATAGGGTCCTGTGAGCTGAACGGAGTCCTTGGTGATGTCGCGGATGTGCGTCAGATTCTGCATGTATTCGCGGATCTGTGTGAGGATCTGAGCTTTCAGTTCGTGCTGTGGTGAAAGCATTTCGACCCATTTCGGAATGTAGAACTGGATCTCACTGACCGGGAATTCGTAGAGGACATTTCCCAGGATCTTTATGATGTCTTCTTTGCGGAGCTGTTCACAGTTGGCGGAGATCGTGGTCACGCCGTATTTGTCCCGCAGCTCCCGACAGAGTTTCTGGGTTTCTTCTTTATATGGTGTCTGGGAGTTGACAAGGATCAGAAATGGTTTGCCCTGTTTTTTTAATTCTTTGACCGTGAGTTCTTCGGCTTCGATGAAATTTTCTCTCGGAAGCTCACCGAAACTGCCGTCGGTGGTGACTACGAGGCCGATCGTTGCGTGTTCCTGGATAACTTTGCGGGTGCCAACCTGGGCGGCTTCGTGGAAGGGGATGGCTTTTTCGAACCATGGAGTTTTGACCATCCGCTCTCTTCCGTCTTCAATGTGGCCGGAGGCGTCTTTGACAAGAAAACCGACACAGTCGATCAGTTTGATCTGAACTTTCTGGTCTTCGCCGAGTGTCACGGGAATCGCTTCTTTTGGGATAAATTTAGGCTCTACGGTAGTAATGAGTTTCCCTGAACCGCTCAAGGGAAGCTGGTCGCGGACTTCGGCCTGCTGCCCCGGTTCCATGGCGGGAAGTGCCACAAGTTCCATAAATCTTCGGATGAACGTTGATTTTCCTGTCCGTACAGGCCCGACAACGCCTATGTATATATCACCACCGGTCCGCGCCTGAATATCCCGGTAAATCTGAAAATTTTCCATAAAAAATCCCCCTGCATATATTGTAACAGTCCCATGTATCGTTACAATATATGCAGGAGGAAACTATTTTATTTACGGTTTTTGAGGTATTCTGCTCTGCCTTCTTCGTAGAGGTTGTTGCCTTCGCTGTCGATGATCACGACGAGGGGCATTTCTTCTACATAAAGTCTGCGGAGTGCTTCGGACTGGAGATCTTCGTAGGCAACCAGTTCTGCACTCTTGATGCATTTGGCGAGAAGGGCTCCGGCTCCGCCGATCGCTCCGAAGTAAACGCCGCTGTATTTCTTCATGGCTTCTACGACTTCCGGAAGGCGGGCGCCCTTGCCGATCATTCCACGTGCGCCTACGGACATCATGGTCGGTGCGTAGGCATCCATTCTTCCGCTGGTGGTCGGGCCTGCGGAACCGATGACCTGACCTGGCTTTGCAGGGGTCGGGCCTACATAGTAGATGGTTGCATCTTTCGGATCAAAAGGGAGTTCCTCGCCGCGTGCAAGTGCTTCGCACATTCTCTTGTGTCCGGCATCGCGGGAGGTGTAGATGGTTCCGGTCAGGTAGACGGTGTCGCCTGCGTGAAGAGTTCTTGCCAGTTCTTCTGTTAATGGCAGTGTGATGTGACGTTCCATATTAAAGCACCTCCGTTTTGTGGCGTGTTACGTGGCAGCTGATGTTGATCGCACATGGCATGCCGGCGATATGGGTTGGCATGGTCTCGATGTTCAGGCCGATGGCTGTGGTCCTTCCACCGAATCCCTGCGGTCCGATTCCGAGCTGGTTGATCTTTTCCAGCATTTCTTTCTCCAGGTCAGCATAATATGGATCCGGGTTCTGGGTGTCTACCGGACGCATGAGGGCTTTCTTTGCAAGAAGGGCTGCCTTGTCAAAAGTTCCTCCGATTCCGACACCGACTACCATCGGTGGGCACGGGTTCGGGCCTGCTGTCTCTACAGTCTCCAGAATGAAGTCTTTGATTCCTTCGATGCCTGCGGATGGCTTGAACATGCGGATCGCGCTCATGTTTTCACTTCCGAAGCCTTTTGGTCCGACGGTGATGCGGATGTGCTCGCCCGGAACGATCTCGGTGTAGAGCATTGCCGGTGTGTTGTCACCTGTGTTTCCTCTGCGGACAGGGTCTTTGACAACGGATTTGCGGAGGTAGCCATTTGTGTAGCCTCTGCGGACACCTTCATTGACTGCTTCTGTCAGATCTCCGTCTGTGATATGTACGTCCTGACCGATCTCCAGAAAGACGCATGCCATACCGGTATCCTGACAGATCGGAACCTGCTCATTCTCTGCGATCTGATAGTTCTCGATGATGTTGTCGAGGACACCGCAGGCAATCTGTCCGTCCTCGCAGGAACGACAGGCCTGGATAGCGGCCTTAATATCAGATGGCAGGACCTGATTTGCCTCGATGCAGAGACGCTCGATGGTGTCTGTGATAGCTGATGCTTTAATTTCACGCATTTGCATTTACTCCTATCTTTCGTTTTTGTGCCGACAACAACATGGGGGCTGTATCATCCTGCGAAATGTGAGTGACGCAGGATGTCAGATTCTCTGCTGTCTCTGGCACTTTTGATTTTATTTTAGACTATCTCGTGTAAATCTGCAAGTATCTGTAAAAAAACAAGCAGTTCTTAACAACAAAACAACCAGACCCCTGTCGAAGTATCTCTCTTCATGGAGTCTGGTTATCTTTTATGTCAGATTTCCTATGGCAAAAAATCTAAGCATGGATTTTATTTATCTTTTTCTTCTAACTTCCCCCTCGGAAGTTATACGCGCGGAATTAATAGAATTCGTTATGGAGCAGTTCGTGCTCTTTGCCCTTGAGAAGTCCCTGGTAAAGTTCGAGTACCATCGGGTTCTCGTCGGATTTCTTGATGATCGTAGTATTATCTGCATTGTACAGACCTCTTGCTCTGGCGGCCTTGGTCCTGTCACCGGATCTGGTCGGCTGACCGCCACCCATGATACAGCCACGACGGCATGCCATAACTTCGATCAGATGGTATTCTGCTTCGCCGTTCTTTACACGGTCCATAACGATCCTTGCATTGGCAAGTCCGCTGGCTACGCAGATCTTGACTTCCATTCCTTTGTATGGGATGGAGAATTCCTTGATTCCCTCATCTCCACGAACACCACATTCAGCGATCTCTCGCATTGTTTCTTTGCTGTGATCCGGAGTCAGACGGCGGAGAACAGCCTCTGTAACACCACCGGTAACACCAAAGATAACACCACCGCCGGAACCGAATCCAAATGGCATATCACATGCTTCTGGCTCAAGTCCTGCAAAATCAAGACCAAAGTTGTCGATCATGCGGAGAAGCTCTGTGGTTGTAATAACAATATCGGTATCTTTCTCACCATGTGTGTAGCTGTTCGGACGAACTGCCTCTGCTTTCTTAGCAGTACATGGCATGATGGAAACCATAACGGTCTTCTTGCCCTGGGCATGTTCCGGATCACGGAAGTATTCCTTGATAACTGCGGAAAGCATTCCCTGTGGGGACCTGCAGGTAGAAATATTCGGGATGTAATCCTTGTACTGATCTGTGATAAATTTAACCCATGCCGGACAGCAGGATGTCAGAAGCGGAAGTTTCTCACCTTTCTCGATACGGTTAAGGAATTCTGCACTTTCTTCCATGATGGTAAGGTCGGCACTGAAAGTAGTGTCATAAACTTCGTCAAAGCCCATGCGGTGAAGTGCATTGACGATCTTGCCCATTACACTGCGGCCCTTCTGGAGTCCGTAATGATCTCCTACTGCAACACGTACCGCAGGTGCGATCTGTGCAACTACACGGATATCCGGATCTGCGAGTGCCTTAAAGACTTTGTCTGTGTTGGTATGGATGGAAATAGCACCTGTCGGACAGAATGCGCGGCACTGTCCGCAGTTTACGCACTGTGTCTCGGCAATCTTCTTGTTGAACGCCGGCATAACCATGGCTTCTGTTCCACGGAATGCAAATCCGAGTGCGCCGATTCCCTGGATTTCCTCGCAGGCACGTACACAGTTTCCGCAGAGGATACATTTATTCGGATCGCGAACGATAGATGGAGAACTGAAATCCAGTTCATGCTGCTCTCTGGTGTTCTGGAAACGGACGGTTCTTACACCGAGACGATGCGCCAGTTCCTGGAGAACGCACTCACCGCTCTTGATACAGGTCGTACAGTCACGACAATGTGCTGCAAGGAGCAGTTCCACGATCAGTTTACGATAGTTTCTTAATTTATTGGTGTTGGTATGGATGACCATACCATCGCGCGGTACTTCTGAACAGGAAGCAAAGGTTTTGCCTCTGTCGTCCTCTACTGTACATAAACGGCATGCTCCAAATGTAGAGAGCTCCGAATGATAGCACAGGGTCGGAATATCGATGCCTGCGTTACGGATAACGGTCAGGACGTTTCTTTCATCGGTAAATTCAACTTTTCTACCGTCAATTGTCATTGTACCCATAAGTCAGCCTCCTTCCTATGCTTCCACATAAACCGCATCAAAGTTACAGTTGTCCTTACAGGAACCGCACTTGATACATACGTCATTGTTGATGTGATATGGGGATTTGATCTTTCCGCTGATCGCACCTGCCGGGCAGTTCTTTGCACATTTGCCGCAGCCGATACAGAATTCCGGATTAATGTGGAATTTACGAAGTGCTGTACAGACTTTTGCACGGCATTTCTTGTCGCGGATATGCTCCTCATATTCATCACGGAAGCGTTTCAGTGTACTGATAACAGGAAGCGGGGCACTCTTGCCGAGACCGCACAGAGCCATGCTCTGAACCATGGTCGCAAGTTCTTCCAGTTCGTCGAGATCGGACATCTCGCCCTTGCCATCTACGATCTTCTCGAGGATCTCGAGCATACGTTTGGTACCCTCACGGCACGGAACGCATTTACCGCAGCTCTCACGCTGTGTAAAGTTCATGAAGAATCTGGCAACTTCAACCATACAGGTATTCTCGTCCATAACTACGAGACCGCCAGAACCCATGATCGCATCGAGAGATTTGACAGAATCAAAGTCCAGAGGACGGTCGATCTGATCTTCGATCAGACATCCACCGGATGGTCCACCGATCTGTACGCCCTTGAATGCAGCGCCGCTCTTGAGACCGCCGCCGATGTCGTAAATGATATGACGGAGGCTGGTTCCCATAGGAACTTCGATAAGACCGGTATTCTCGATCGCACCGGTAAGGGAGAATGTCTTGGTTCCCGGGCTTCCCTCTGTTCCGATGGTACGGAACCAGTCAGCACCCTGAAGGATGATCTTCGGAACGTTGGCATAAGTTTCTACGTTATTGAGGACAGTTGGTTTCTCCCAAAGTCCCTTCTCTACAGTACGAGGTGGTTTGACACGTGGCATGCCTCGTTTGCCTTCGATGGATGCGGTAAGGGCGGAACCTTCACCACAAACGAACGCACCGGCTCCACGGTTGATATGTAAGTGGAAGTTTACACCGGAACCGAGGATGTTATCGCCGAGGAGTCCATAAGCCTCTGCCTGCTCGATCGCCATGCGGAGACGCTTAACAGAAAGCGGATACTCTGCACGAACATAAATATAACCATTCTCTGCGCCTACAGCGTATGCGGCGATGGTCATACCTTCGATCATCTTGTATGGATCACCTTCCATTACGGAACCATCCATAAATGCACCCGGGTCACCTTCATCACCGTTACATACTACGTAGCGTACTTTTTCTTTCTGGCGTGCAACCTGAGACCATTTCTTGCCGGCTGGGAAACCAGCGCCGCCACGTCCGCGAAGTCCGGATTTGGTCACTTCATCGATGACATCCTGTGGAGTCATGTCGAAGAAAGCTTTGGCCATAGCCTGGAAGCCGCCTACTGCGATATATTCATCAATGGATTCTGCGTTGATATTTCCGCAGTTTTCCAGAACGATCCTGGTCTGCTGATTCAGGAAAGGAATGTCTGACGGATGAGGACAGACTGTATCATGGTCACGGTAAAACAGACGGGTAACCGGTTCTCCTTCCATTACAGTGCGCTCTACGATCTCCTTGCAGTCCTCTACCTGCACATGTACGTACTGGTAATCATATGGTTCAATCTTCATCAGAGGTCCAAGTTCACATAAGCCCTGGCATCCGGTCTTGACAACGCCGACATGTGGAACGTCCTTCTGCATTTCTACGCTTACCCAGTCGAGATTCTCACACAGTTTCGCCATCTCGTCGTAAATCTTCTGCGCGCCGGAGGCGATACATCCTGTACCTGAACAGACAAGCACACGACAGGTAAAAGTTTCCAGGGTATTCTTTGCTTCGGCCTGCTTCTGGAGCAGATCTTCTTTACTCACAATACTCATACCGTCTCACCTCTCAATTCGTTTAACAGATCAATAGCTTTCTCAGGGGTCATCTTCGGATGTACTTCGTCATTTACGGTAAGAGTCGGTGCGAGTCCGCATGCACCAAGACAGGAAACCGTTTCTACTGTGAAAAGCATATCATCCGTTGTATGCTTCTTGTTGCTGAGTCCAAGCTCCTTCATGAGAGCTTCCTTGACAGGCATGGATTTACGCACATGACAGGCTGTTCCGTCACAAACCTTGATCACATATTTGCCTTTCGGCTCAAAGGAAAAGTTCTCATAAAAAGTAGCGACGCTGTATGCCTTCGCCTCGGTCACTCCAATCTTGGATGCAACATAGGTCAGAAGCTCTCCCGGCAGGTAGCGGTACTCCGCCTGGATATCCTGCATGATCGGAATCAGTGATGCTGCTTTCGGTCCGTAATGCTCGATGATCTCATCTGTCTTCGTGTAATAAGACTGATCTAACATTCAATTCCCTCCTTGTTAAAAATTTGCTTTTGTCTGCGCCCATTATTTTGTATAATTTACACAGCCTTGTTGTATTTCATTATACATTAAGTAGTCAAATTATACAAGTGAAATATAGGAAAATTGAATTAATTTATTCATGTTTTTATGTTTTTCGTATTATTGTGTATTTTTTAACAGATTTTATAATTTTTTATCAATCTATTTCGCTATAGTAAAGTGTTTCTCATTTTGTTTCTCTTATGTGCTTCGAAAAGTACAGGAATTTTGCATTTTCGGATTGATTTTGGGAATTCTTTCCTATATTATAGGGAGCGGTAGATGAATATTTTTCTTATTTAAGGAGATGAAATAGATATGCGAAATTATGATACCCCAGTCAGAGAAATCCGACACCAGGTTTATACTGAAGTGGCAAAGGCCGGATTTGAATCTTCTGACGAAAGCCTGATCCATGATATTGAATCCATCCCATACAATATCGTCAGTGAAACTGCCCAGTATCGTGAGAGTATTTACAGAGAACGTGCCGTTGCAAGCGAAAGAGTCCGTCTCGCCATGGGGCTTTCTCTTCGCCCGGAAAGCAAGGCGGTCCATCTGACCGACGGTCTTGCTGCCAGCAATATCAATGAGAAATATTATGAGCCGCCTCTTATGCAGGTGATCCCGTCTGCATGTGCAGCCTGTCCTCCGAACAAATACATTGTCAGCAACATGTGCCGCGGATGTGTTGCCCATCCATGTATGCAGGTCTGTCCGAAGGGCGCGATCTCTATGAAGGACGGAAAGTCTTTTATCGATCAGGAAAAATGTGTAAAATGCGGAAAATGTAAAGCAGCCTGTCCTTATGATGCAATCTCCCACAACGTGCGCCCGTGCGAGCAGGCATGTGGTGTCAAGGCGATCGGAAGTGATGAGCAGGGGCGTGCGAGCATCCTGGATGACAAGTGTGTTTCCTGTGGTATGTGTATGGTAAGCTGTCCGTTCGGTGCGATCTCTGATAAATCTCAGATCTTCCAGCTTGCGCATGCGCTTCGTGACGGCGATAAGATCGTTGCGATCGTTGCACCGGCTTATATCGGCCAGTTTGGTGATGATGTGACCCCTGGCAAATTCAAGACAGCTCTGCAGGTTCTTGGTTTTTCTGATGTTCATGAGGTTGCGTTTGGTGCGGATGTCGGTGCGATCTCTGAGGCACATCATTATGCACATGAGGTTGCAACAGGAAATCTTCCGTTCCTTCTGACTTCCTGCTGTCCGTCCTGGTCCATGATGGCAAAGAAATTCTTCCCGACCATGATCGACAATATCTCACAGGAGCTGACTCCTATGGTTGCCACTGCACGTAAGGTAAAGCAGGATGATCCGGATGCGAAGGTTGTCTTCATTGGACCTTGTGCTTCCAAGAAACTGGAAGCGATGCGCCGTACTGTGCGAAGTGATGTGGATTTTGTTTTGACTTTTGAGGAACTGGATGCGATGTTTGATGCGCGTGAGATCGAGCCGGCTTCCTTTGAAGACGAAGGTTCCCTGCATGATGCTACTGCCGCCGGACGTGGATATGCGGTCGCAGGTGGTGTTGCAGGTGCGATCGAGGCCTGTCTGAATGAATATTATCCAGAAGTTCCTGTGCATATTGAGCATGCGGAGAGCCTGGCGGAGTGTAAGAAGATGCTGGCTTTGGCGAAAGCCGGGAAACTTAAGGGCTGTATGATCGAGGGTATGGCTTGTCCTGGTGGATGTATGGGCGGTGCTGGTACGAATGTGCCGATTGCGAAGTCTTCTAAGGCGCTTAAGAAGTTTGTGGCAGGTTCTTCTAAGAAACTGCCGGCGAAAGAATTGAAGGAAATTAAGCTTTCTTGAGATTTTTTTGGAAAAAGCAAGTGTAAAAAACTTTTTTTTGCCTGGGGAATGTATTCCCCGGGCTCTTTTTTCGCTTTTGGGAAGCAAGGTAAACTGCAAAGGGATGTCGCCCGTCCCTCTGCACACCCTGGGCTGGGTGTTTGACGGGAATTTTGTTTTTTGATCGAGGATTGTGAAAAATTTTCCTGGTGGTCCAGGCCGGGAGATTTTCGTTTGAATAGGTTGGGGATTTGGAGGGACTCCCTGAGTCAAGGTGGATTTTTGGGGGAGATTTCCCCCACGCGATATCCAGGCTCCATACCACGCTACAAAAATGCTTCCCCACACCAAAACCAATGCCGATGTTTTTCCCAAAAGCCCAGGGGTGTGCAGAGGGGACGGGCCACGTCCACTTTGCGGTTTTGGTTTTTGCCCAAAAAGAAAAGAGGATATAAGGAGATGTCAAACATCTCACTTACTCCTCCTTGAGATCGCTCAGTAGCTTGAGCAATTTCTCCCCGTAGTTTGCTCCAGCGGCCCAGCCGCCTCCATTGGGATTTTCCTGCTGTCCAAGCCATTCGACGTATGGGGCACTGCCTCTTTGAACCATGTTGAAGCGGGTGTCTACGCAGTCCTGGTTGAGAGATTCGTCGCAGGCGTAGGCTTTTAAATGCTGTACCTGTGCGCGGATTCCGGTTCTTACGTCGGGGTAGGATACGCCCTGGACGCCGCCGCCTGTGGTTCCGAGTCCTGCGAAGTTGTACTGGGAGATTCCGGAATCTCCTCCGTACTGGAGCCAGCCGGTCTCGAGCATTGCCTGTTCGAAGACTACTTCTCCCCGGACACCTTCAGCATTTGCTTCTTCCAGAATGATCGTGCAGAAATCATCGATCGTCTCTGCACCGCCTTCTTTCAGAGATGCGGACGGATATTCGGATCCATGTGCATTGTACTGGGAAGTCATCTGTGCCAGGGAAACGGTTGTCGTCCCCATGATCGTGTAATAACCATAAGTATTGTCGGTGGAATCATCCACGAAATTCGGATCTGAGGTAAAATCCGGCGCGTTAAGGCTGGCCGGCTTGTGGATCTGGCCTTCGCCGGAAAGATCGGATACTTCATCTTCTGCATTTGTATCTGAACTTCCAAATACGCTCGTCTCTCCATTATCCCCAGACGCCAGACAAGGTGCCCCTGTTATAAGGGCACCTGCCAGTATCATCTGTGAACAAAAGAGCATTGCTTTTTTGTTTCGAATCATCCATTTACCTTTCTCATTGCAGCTTCTACTACATGTCCTACAAGAACGGATGTAGTAACGCTTCCAACTCCACCAGGAACCGGTGTGATTGCATCAACGATCGGCTCAACTGCAGCGTAGTCAACGTCTCCACAGAGTTTGCCTTCTGCATTTACGTTGATACCTACATCGATGATGGTCTGTCCTTCTCTGACATAATCAGCACCAACAACGCCTGCACGTCCGGCTGCTACGATCACGATGTCTGCTTCTTTTGCAACAGACGGCATATCAACGGTTCTTGTGTGGCAGATCGTTACGGTTGCGTTTTTCTTAACCAGCATCATGGCTGCCGGTTTTCCAACTACAAGGCTTCTTCCGATAACAACGGCTTTTTTGCCTGTGCAATCGATTCCGTAATGATCCAGGATCTCCATGCATGCCTGTGGTGTACATGGCGGGAAACCGATTTTTTTGCCGGTGAATACCCCGGACATGGAAAGATCTGTCATACAATCAACGTCTTTTTCTGCAGCAAGTGCATTTTCGATCACTGCCTGATCCAGATGTTTCGGAAGCGGACGGAACAGAAGAACGCCGTGGATGTGGTCGTCTTTGTTTACTTTGTCGATGGTTGCAAGGAGTTCTTCCTGAGTCACATCTCCCGGAAGAAGGATCTTCTCACATGCCACGCCAAGAGTCTCGCAGCGTTTTGTTGCTCCTCTTTCATAAGAAATATCGCTTGGGTTTTCGCCAACACGAATGATGCAGAGTGTCGGGTTTACGCCTTTGCCCTGTAATTCTGCTACATTTGCTTTGATCTTTTCATTCAGTGCTGCTGTTACTTCTTTACCTAATAACTGCTTTGCCATTTTTGTATTTCCTCCGCTATTTTGTTGCTGATTATTTTAATCTGCCAAGAACGCTTTCGAATGTCTCATCTGCCATCTTGGTGTATTTCTCAAGCATTGCGTCTGCTTTTTTGTTGAGTTCTTCTGCGTATTCTCTGTCTGCCATGGATTTTGTATTGATGTAGACATTCAGGCTGGCACCCTGTAATGCTGCTTTGCAGAAAGCTGCTCCAACACCGGCATCACTGATCGCCAGTTTGGAACCCTTTGCGCCGAATTCAACGATCAGCTCGATCGCTTCACAGCATTTCTCCATGATCTCCATCGGTACGGAGCAGGCATCTTTCAGCACGATCTCCATAACACGGGCTTTTTCTGCTTTTTCTTCTTCGGTTTCTTTTGGCATACCATATGCTTTGGAGAGCGGCTCAAAAACTTCTGCGTCTCTTTCGATCAGACGAAGGAAGTCTTTCTGGAGCTGGTCGCATTTTGCTTTGAGCTCCCACATTTCGTCTTCTACGTCTGCATATTTTTTCTTACCTACGGTAAGACTGCCTACCATATTGCCAAGTGCAGTTCCAACTGCACCAACCAGCGCTGATGCACCGCCGCCGCCCGGTACCGGGGCTTTAGAAGCGAGAACTTCGACGAATTCTGTGCATGTACTTGTAGAAAATCCCATTTTTTCTCCTCCTGAAAAAAGTGACCCGATAAAAGAGGGGTCTTTTATGATTTTTCTTTCTTCTTTTTTATAATAATTTTTTTCATATTTGGAAATATGGAAACCTGCTGGCCACGCCCACATTTTGCACCGCTTTTGGTGCAAAATGTGCCCAGTGCATCCAGCACTGTGGGCGCATCATCTCCAGGCTACTCAGGCGGGAAGGCTTTCCCGCCTGGAGACAGATTATGGGCTTTTTGCCTGCACGCGTAGCGTGGGGCGGCAAAAGATGCACGGGCGCATTCGCTCTGTGCGTTGCGCTTTTCGCGCAGCGAAACAGCCTCAACAGTTGGCGTCGATAACGTTCTGTCTGCCTCAGCCAAGCGTGGCCAAGTAGGGGGTGTCTGAGGGGGAGCTTCGGCCTTCGCAACTTCGAGATGCTCCCCCTCAGGGTTTTCATATTTTACAAAATATCATTTTCCTTGCTTTATAAAGCAAAACCAAACCTTTTACAATCCGCTTTTATTAGAAAAGTCCAGTGATCTTGCCAGTCTCATCAACATCAATACGTTCTGCAGCAGGTACTTTCGGAAGACCTGGCATTGTCATGATCTCGCCGGTCAGGGCTACGATGAAGCCTGCTCCTGCGGAGATCTTGAGGTTACGTACAGTTACTTCGAAATCTGTCGGAGCACCGAGTTTGGTCTGGTCATCGGTCAGGCTGTACTGTGTCTTAGCCACACAGATCGGGCAGT
>ERZ838399.991-NODE-991-length-30354-cov-12.066207_pt1 | contig 30354 bp, 23 predicted proteins | sample MGYA00519683_ERZ838399 | MGnify/ENA primary metagenome ERZ838399 (study PRJEB31850, sample SAMEA3708833) | human gut metagenome | biome: human gut; feature: human-associated habitat; material: faeces | place: China | collected 2014 ...
TGGATGCCGAAAAAGATGGTGTGGCGCGTCTTTCCACCGGTGATAAAGATGACCGTATTACCAAGGTGGGCCATATTATCCGTGCCTGCCGTTTGGATGAACTTCCTCAGTTGCTGAATATCCTCAAGGGTGACTTGTCCATCGTCGGCCCCCGCCCGGAGCGGCCTGAAATCGCAGCCCAGTACTGCGAAGAAATGCCGGAGTTTGCTCTGCGGCTGCAGGCCAAGGCGGGTCTAACCGGCTATGCACAGGTGTACGGAAAATATAACACGACACCGTATGATAAGCTGCAGATGGATCTGATGTACATTGCGCACCCCAGCATTGTGGAAGATTTGAAGATCATGCTGGCAACGGTGAAGATTTTGTTCATGCCGGAGAGCACGGAAGGTGTGGCAGAAGGTGCAACTACGGCGATGGGACAGGAGACGAAGTGATGCAGAATTACAGCGTTCTGATGTCGGTCTATCACAAAGAAAAGCCTGAGTATTTGAGGCAGGCAATCGAAAGCATTCAGTCGCAGACTGTTCCCACAAGCGATTTTGTGTTGGTATGTGATGGCCCGCTGAATCTTGAACTTGATGCTGTGATTGCGGTGAAGCAACAGGAAATGGGGATGACTCTGAATGTTGTCCGACTGGAAAATAACGGCGGCCTTGGCAATGCGCTCAATGAGGGTATCAAGCACTGTAAGAGTGAGCTGATTGCTCGGATGGACAGTGATGATATCGCCTACCCTGATCGTTGTGAGAAACAGCTTGCGGTGTTCAGCGCACACACAGAGGTTAGTATCTGCTCCGGCATTGTGGAGGAGTTCACAACTGATCCGAACACCGTTGATACGAAACGGGTGCCGCCGGAGACGAATGCGGAAATCGTGGAATTTGCAAAGAAGCGCAATCCGTTTAATCACCCCTGTGTGATGTATAAGAAGTCCGCAGTCGAGGCGGCTGGCTCGTATCAAGATTTCTATCTTCTGGAGGACTATTATCTTTGGCTGCGGATGCTGATGGCTGGATATCAAGGCTATAACATTCAGGAGCCGCTGTTACATATGTGGGCAGGCTCTGATATGTATAAGCGCCGGGCGGGCTGGAAGTACGTAAAGACACAGGCAAAGCTGTTCGGGTACATGAGAGATAAGGGGTTCATTGGCAACGGCCAGTATATGAAAAGCTGTGTGATCCGTAGTGGTTCGGCGCTGGCTCCGAACTGGCTGAGAAAGTTTATGTTTGAGAAAGTGCTGAGGAAGTAAGGAGAAGATGTTAGCGTGATTCGGATAGCCTATGTCATCAATTATATTGTGAAGAACGGTCCCAGCAGTGTGGTTTTGAATCTTATCAACAATCTGGACAGGTCAGAGTATGATACTTCCCTGATCACATTGTTTGAAGGAAACGACGCAGAAGTGGTTTCGGCTCTGCGGAGTAACGGTGTGACGATTTATGAGTGCAAAACGTTGAGCCGTATGAAATGCCTTTTGGGGCAGAGCAAAGAATTTCCGGATGTTGTAGAAAAGGGATATTTTGATATTCTGCACACACATGGAATCATTCCCGATATCCTTTCTTCCCGTCTGCACACAACTGCAAAGCGGATTGCGACGATCCACAACAACATGTATGAGGACTACCTGGATACCTATGGGTATGCGAAAAGCCGTATTTTTATTGCGTTGCACTTGGCAGCTCTGAAAAAACTGGACGAGTGCGTATGCTGCTCAAAGTCCGTTTATGATGTGATGAAGCAGCATCTACCGAATGTATTGTTTATTCGCAACGGTATCGAGCCCACACATGCTCATTCGGCTGTAACCAGAGCGGAAGTCAATGTGCCGGAAGATGCTTGCATATTTCTCTATGCAGGTGTGTTGAATTCCAGAAAGAACATTGTCTGGTTGATCGAGAATTTTGTGCGATATCACGAGAATGATGAGTACCTGCTTGTCCTTGGCAGCGGTGAAAAAGAAGCAGAGTGCAAGGCAAAAGCAGACGACCACGTGCGGATGCTGGGCTTCCAGACCGACCCGATTGCGTACATGAACATCAGTGATGTATATGTATCCGCATCTAAATCTGAGGGCTTTTCAATTTCTGTACTGGAAGCGTTATCGTGTGGGCTTGAATTATTCCTGTCAAACATTCCGTCTCACGAAGAAGTTGTTAGTATGGGAAGAACTATACCCGTTGGCGAGTTGTTTGATGAAAAAAATATTGGGGGTGCATTTGATAACATAAGGAGCATTCACTCTAATAAAGATAAGATAATAGAATTTCAACGTGAAAATTTGTCCGCCTGCAAAATGGCTGAACTCTATAATAGTGAATATCAAAAGATTGAGAGAAGCCAATGAATGAAAAATGGACGTTATTATTCTACTTGATCATTGAGGGAACATCACTGTGGTTTGCCTATTTGGCACGAGAAAGTCAAAGAAAATACTCGCAGAAGATAGAAAAGGGACTTTCAACGAATGCGACCGTATACTTGAGCATATCTTGGTTGATTTTGTTCACAACAGCGGCAATGAGAAATTATGTCGGAACAGATTATGGCACATATGTGGCTTCTTTTTCACGAATCTGCAGCGGAACATTGTTGGACGGGGAAATCACATGGCTGAAGCAAAGCCCGCTGTTTTACCTGATTTGTGTTTTGTGTGCTAAATTTGGTGGTAGCTACCAGTTGATGTTTGCATGTGTTGCATTTGTTACACTCTATTTTATATATGCTGCCATTATAAGATCTAGCTCGGATTGGGTCATAAGTATTTATCTTTATCTTTGCTTTTGTTTATACTTTCAATCGTTTAATCAGATTAGACAAATGGCTGCAGTCGCAATTTCTTTGTATGCTCTAACATGGCTACAAAAAGATAACATCAAAAAATTTGTTCTATGGACAATGATTGCAACGGGATTCCACATGTCGGTAGCTGTTTTATTACTAATCTTGCCTATAAGGAAATGGAAAATATCTTTGAGAAACGTTGTAATGTATGTACTGGCCGGGATAATGATATATTTCGCATTTCCGGTTTTACTTGGGCTTTTTTCGAATATAAGTTATATCCGAATATATCAGGAATCGTCATATGCGGCGGCTGCAAGTAAAACAACGATACTAAATTTGATAGTTAGAATTGCTATGTGCGGATGTTGTTTTTTAATATTAAGAAAAAACAGCGTCATAGCGTCCTCTAATTTAAGTCTATTTAATTCTGTTGTACTTTGTACATTATTTCAGGTCTGCGCAGTAAGATTTTCTATTTTCGGGAGAGTAACAACATATTTCTTTGTTGCATATATATTATTGATTCCTAAGGTGCTACAAGTATTTCAAAGAAAGTTTGTGCGTGAGAACAGAAGAGTTGTACGGGTTGCGTTCATTCTCGTATGCTTTGTATATCAAATGGTATATTACTTTTCAAGTGCAGGTGCAAGTGGAGGCGGATACGAAATCTATAAGTTGTTAGACCTGTAAAAAAAGGAGAAAAAATTATTATCATGTATAGAATTATAACAGAGGAAACAGTGGCTGGTGATAAAGCTGTAACGAGTCACTACTTGAAAATTATATATGAGGCAATTATTAAGGCTGGAAAAGAATGTGCTTTCGGGTGGATAGATGGTGCGCCTAAAAGCGACACTTTAATATTTGACGAATGCAAAGTTGCGCTCAAGTATAGACTTAGAGGGTACAGAAATACTGTTGTTTGGGTACAAGGAATTGTACCTGAGGAAGCTATAATGAAAGGATATAGTCGATGGCGTTATTACGCGCACTCGATTATTGAATCCTTGGTATTAAAGAAGTGCAAATTGGTAATTTTTTGTTCGCAGGAGATGAGAAAACATTATGAAAAAAAATATCAACTAAAATTTGATAAATATTTTGTCATGCCATGTTTTAATGAAAATGAAGTTGACCAGAGGGCATTTGAAAATTCAGAAAAATACGAGAAGAATAACTATGTATATATAGGTGGACTGCAGCCGTGGCAATGCTTTGGTGAGACATTGCAGGTTTATAAAAAAATTGAATAAAATAGTGCAAATCCTGTAAACCTATATGTATATACAGCAGAGATAGAAACTGCAAAAAAAGAAATTCAAAAAGCAAAGATAAAGAATTTTCACATTGAGTATAAAGTCAAAGAAGAACTTGGTGAATGTTTGAATAAAATAAAATATGGCTTTGTGTTGAGAGCAAATGTAGAAGTTAATAGGGTTGCTACTCCGACAAAATTATCCAATTATATATCGCATGGTATTATACCAATTTATAGTGATTGCTTGAAATCATTTGATCAGTACAATAAGGACTCGAATGGTCCCGCATTGGTTTGCAATGTGGAAGATTTGGAGTCCGGAATGAAAGAAATTTTGAAATCAAGTGATACTAAGCCAGATGCAAATAAAATAAAAGACTGGTGTGAACGAACATACAATACCTATTATGGGCAAGATGCATATGTCCTGGAATTGGAAAAATTGATTCGGATAATATAATTCTTTAGAGGAATATCTATGAAAAAAATAATGCTGGTTTTCGGCACACGGCCGGAAGCAATTAAGATGTGCCCATTAGTCAACGAATTGAAGAAGCGCAAAAATATTAAAACGATTGTCTGCGTGACTGGTCAGCACCGGCAGATGCTGGATCAGGTGTTGGAAGCGTTTTCTGTGGTGCCAGATTACGACCTTTCTATCATGAAGGACAAACAGACGTTGTTCGATGTAACGGTGAATATTTTGGAACGAATCAAAACAGTTCTGGAAGAAGTAAAGCCGGATGTTGTATTAGTGCATGGTGATACGTCTACCACTTTTGTGACGGCGCTGGCCTGCTTCTATTTGCAAATTCCGGTCGGACATGTGGAGGCCGGACTGCGCACCTATAACATTTACAGCCCTTACCCGGAAGAGTTCAACCGTCAGGCCGTGTCTATCATTAGCCAGTACAATTTTGCCCCGACAGAGTTGTCAAAGCAGAATCTGCTAAAAGAGGGCAAGAAGCCCAAAAGTATCTATGTGACAGGAAACACTGCCATTGATGCCCTAAAAACAACGGTGCGTGCAGATTACACTCATCCTGAGCTGGATTGGGCCAATGACAGCCGTTTGATTATGATTACAGCACACCGCCGAGAGAATCTGGGTGAGCCGATGCGGCACATGTTCAAAGCAATCCGCCGGGTCATGGATGAGCATCCGGATGTCAAGGCGATTTACCCGATTCATATGAATCCGGTGGTGCGTGAAATTGCCAACGAGTACCTTGGCAATGATGACCGCATCCATATCATTGAGCCACTGGACGTGCTGGACTTCCACAACTTCCTGAGCCGCAGCTATCTGATCCTGACTGATTCCGGTGGCATTCAGGAAGAGGCTCCTTCTCTGGGTAAGCCGGTTCTCGTAATGCGTGACACCACCGAGCGCCCGGAAGGCATTGCCGCAGGTACACTGAAGTTGGTTGGTACGGAAGAGGAAACTATTTACAAGGAATTCAGTCGTCTGCTGTCGGACAAGGCAGAGTATGATGCTATGAGCAAGGCAAGCAATCCCTATGGCGACGGCCATGCCTGTGAGCGGATTGCGGATGTTTTAGAGGGCAGACAGACTTGAAAGAAGGAAAATAAATAATGGATAGTCAAGTTATGGTAAGCATCTGCTGTGCAGCGTATAACCATGAAAAATATATTAGAAGAACCTTGGATGGCTTTGTGAGCCAAGTGACAAATTTCAAATATGAAGTGATAGTCAATGATGATGCATCACCAGATAAAACGGCAGAGATTATCAGGGAGTATGAAAAAAAATATCCTGATATTATCCATGGGATTTATCAAACTGAAAATCAATACTCAAAAAATATAGATATTACAGAAAAGATTTTTTTGCCAGCAGTAACGGGAAAATATGTTGCAATATGTGAAGGAGATGATTATTGGACGGATCCGTCAAAGTTGCAAAGACAGGTCGATGCATTAGAGAAGAATAAGGATTGTTTTTTCTGTGTACATAAAACTGTGGAAGTTTCAGAGGATGAACAACCGACAGGAATAACATTCCCAGAAGTGGAGTGTACAGAGGGGAAAATTTTACCGGATGAATTCCTGATGATGGGTCAAAATTACCAATTTCAAACAAGTTCATATCTGTTTAATGGAGATATGTGGCGAGAATATGAGAAAAATCCGCCGGAATTCAAAACTGTGTGTGCTGTTGGAGATGAAACGTACATGCTATATTTTGCAAGTCTTGGCCCAGTTTATTATATTGATTCGGCAATGTCTTGCTATCGACGTGGTGTGCCAACAAGTTGGTCGGAACGGCAAAAAAAAGGTAATCGCTCGGAAAATATTTGCAAAAGTGCAGAAAAAATGGTACGTACACTTCAATCCTACGATGAATATACAGAAGGAAAATTTCATGATATATGCCTTATTCGAGAATCACAACAATTATATATGAGATTAATGCTTTCCGAAAAAGCGAAGGAACTGCTTAAAAGTGAAAATCGAGAAATGTTCAATAAGCTTTCGCTTAAACGGAAGGTAGCAACAATGGCGGCTTGTTGTATGCCCCCGATTGTATATGCGATATATCGAAATAGACTGTTTGAAAAAAATTATTAAATTGCAACATGAAATCTCAATCTGTTTTTAAAAATTTCCTTTGGCGTTTTGCTGAGCGCTGCGGGGCGCAGATGGTAACTTTTGTTGTTTCCATCGTGCTGGCTCGTATCCTTGCGCCGGAGGATTATGGAACCATTGCGTTGATCACAGTTTTTACGAATATCATGCAGGTATTCGTGGACAGTGGTCTAGGTACAGCGCTCATACAGAAAAAGGATGCCGATGATCTGGATTTTTCTTCGGTGTTCTATTTCAACTTTGTGGTCTGCTTAGTGCTATATGGAGTTATGTTTGTGGCAGCACCGCTTATTGCGGCGTTTTACAATGATGCGACATTGACTCCATTGGTACGGGTTATCAGCTTGACCATCGTAATCTCTGGCGTGAAGGGAATCCAACAGTCTTATGTGTCTCGGAATATGCTGTTCAAGCGGTTCTTCTTTGCAACGCTGGGAGGAACGATTTTCTCTGCATTCCTGGGCATTGGGTTGGCTTATGCTGGTTTTGGTGTATGGGCTATTGTGGTGCAGCAACTGTCTAATGCGACCATTGACACGCTGATTCTGTGGTTGACAGTAAAATGGCGTCCCAAGAAAATGTTTTCATGGCAGCGTCTGAAGGGATTGCTTACCTTTGGGTGGAAGCTTTTGGCTTCAGCATTGCTGGACACAGTGTACAACAATTTGCGCAGTCTGGTTATCGGCAAGATGTATTCCTCTGCTGATCTTGCTTACTACAATCAGGCAGATAAATTCCCAAATGTGGTCGTCAACAATATTAACTCATCAATTGACAGCGTACTTTTGCCGACTATGGCCAGCGCACAGGATGATCCTGTCCAAGTGAAAGCTATGACACGGCGAGCAATTAAAACCAGTACCTACATCATGGCTCCGCTGATGATGGGCCTTGCATTTTGTGCAGAACCTGTTATTAAGCTGGTTTTGACGGATAAATGGCTCTCTTGTGTGCCCTTTATGCAGATTTTTTGCATTACATATATGTTTTATCCGATTCATACCGCTAATCTGAACGCAATCAAGGCTATGGGGCGCAGCGATTTATTCTTGAAATTGGAAATTGTAAAAAAGATCATGGGGATGGTACTGCTATTGTCGACGATGTGGTTTGGCGTTATGGCAATGGCGTACAGCCTTTTGGTCAGCAGTCTCTTGAGCCAAATTATTAATTCTTGGCCAAACTGGAAACTGCTGGATTATAGCTATTTTGAGCAGCTGAAAGATATTATGCCTGGTATTATATTAGCTGTAATTATGGGGTGCTGTGTTTATCTGATCAGCCTGTTGGGCTTATCTAGTGCGGTTACGTTGCTGATTCAAGTGCCTCTTGGTGCAGGAATTTATATTGGTGCATCGGCTGTGCTGCAGTTGGAGTCATTCGAGTATCTGTGGAGTATGGTGAAAAGTGTGAAAGCGGGGAAGTTTTAATGAAAATTTCGCAGGCGGTAAATTCCATTACACCGTCGTTGACGAGAGAACTCTTTAATTTGGCTCAGGAATATGATGATGTAATTGATTTGACATTGGGAGACCCAGATATTCAGCCGGACGATAGAATCAAAGAAGCGGCATGTGCTGCTATTCGTGAGGGCAAAACCAGATATTCTGCAAATGCTGGATTGGTTGAATTTAGAAAGGTGATTTCTGAACAATTTGAAAAGGAATATGAGATTAAAGTTGCCCCGGAAAGAAATGTTATAGTCACTGTGGGTGGAATGGAAGCCTTATATCTCTCGCTGCGCTGCTTGATAGATGAAGGGGATGAAGTAATTATTCCAGCACCCTATTACGTTAACTATGCTCAAATGGTTCGTTCCTGCGGTGGCATTCCGGTTATTGTAAATACATCAGAAGAGTCTGGCTTTGTCGTAAGTGCAAGTCAAATCAAAGAAGCAATCACATCAAAGACAGTTGCGATGATTCTAAATTCTCCTTGTAATCCAACCGGACAGATTTTAGGGTTAGATACCCTACAAGAATTGGCCGCGATAGCAGTTCAGTATGATTTGGCTGTGATATCTGATGAAGTGTATAAATCACTTGTATATACGTCTTCACCCTATAGAAGCATTGCGACGTTTAATGGAATGAAAGAACGGACAATCGTTGTAGATAGTCTTTCTAAGCGTTTTGCAATGACTGGTTATCGTATTGGATATGCGATTGGACCAGATAACATAATTGCAAGCATGATAAAGCTTCAGGAAAATGTCGCAGCATGTGCGGCACTTCCATCTCAATATGCAGGAATTGCTGCATATAAGTATTGTGCCAATGACAAATGGATTGCGGGAATATTTGAAAAGCGTTGTAAAAGCATGAGTGCTGCGATTAATAAGATAGAAAATATTTCTTGCTTAGAGCCAGTAGCAACATTTTATCTGTTTGTTAATATTCAGAATACAAAGATGGACTCTATAACGTTTGCACGCCAGTTACTCAAACAACAGCATGTAGCAGTAGCACCGGGAATTACTTATGGTGATGCCTATGATGGATTTGTCCGTATTGCATGTACATTAAAAGAAGAAATTTTGCTTGAAGCGTGCGATAGGATTGCAAAATTTGTAAAAGAGATTCATTAAGGGAAGGAAAATTATGAAACAGAAAAAAATACTCCTTCTTGGAGGTTCACAGCAACAAATCCCGAGTATAAAAAAAGCCAAGGAATTGGGATTCTATACGGTTACTTGTGACTATCTTCCTGAAAACCCGGGGCACAAATTTGCAGACGAATATTACAATGTCAGCACAACAGATAAAGAAGCAGTGTTGAGCTTGGCAAAAAAACTTCAGATTGATGGCATTGTGGCGTATGCATCAGATCCGGCAGCGCCTACTGCTGCATATGTGGCAGAAAAAATGGGTCTACCCGGTAATCCATATGAATCGGTAAAGATTCTGACGGAAAAAGATTTGTTCCGTGACTTTTTACACAACCATGGTTTGAATTGTCCAAAGGCACATGGCTACACCAGCTGTGAAGAAGCGGCAAAGGATATAGAACAATTTCAGTTCCCCGTCATGGTGAAACCGGTGGATTCTTCTGGAAGTAAGGGTGTTGTTAAAATTTACAGTAGTTCTGAGCTGAAAAATGCTGTAGGGGAGGCACTTTCATATTCACGTTGCGGTCGCTTTATCGTAGAAGAATTTATAAAGAAAAAAGGTTATCAGATCTCTGGCGATGGATTTTCCGTGGATGGAAAACTTGTCTTTACTAGTTATGGAAATGAGCTTTATAGCGGTCGAAATGGTACTCGAGAGTATGTGGCGTTGGGGGAATTTTGGCCATCACTTTTGGATCCTGAAATAAAAGAAAAGGTGGACAGTGAGTTACAAAAGTTAATTAAAGCCCTCCATATGAAAACATCAGCATATAATATCGAAGCAATTGTTGATGAAAATGATACAGTGTATATTTTGGAGCTTGGACCCAGAAATGGAGGAAGCTATATTCCGCAGCTAATTAAATATGCAACGGGTGTAGATTTGGTTGATTATACAATCCGTGCGGCGATGGGAGAAGATTGTTCCTCGCTGAAAATGGTGCCTACAGTTGGGTGCTGGAGTAATTATATGTTGCTGAGCACGGAGAATGGAATTTTTGAGAATATCTGGTTTGATAAAAAATTCAAAGAAAAAAATCTTTTGAATGTATATTGCACAAGTACTCCTGGAGATGTAGTACATGCTTATCAAAACACAACGCATTCTTTAGGTACAATGATATTTAAGGCAGATACCATTGAGGAAATGCAAGAGATTACCAACAATATTCAGAACTACTATAGAGTGATAGTGAAGAAATAAGGATTGGGAGGGGGATTCCTGATGAAGATTATAGTATTTGGAGCTAGCGGCGACACAGGAACATATTTTATAAAATATCTATTCGAAAATGGTTTTACTAAGGAAAATGAAGTTATCGCAGTTGGAACAAGAAAAACAACTAAATTTGAACTCTATAAAATTGAATATTTGCAACTTGATATTACCCAAAAGAATGAGTTCGAAAAATTACCACAAAGTGTTGATGCGGTAGTAGATTTGGCAGGTATGATGCCTGCACGGATGAAGGGATATGAACCTCAAAGGTATATTGATGTCAATATAACGGGAACACTTAATATACTTGATTATTGCCGCTCGGCAAATGCGGATAGAATCTTATTTACACAGAGTTTTGGTGACATTAAAGAGTATAGTGAAAAAAATCCTTTATTGACAGTGAATCTTCCGAGAAGATTTGCATTTAATACAGACCATACAATTTATGTGATGTCAAAAAACTTTGCAGTAGATATGATAAAAAATTACCATGAATTATATGGGATAAAGAGTTTTATTTTCCGCCTTCCTTCAATTTATTTGTACTCTCCTATTGATACATATTATGCTGATGGAGAACCAAGAAAAATTGGCTATCGACTTTTGATTAATAGAGCGATTGCAGGAGAACCCATTGAAGTTTGGGGTGATGCAAGCCGTGTAAAGGACATGGTTTACGTAAAAGATTTCTGTCAGATGCTTTATAAGGCATTATTCGTGGACCGCGATAGTGGTTACTATAATGTTGGTACAGGAGTGGGAACATCTTTATTGGATCAAATTCAAGGGATGATTGATGTATTTGGCACACCAGGGAAAAAGTCTGAAATAATTATGCGCCCAGACAAACCAAATGCTCCGCAGTACATTATGGATATTACACCTGCGGTGGAGGAACTTGAGTATAACCCCCAGTATGACTATTTAACAATGTTAAAAGATATGAAATACGAAATGTACAATCATATAAAAAATGGGGGGGGGGTATAAATAAAACTGTCCTGTGTCTGCCCGTTTGGTTGATGGATTACAGAAAAATCTTTTTTGCGGAGGCGTTCGAAAATGAAATTTGAACGTCTAAAGGAAAAAGATGCTATTTATAGGGCGATACAAAGTTTTAGCACGGAATTTTCATCATTGAAATCGAGAGTGGATTTGAATCAGTATAGTCAAAAGCTAGCGGAACATTCATATACAGTGTTATTGAAAGATGAAAATAGAGTGCTTGGAGTAGCTGCCATGTATATCAATGATTCTGAGAACAAGGCGGCCTTTATTACATTGATTGGAATTCGTTCGCAGTTTCAAAAGTCTGGCTACGGAAGTATCCTGCTACAACATTGTATAGAAAAGGCTGTCGAGGCTGGAATGAAAAAAATTCGACTTGAGGTTGATAATGACAACCCCAAAGCACGAGATTTCTATGATAGAAATGGGTTTCAATTTGAGAATACATCTGATCGAGATAGTACGTTTTTGATTAAAGAGCTTGTTTAAGGGTAGAACATATGGATAACAAAATATTAGTGACCCGCTCATCCATGCCAAGTGTGGATGAATATATTGAAGAAATCCGCCCTATTTGGGACAGCCATTGGCTTACCAACATGGGCCCGGAGCATAAGAACCTGCAGGCAGAACTTCAGCAGTACATGGGTGTGGAAAACGTGGAGCTGCTGACCAATGGTCACATGGCATTGGAACTTTCCCTTCAGGCAATGAATCTGCAGGGAGAGGTCATTACCACACCGTTTACCTTTGCGTCTACCACTCATGCGATTGTACGCAATGGTTTAGAGCCAGTGTTCTGTGATATTGATCCGGTTACATATACGATGGATGTGACCAAGCTGGAACGGTTGATCACTGACCGTACTTGCGCTATCGTTCCGGTGCATGTGTATGGCAACGTATGCAATATCGAGGAAATCGAGCGGCTGGCACACAAGTACGAGTTGAAGGTACTGTATGATGCAGCTCATACCTTTGGTGAGACCTATAAGGGTCAGGGTATCGGAAACTTTGGTGATGCATCCTGCTTCAGCTTTCATGCTACAAAGGTGTTCAATACCATCGAAGGCGGTGCAGTCTGCTATAAGGACCCCGAGCTGGGGCGTAAGCTGTATGAACTGAAGAACTTTGGTATTCATGGCCCGGAAGAAGTGGATGCTGTGGGTGCCAATGCCAAGATGAACGAGTTCTGCGCAGCGATGGGTCTGTGCAATTTGCGCCACGTGGACGAGGAGATTGCAAAGCGCAAGGCAGTTGTCGAACGCTATCGGGAGCATCTGAGCGGTGTGGATGGGTTGCAGCTGAATGTGGAGCAGCCGGAAGTAAAGTCGAATTACGCATACTTCCCGGTTGTGTTTGATGAAAAACTGTTTGGCTCCAGCCGTAACGAGGTGTTTGATGCGCTGGCGAAGAATGGCATTGGTGCACGGAAGTACTTCTATCCGCTGACCAATACGTTTGCCTGCTTCCATAAAAAGTACGATGTGGATGAGACTCCTGTGGCCCGGCGGATTGCCAAGCGGGTACTGACCCTGCCGCTGTATGCTGATCTGCCGCTGGAGGAGGTCGACCGCATCTGCAAAATCGTTCTGGAACAGAAACTGTGAGGGAAAAAGATGAACCTAAATATAACGGAGAAACGTTCTGAATTGATGGGGGGGAGAGATTCGAACCTTGAGCTTTTTCGGATTCTTTCCATGCTGGTGATTGTGGCCCATCATTATGTGGTGAACTCAGGCCTGCTCGAGTGCATTGACGCGCAGACAAAATTACAACTGAAAGACTACTTTTCGCTCCTATTTGGCTGGGGCGGCAAGACTGGTATCAATTGCTTTGTTTTGATTACTGGATATTTTATGTGCACATCTCATATTACAAAACAGAAATTTTGTAAGTTGCTTGGAGAGTACTATTTTTATACAATCGGAATTTGGGCGGTATTTCTCCTGACTGGGTATGAGGCGTTTTCGGTGAAAGACCTCTTGCAAGTATTGTTTCCATTTTTTTCAGTAAGCAACGGTTTCACGAGCTGTTTCTTATTGTTCTATCTGTTGATTCCATTCCTTAATAAAATGATTCATGCATTAACGCAGCAGGAGCATTTTTTGTTGATGATGTGGTGTCTATGTGTTTATGTGGTATTACCTTCATTTGCGAAAGCAGAAGTGACATTTAACTACGTTACATGGTTCAGTATTCTATATATTATTGCAGCCTACCTTCGCCTGTATCCACAGTCGTGGTTTGAAAGCAGTCGAATTACCGGTATGATAGCTTTGGTCTGCCTGATACTTTCTTGGTGGAGCGTTGTGATACTTGCATGGCTCAGCCGCTTAGCTGAAAAGGGAATTTGGCTCAGTTATTTCTTTGTGTCGGATTCCAATAAGGTTCTGGCGTTGGCCACCGGGGGCAGCCTATTTTTGTTCTTCCGCAGCCTGAAGCTTGGATACAGCAAATGTATCAACACCATCGCAGCATCTACGTTCGGTGTCCTCATGATCCATGCCAACAGCGACACCATGCGCCGCTGGCTATGGCGGGATGTCTGCAACAATGTCGGCGCGTACACGGTTGGCAATGTTGTGCCTCATGCTGTTGTATGTGTTGTGATCATTTATGCAGTGTGTACGCTGATCGATATGGGACGGATCTGGTTATTGAGACACATCCGGTTTGGAATAAAATCCTGAGACGGAAACATTTTTACTCTAAAGCTGCACTGCTCAAATAGGCGGTATAGTTTTTTGATATAAAAAGTTCTATACCAAACAATAGCTCTCGTCTTTCCCCACACCCACCGCCAAACTCACTCCGGCGAAATTTCAATGAGTGCAACATCCTGAAATATGGCAGGGGAACCACCCGGGATCACTCTTCCTGTTGCAGCTAAACTGTGCAATTTCTATCCAGCCGAAATTATGGATCTTGAACCCTTGTTTATCATGGCTGATGAAAAAAGGTAGCAGTTATAGTTCTGCAAAAAAGTGCGACAAAAATGCGACAACTCGAAAATGCATGAGAAGCCGCCACATGGCGAAGTGATGCAAAAATGCCGTAAAATCGTGTGTTTCACAACAACTCGGAGCACAAAAATCCATCAAGGTTAGCTCTTTTAATCAGAGGGCCAGGGATTCGAGTTCCCTCGTGGGATTTTCTTTTTATACGCCATTTGCACGGTCTCTGTACGGTTTTTGCACGGTCCGCATTTTTCATGTCAGATGGAGTAAGTCCGTGAATTACTCTGCAATCCGTGCTATTTTTTGCAATTCAGGTCAGCAAAGCCAAGCGGAGCTGCGCTTTTACAGAGGGGTCTGCGTCCTTCAGAAGCTCCAACAGTGCCGACACGGAGATGGTCGGCTCTGCTTCAACCGGGGCAGCCTGCACAAGTGTTGCTCCCGGCTTGTAGAAGCCTTCCTCGAACCTTTTACCCAGCTTTTTGCGGGAATCCTGCTGGATGTGCGCATAGGTGTTGACCAGCAGGTTTGCGCTGGCATGACCTGTTGTTCCCTGAACGGCTTTCACATCACCGCCGGAGATCATCAGTTGGTAGGTGGCACTGGAATGCCGCAGGCCGTGAAACACGATGCGGGTGAACTCCGGGTGCTCGTCCTGCCACTTGATGAACTTTTTGCGGATGAGGATCGGCTCCACCGCCAGACCATTGGGCAAGCGCAGGAGCATCCCGCTGTTGCGATAGCGTTCCGGGTCAACGGCTTCGTCCATTTCCAAACGCTTTAGCCAGTGCTTCAATTCCTCTTTCAGCACGGCCGTCATGAAAATGGTTCGGTTGGAAGATGCTGTTTTGGTCTTTTTCAGAACCAGAACCGTATTGCTGCCCTCGCGCTTATCCTCAAACTCCCGGAGAATCACGGTTTGCGGCGAGCTTCAAGATGGTTTTGCAAATTTTATTGCAGGAATGCAGTGATAGTAGGACTTATAGCACGGCGTTCAAGCGCTTTCCCGTTCAATCAATGTATTTCTGCATTTTGACAACCTGCCTATAAATCCCCCATGAACGTTGTGGAATCTTCCAAAGCATCCATGGATAGTTTCTTGCGCTGCATCAAACGTTCAGCTTATTGCAACGAAATTCCATAAAGCTGCATTGCATCTTGCGGAGGTTCTTGCTATACTCTGTATCGAACGCAACTTTATCCGATAAAAATGTTGCGCAATTTGCGCAACCAAAGGAGGCCGCTATCATGCAGCAGCTCAGATTACTTCATGGCGGAGACTACAACCCGGAACAGTGGCTGGACCGGCCCGATATTCTGGCGCAGGATATCGAACTGATGAAAAAGGCACACGTTAATACTGTGACGCTGGGCGTGTTCTCATGGTCCACGTTGGAACCGCAGGAAGGGGTATTTGAGCTGGATTGGCTGGCAGACATCGTCCATAACCTGTATGCCAATGGAATCCATACGATCCTTGCAACGCCCAGTGCGGCCCGCCCCGCTTGGATGGCACACAAATACCCCGAGGTGCGCCGAGTCCGGGCAGACCGGGTCCGGGAGCTGTACAACCGGCGGCAGAATTACTGCTATACATCGCCGGTTTACCGGGAAAAAGTCCGCATCATCGACCAGATGCTGGCGCAGCGGTTCGGCAATGACCCGGCTGTCCTGCTCTGGCATATCTCCAACGAGATGAGCGGCGACTGCCATTGCGAGCTGTGTCAGGCCGCGTTCCGCTGCTGGCTCAAGGAACGGTATGGCTCTTTGGATGCCTTGAACAAGGCGTGGAACGCCCGGTTCTGGAGTCACGACTATACCGCTTGGGAACAAATCGAAAGCCCTGCCCCGCAGGGGGAAAATGCCGTGCAGGGCCTTGCGCTGGACTGGAAGCGCTTTGTCAGTGATCGACACATTGATTTTTTGAAATTTGAGCGTGATACCGTGAAAAAATTTGCACCGGATGCAAAGTTCACGGTAAACATGATGTACCGGTTTGACGGCATCGACTATTTCAAAATGTCCAAGGAGATCGACATTGCCAGCTGGGACAACTATCCCACATGGCACAAGCCCAGCGAAACAGTGGAAGAAACAGCGTTGGATACGGCCCTGATGCACGACCTGTATTACTCCATGAAGGGCAGGCCCTTCCTGCTGATGGAATCCAGCCCCAGCTTTACCAACTGGCAGCCGATCTCCAAACAGAAGCGCCCCGGCATTGCGGAGCTTGCGGCTCTGCAGACGGTTGCACATGGTTCGGACAGTGTGCTTTACTTCCAGTGGCGAGCCAGCCGCGGCGCGGAAGAAAAGTTCCATGGTGCAGTCGTCGGCCATGATGGGCGGGAGGATGCCCGTCCCTTCCGGGAAACAGTCGGTGTGGGCCAAAAGCTGGAAGTGCTCTCGGAGATTGCAACAGTCTGCCGCGAGAAGCAGGCGGCGATCGTCCACGATTGGGAAAACAAGTGGGCATTGGAAGGTTCCTGCGGCCCGCGCAATGCAGGGATGGGCTACTGGGACGAGCTGAAGCTGCACTACAATGCTCTTGCGCGGGAAGGCATTGCGGTGGAGTTCGTGAATCAGGAATCCGATTTGACGGGTTATGGCTTGGTCGTTGTTCCGATGGTTTATTTGCTGACCGATGCCTTTGCCCAAAAACTCTGTGATTTTGCCCGGAATGGTGGTACGGTCGTGGTTACATACTGGACCGGTGTGGTGGATGAAAGCGATTTGTGCCGCCTGGGTGACACGCCCTACGGCTTGACCGACCTGCTGGGCCTGCGCCGCACTGAGATCGACGGAATGTATGACGGCGAAACCTGCCGCTGCACCCCGATGGACGATTCCATTTTGCCGGAAACGCAGGCTTCGGTCCTATGCGAGGTCGCAAGTCTGAACGACACCGACCCTGCCGCACCGCTGAGCGTTTATGCCGAGGACTATTATGCAAACTGCCCGGCGGTGGCTGTCCACTCCTACGGGGAGGGCCGTGCCTATTATCTGGCAAGTCGGTTCGAAGAAGCGTTCTATCGCGCATTTTATCGTGCTGCTGTAAAGGAAGTCGGCCTGACCCCGGCCTGGCCGGAAGCTCTGCCGGACGGCGTTCTGGCCGCGCGGCGCGGTACGTTCGTCTTTGTACAGAACTGCAATGAACATCCGGTCGAAGTAGGCGGTGTTGCGCTGAACCGTTACGGAACGGCCGTCTGGAAAAACGGCGAGCAGGTCCTGTAAGGCACAAAAATACCAACTTTCAGCGTTCTGTCAAAAAAAGCAGAACGCTTTTTGTTTGCTTTCATACTTGACAAAGCGGGCTTACCCCGGTATGCTGGGGTGGCGCATTGTTGCGCAGTTCTGTGAAAAGGAGAGGATATCCTGTGGCTGCAAAGGAAACTGAAAAAATGACGATCGAGCAGGTGGCCGATGCGCTTGGTGTTTCCAAAACAACGGTATCACGCGCACTTTCCGGAAAGGGACGCATCAGTGAGGCGACCCGCGCCAAGGTATATGCCTATCTAGGACGCACCCGCACCGAGCCTGCCGCCCCGCAGGGCGGCGAAAAGGTGCGCACCAACAACATTGCCATGATCGTGCCACAGCGCTTTATTACGCTGGATCTGCCCTTTTTGCGCAAGTGCATGGGCGGCATCTGCATCATGGCAGACCAGCGCGGCTATGACCTGATGCTTTGCTACGCCTCCAACACTGAGTATTCGCAGCTGCAGCGGCAGCTGGCCAACCACAAGGTGGACGGCGTGATCCTGACTTACGCCATGGCGGATGATCCTTGCATCGAACTTTTGCGGCAATACGAGACACCTTTTGTGCTCATCGGACGCAGCGAGGACAAGACCATCCCGCAGGCAGACAACGATCAGGTCGCGGCTGCCTGCGAGATGACACGCATCCTTTTGCAGCTGGGCGCCAAGCGGATCGCGCTGCTGGTGGGCAGTACCATCTACGCCGTCAACACCGACCGCATACGCGGTTATCTGCGTGGATTCGCGGAATTTGGTGTGCCAGTAGACCAGCGGCTCGTTCATTCCGGTGTGGAATCTGCCGGGCAGACGCTCGATGCACTGGAGGCTGCACTGGAGCAGAAGGCGGATTGCATCCTTTGCGGCGATGATGAGGTCGCCTTTGAGGTCATGGGGGAGCTGCGGACGCGGCATATCCTCGTGCCCAACGATCTGCGAGTGGCCAGCCTGTACGACAGCTCCATGCTTGCCAGCATCACGCCGTCTGTTTCGGCGGTGCAGTACGATGCCGAGCAGCTGGGCAAGACCGCTTGCCGGATGCTGCTGGACCGGCTGGCCGGAAAAGAGATCGTCATGCGGCAGCTGGAAGGTTATCAGGTCATTTTGCGGGACTCTACCAAGTGGAGGGAACGCTCCCGCAGCATCAAATAACGCGCTTTTTGTGCCTGCTCCTTTCCCGGAGCGGGCATTTTTGCTCTTTGCATGGGCGAAGGTTGCGCTAAAGTTGCGCACTTTTGCCCATGTATCCTAATTTTACCGTCACTTTTTCCAGTTTCGACTCAACAATACCGTGAATTTCGTCCATTGACGTGAGCAAAAGAATGCGGTATCCTATGGGTACAGAAAAACAGCCGCTTGGATGTGCGCAACTTATAAGCGCAACAAAGAGCACCCGAAGATTTCAGATTGAGAACGAAGGAGAACTGGATCATGAAAAAGCTGATTTCCCGCCGTAAATTCCTTGCTGCTATGGGTACGATGGCTGCTGCCGGTGTGCTGACCGCCTGCGGCGGTTCTTCCTCTGGCACTGCTTCCTCTGCTGCCGCTTCCAGTACGGCTGCCTCTGCTGCGGAGAGCTGGGGTGACGTGAAGCTGACCATGTGGGGCGCAGAAGAGGATCAGACCATGCTGCGCGAGATGGCAGATGCTTTCATCGAGCAGAATGCAGACAAGGGCAACGTGACCATCGAGATCGGCGTGCAGTCTGAGTCCAGCGCAAAGGATACCGTTCTGGCTGACCCGGAGTCTGCCGCAGACGTTTTCGCCTTTGCTGATGACCAGCTGAACGAGCTGGTAAACGCCGGTGCGCTGCAGGAAGTGCTGCTGAACCCGGACGACGTGAAGAGCCGCAACCTGCCCGGCTCTGTGGGCGCTGCCACCATGAACGACAAGCTTTACGCCTACCCCATGACCGCCGACAACGGCTATTTCCTGTACTATGATGCAAGCGTGCTGAGCGCCGAGGATGTGCAGAGCGTGGACACCATGCTGGAAAAGGCTGCAGCTGCCGGCAAAAAGTTCATGATGAGTGTGAACGATGCATGGTACATTTACAGCTTCTACGCCGGTGCAGGTCTGGTGGCTACGCTGGCAGATGACGGTATCAACACCGTCTGCAACTGGAACGAGGCTCCCGGCGCAGACGTAACGCAGGCCATTCTGGATATCACCGCAAACCCCGGCTTCAAGTCCGGCGCGGATGCTGATATCGTTTCTGCCATCAAGGATGGCAGCTGCTGCGCCGCTATCTCCGGCACATGGAACGCCAGCACCGCCGAGGAGGCTTGGGGCGAGGGCTACGCCGCCACGAAGCTGCCAACCTACACCCTGAACGGCGCACAGGTCCAGATGGGCTCCTTCTCTGGCTACAAGCTGGTGGGCGTCAATCCCCACAGCGCCAACGTGGGCGTTGCCATGATGCTGGCCGACTTCATCACCAACGAGGACAACCAGAACAAGCGCTTCAACGACCGCAAGCTGGGTCCCTCCAACATCAACGCAAACGCCACCGAGGCTGTGCAGTCTGCACCCGCCATTGCCGCACTGGCTGAGCAGAGCTCCTACGCTACCCTGCAGCGGGTAGGCGCAAACTACTGGAGCTCCGCCGCAAGTCTGGGCGAGATCCTCGCCTCCGGCGACACGCAGGGCAAGACCACGCAGCAGCTGGTGGATGACGCTGTGGCCGGCATCACCGCACCTGTGGCACAGTAAGTTTCGGTTTTTCCCGGCGGGCACGCAGCAGAATGCGGTGTGCCCGCTTTTTATCGCAATACAAGAAATCGGCGTCAACCTAACATCCTGTTTGCTATAACCCCCTCTGCATACCAAGAAAGGAGTTGACTTCTGTGGCAGAAATGGTCCTTACACCACCCTTGCGGGCAGATGGCCGGGAGCCGAATTTCCTTCAGAAGTTCGGTCACGCATTTGTTCACGGAGATATTTTTACAAAGCTGTCCCTCTTTGTCTGGGGTCTGGGCTACATTGGCCACAGCCAGCTTATCAAGGCACTGCTGGTAACGCTGGTGCAGGGGCTGGGACTGTATTTTCTGGGTACCTCCGGCATTCCTGCGCTGAAAAAGTTCGGCACGCTGGGCACGGTGCAGATGGAGATGCAGTTCAACCCCCTTACCTTAAAGAACGAGGTCAACAACTACGACAACTCGTTTGCCATCCTGCTGCTCAGCGTGATCGCACTGGTGGTCATTGTAACGCTGATCGCTGCTGCCATGCTGGTGGTGCAGAGCAATTACGCATTACAGGCGCAGAAGGCCGCTGGCAAAAAGCCCAACAATTTCCGGCAGGATATCACCTTGTACCTGAACGAAAAGTTCTACGTTACCCTGCTCACCCTTCCGGTGCTGGGTGTGGTGGTGTTCACCATCATCCCGCTGTTCATTTTGATCGCTGTTGCCTTTACCAACTACGATCAGCAGCATATGCCTCCCGCCGCCCTGTTTACATGGGTGGGGCTGGCGAACTTTGCTTCTCTGTTTGGCGGGCAGTCGCTGAGCCTGACCTTCAGCTACGCTTTTGGCCGGGTGCTCAGCTGGACGTTGGTGTGGGCCTTCTTTGCCACCTTCACCAACTTCTTCGGCGGCGTATTTCTGGCTATGCTCATCAACAATAAAAAGACCAAGTGCCAAAAGCTCTGGCGCACATTGTTCATCATCACCATTGCGGTGCCGCAGTTCGTCACCCTGCTGCTGGTGCGCAACTTCTTCTCGGATGCCGGCATCTTCAACACCATGATGGCCAATGCAGGCGTGACCGATTTTTTAAAGGCCATCGGTCTGCTGGGGCAGAACATGAACCACATTCCATTCCTGACCGATCAGCATTGGGCTAAGTTCATGATCATCCTCATCAACATCTGGGTGGGCGTGCCCTACCAGATGCTCATTGCCACCGGTGTGCTGATGAATATTCCCACCGATATGCTGGAGGCCTCCACCATTGATGGTGCATCGCCGCTGCAGAGCTTTATCTACATCAAGCTGCCCTACCTGCTCAGTGTGCAGGGCCCGGCACTGGTTACGGATTTTGTGCGCAACGTCAACAACTTCAACGTCATCTATCTGCTCACGCAGGACGTTTATATCACCAAGGATCAGGCGCTGGCTTCCTCCAGTGCAAAAGAGGTGGATCTGCTGGTCACATGGCTGTTCCGCCTGACGCAGGAGCAGTACAACTACAAGATGGCCGCCGTCATTGGCATTATGGTGTTCATCATCTGTGCCGTGTTCACGCTGGTATGCTTCCGGTTCCTCAATAAAAAGGAGGCGACGTTCTCTTGACACAGACAACTGTTTCTCCGGCACGCCGGGCAGAGACCGCAGCGCAGCTGCGCCGCGGGCGTATCCTCCGCACAGTCCGCAGCATCCTGCGGCATCTGCTGCTGGCCCTGCTGGCAGCTATCTGGCTGGTACCCATTCTGTGGCTTCTGGTCACTTCCTTCTCCACAGACCGGGGCATCAATGTGCGACAGTTCTTCCCGGCCAGTTACACACTGCGCAACTATGTCAACATTCTGTTCCACCCGGACTCTGTGGCGCAGTTCCCGCGCTGGTTTACCAACACCCTTGTGGTGGCCTGTTTCAACTGCGTTATCTCCACCTGCTTTGTGCTGATGGTAGCCTACGCGCTGAGCTGCTGCCGCTTCAAGGGGCGCAAGCTGATCCAGAACCTTTCGGTCAGCGTCAACCTGTTCCCCGGCGTGCTGGCAATGATCGCCGTCTATTTCGTCCTGAAATATCTGAATCTGACCAACTCCTATGCCGGTCTTATCATGGTCTATGCCGGTTCGTCCGGTCTGGGCTATCTGATCTGCAAGGGCTTCTTTGATACCATCCCCATCTCCCTGCGGGAAGCCGCCAAGCTGGACGGCGCATCCGACGCCCGTGTGTTCTTCCAGGTCGTTCTGCCCATGTCCAAGCCGATCCTGGTCTATACCATCATCAGCTCTTTCATGGTTCCATGGACCGATTTTGTGATGGCAAAAATGATCCTGAATTCGGGCGTCTCTGCCGACTGGACAGTGGCTATCGGTCTGTATAATATGCTGCAAAAGACCCTGATCAACAATTACTTTGCGCTCTTCTGTGCAGGCGGTGTGCTGGTGTCCATCCCCATCTCCATCCTGTTTGTCATCATGCAGAAGTTCTATGTTGAGGGCATTACCTCCGGTGCAGCAAAGGGCTAAACCTTTGCATCAACTGCACATGGCACAATAGTTGCAGAATCTACTATAATTAGGAATTGGAAATCAGGAATGAGGAATTTCGGTGCAGACCGCCAGTTCCGTCTTTCGGGTTTCCGATTCCTAATTTTTGTTTTATGTTTTACAGTGTAGAGGAAAGGGAATCCACGATGAACTTTATCACCAAAGCCCCTGTGATGCTGTGCGGCGGCGATTATAACCCGGATCAATGGCTGGACCGCCCGGATATTCTTGAAGCGGACATCCGCATGATGAAAAAGGCCGGAATGAACAGCGTTACGCTGGGTGTGTTTGCCTGGGCAGCATATGAGCCGCGCGAGGGGGAATATAACTTTACTTGGCTGCGCGAGATCATGGATCGACTGTATGACCAGGGCATTTATACCGAGCTGGCAACGCCCACTGGTGCAAAGCCTAACTGGCTGGCACGCAAATACCCCGAAGTGCTGCGCGTGCAGTCCAACGGTGTGCGGGACCACCAGGGCATGCGCCACAACCACTGCCTGACCAGCCCCATCTACCGCCAGAAGGTAGAGGAGCTGCTGAACCACCTGATCGACGCTGTGGGCGACCACCCCGGCCTGATCTTGTGGCACATTTCCAATGAGCTGGGCGGCGAATGCTACTGCCCGCTGTGCCAAGAGCGCTTCCGCGGCTGGCTGAAAGAAAAGTATCATACCATTGATGCCCTGAACCATGCCTGGTGGACTAGCTTCTGGAGCCACCACTACGACAGCTTTGACGAGGTGGAGCCGCCGTTTGATAACGGGGAGCAGAGCCTGAACGGCCTGAAGCTGGACTGGCGGCGCTTTACCACCTGGAACATGATGGACTATGTACACAGCGAAACGGCGATCCTGCGCAAGCGGACCCCCAATGTGCCCATTACCACGAACCTGATGGAGTACTTCCCCGGATTGGACTACCACAAGCTGCAAAGAGAGCTGGATTTTGTCTGCTGGGACAGTTACCCCCATTGGGGGCGCCCCGACCGCAGCACCACCGTGACGGCGGGCATGACGGCGTTTGATCATGCGCTGATCCGCGGCTGCAAGCCGGACAAGCCGTTCCTGCTGATGGAAAGCACCCCCAGCCTGGTGAACTGGCACGAGTATAATAAGCTCAAGCGCCCCGGCGTGAACCGGATGAGCGCTATCCAGACAGTGGCCTGTGGTGCGGACGGCGTGCAGTACTTCCAGTGGCGCAAGGGCCGCGGCGGCTCTGAGCAGTTCCACGGCGCGGTTGTGGACCACGATGGCCGCGATGATACCCGCGTGTTCAACGAAGTGACCGCCACCAACGAAGCCCTGGCCGCCCTGACCCCGGTGTGCGGCAGCCTGCCCAAAGCGGACGCGGCCATGATCTTTGACTGGGACAACCGCTGGGCGTTGGATGACGCCTGGGGCATGCAGATCAAGCAGAAGAATCTGCGCGAAACCTGCTGCCAGCTGTACGCCCAGCTGAACCACTGCGGTGTGGAAACCGACGTTGTGGGCGTGGATGCAGACCTGAACCGCTATAAGCTGGTGGTGCTGCCCATGCTGTTTATGACCAAGCCTGGTTTTGCACAAAAGATCCGCGAATATGTGGAAAACGGCGGCACCGTTGTGGCCACCTATCTGCTGGGCTATGTGGATGAAAGCACCCTGTGTTGGCTGGGCGGGTTCCCCGGTGACGGCCTGCGCGAAGTGTTTGGCGTGACCGCAAGCGAACTGGACACCCTGTACCCCGGCGAGGGCAACCGTGCCATCTGGGTCAAGAGCAGCCAGCAGAGCAGCATCAAGGATTACTGCGAACTGTTGCAGCCTGCCGAGGGTACCGAGGTGGTGGCTGTGTATGGACAGGATTTCTATTCCGGCCATGCGGCTGTGACCCGCCATGTGTTCGGCAAGGGGCACGCTTATTACATCGGTGCGCGCCTGGATGATGCCGGCAACGCCGCTGTGCTGCGTGCAGCTTTGGCCGATGCCAAGGTGCACCTGCGTGACCTGCCGCAGGGTGTGGAATACCACTGCCGCGAAAGCGAGAACGCGCGCTACCATTTCTACATCAACACCACCCAGAGCGCAGTTAAGGTGCAGGTGGAATCCGGTGCAGACCTGTTGAGCGGCAAAAACGTTTTGGGCAGCATGGAGCTGAAACCCTATGATGCCTGCGCAATTGAGGAAAAAGTGAAATAAGAAAAACGCCATGCTTTCCGAAGAAAGCATGGCGTTTGAGACTGAACCTTTACCTATACCCCGGCACTTGATCCGCTGTGCGGGCGCGGCTGGCCTGAGATCGCGGGCGGGGGGGGGGATTAGTCCTCCGAGGGCACCCACGCGGAATTCTGGATCACGACCTTTGCGCTGCGCATCCGAATGATGGCGTACACAAAGGCCAGCACGATCAGCAGGCCACTAACGATGGCCACCACGGGGTTCAGCGTCGCAAAGGAGTTGAAGAGCACGAAGATGTTCAGCGCCGCGCACAAAGTGCAGCACAGATAGTACACGGGGTTGGGCACATGCCAGCGGGAGCGTTTCCAAGCCTCCGGGAATTTGGAGGGCATGCGGAAATAAGCGAACAGCTGGATGCAGGTGACAAAGGAGCTGAAGAGCAGCATGTTGTTGCTGATTTCGGAGGTGCTGAAGTTGAAGATGACGGGGATCAGGGAATAGAGGTATTCAAACACCAGGATCTTCCAGAACACGCCGTGCTTGTTTTTGTCCGCGAAACTCTTGGGCAGCCAGCCGTCGAACGCGGACTGGGCGATCATGTAGGGGGTGCCCGCCATGGTGCCGTTCATGGTGGTGAACAGCGCAAACATGGGCCCGAAGATGATGAACAGGATGAAGAGCGGCGCGGGGAAGATGCTCTGGGCCACAACGGCCAGCGAGCGGCCGGCGGTGTCGGCCACGGGCAGCACGCCGGTGGCCACGATGGCAACGCCGCAGTAAACGACCAGCAGCACCGGCGTGGCCATCAGCATCGCCCAGGGGATATCGCGGGTGGCGTTCTGGGCCGTGCGGCTGTAGTTCATGGTCAGATAGTGGCCGGTGGTGGAGTAGTAAAGCAGCATGGTGGCGCTCACAAAGCCCTTGAAGCCGCCGGAGAGGAAATCCCCCGAATGGAAGTCAAAGATAGGGTTTTGCAGATGGAACAGGCCAAAAACGATGAACAGCATCAGCGCCGCCAGCAGGCACCAGGTCATGAGCTTTTGCACCTTGGCCATGATGTTGACGCCAAACAGGTTGATAACGAAGAACAGCGTCAAGAAGGTGATGGAGGCGATCTGGGCGGGGATAAAGGGCAGCAGGTCGTTCACATACCCGCCGATGGAGGTGGCGAACAGGGCGCAGGCAAAGCTGCCGGTGAGGCAGGAGATGGCCTGGAAGCCTGCGGGGATCGGCCCCAGGATGCCGGAGACCATGGAGTACTGGCCGCCGCCCAGCCGCACGGTGCCGGTGATGAACACGATGGGAAGAATATAGACCAGGCCCAGCACGATGGCGGCAAAGTACGCCAGCCACGCGGAGTAGCCGGTGTAGGCGATGGCGGGCCCCACCAGCGTCACCACGCCGGCGCCAATGACCTGCCCCACCGCCAGCGCCAGCAGTTCCGGCCGGCGCAGGGGTCCTTTGGGCGGTTCGGGGATGGTTTCCATCTGAAGATTTTTTCCGAGAAAAGCCATGGGGATCCTCCTCTCATTTCAAAGTGGCGTAGTCGGCGGCGATGGAAAACGCGTAGTCCGACCACTCGTTGCCCAGGCCCGGCAGATCGGGCACTTCGTAGTACCCGTTCACCGGCTGGTAGTCGTAGCGCACCAGCTTCTTGTTGTCCTCCTGAAGGAACAGCACGTGGTGCTCGTGGATGGTGAAATTGGGAATGGCAGTCTCCAGGTGCAGCGCCGGCGCGATGGACAGGTTGGAGGCGCAGATGTGCAACTGCACGCCGCAGTCGTAGGCCTGGGCCAGGTCGCAGATCTTCTTTCCCTCGGTGATGCCGCCGCAGGTGCCCAGGTCCGGCTGGGCCAGCTGCAGTGCGCCGCTTTGCAGCATGGGCAGGAACTGCCAGCGGTTATACAGCCGCTCGCCATGGGCCAGGGGCAGGCCGGTCTGCCGGGCGATGTTCCCGGTGATCTCGCCGGAGGGGTAGCTGGGCTCCTCGTAGGCAAAGGGGTGATACTTTTCAAGCCGCTTGGCCATCTGCAGGGCGGCGGCGGTGTCGGTCTGCCCGTGGTTCTCGATGAGGATGTCGATGTCCGGTCCCACCGCCTCGCGAATCGCCGCCATCCGGCTCTCCACTCGGTTCAGCACCTCGGCGGACTGCAGGCCGCCCACGCGTACAAAGCCCATGCACACGCCCTTCTCGTCGGTTTGGGTCAGGTCGAACTTGAGGGCGGTGTACCCCTCCTTCACGGCGCGCAGCGCGTTCTCCGCAAATTCCTCCGGGGTGCCCATCCCCGCCCAGCTGTGGCCCTTCTCGCTCCACTCGCCCCAGTAGAACTGCAGCTGGGAAGCGTAGGTGCGTAGGCGGGGGTTGTTTTTGCCGCCCAGCAGTTTGTAAACGGGAGCCTTGAAGGCCTTGCCCTTGATGTCCCACAGGGCCATGTCGATGGCGGAGATGCCGCCATACACCACTGGCCCGCCGTTCTGGGTCCAAAAGATCTCGTTGTAGATCTTGTTCCAGATCACCTCGGTGTCCAGCGGGTCCATCCCCACGATCAGCGGCACCAGGTCCTTGAGCATGCCATAGGCCGCGTTGGAGGCCCTGCCGTAGGCCAGGGCCACCTCCCCGTCGCCAAACAGGCCGGTGTCGGTGTGGATGCGGATGCCGATAGGGCAGTTGGTTATGCGTGTGATGCGAAAAACTTCTGCTTTTGTGATGACCATTCCAAAACAACTCCCTTCAAGTGTTATGTTAACCTAACAAAAGTATAACCGTTAAGTTAACATAACACAATGCGGGAAATCCACAAACTTTGTCCCGGAATTTTGTGGGGCCTGTTCCATTGACGGCCCCTGGCAAAAGCGATATAATAACTTGATACATTGATTTCGGGGTGTCTGCATGAATATCCAAAACATCAAAAAAGAAAAAATTACCGACCAGGTGTTCAACACCATGAAGTCGATGATCCTGGATGGGACCTGGCCGGTGGGGGAAAAGATTCCCTCGGAAGCGGCCCTGGCCGCGCAGTTCGGTGTGAGCAAGATGTCGGTGCATGCGGCGCTGCAGAAGATGGAGGCCCTGGGCCTGGTGGACATCCGGGTGGGCAGTGGCACCTATGTGAAAACGAACTCCCTGGCGGACTGCTTCGCCAAATTGAGCCAGGCCGTGTTTACCGACCACAATGTGCAGCAGGTGGCGGAACTGCGCCGGGCGATTGAGCTGGAGGCCGTTTATCTGGCCATCGACCGGCGGACGGAGGAGCAGCTGGAGGAGTTGCGGGCGTGTTACCAGCAGTTCCTCTACGCGGTGCAAACGGGGGATATGGAGGAGATCAAGGCCACCGACCTGGCGTTCCACCGATATGTCATCCGGATGGCGGGCAACGACCTGTTCGAGGTGCTGTACGATTTTTGTTACAGCCTGCTGGAGCCCTTCTTTATCGCCTCGGGCAAGATCGGCGAGGCTCTGCCAGGCCGGGAGAACATTGTGGATGAGCAGCGGATGTGCGATCCGCACTATCAGATGCTGGAAGCGATCGAAACGAGGAGCAGGGCAAAGGCGGAACAGGCATACCAGGCCATGCTCTCCATTTCGGGGCTGCTCTGACGGCACAAAAAAAGGCCGGCGGCCCGCAAGGGCCACCGGCCTCAGCCCGTCAAAGAACCCCTGTTTAGCAAGCAGCTAAACAGGGGTTCTGGTGTGTTTTGTGGAAAACTTGGAAAGGAAGCGGAAAAAGCAGAGACAAAAAGGAGTTTTTCCAACTCCAAACTGCCAGCCTTTTCAGATTCATGGCAGCAAACTTAAGCTTGACCCATCTGGTGACTGCGGTCAAGCCTCTGTGGTGCGTGTAACGCATCGCATACATGCATTTCGCGTCTTCTGTTTTTCGGATGCTCTTCACGGCATCCAGATAGAACTGCCAGATGTGTCTCGTCAGGAGCTTCTGTCCCTTCTCGTTTGCTCCGCATTTCGCTTGGTATGGGCAGTCTCTGCAATTCTTTGGCGTGCTGCGGTAACTACGCTTTCCATCCTTGTCGGTGGTGGTATGCCTGAGTTCTTTTCCCTGCGGGCAGAGATAAACATCCTTCTCGGGAATATAGGTGTACTCCCAGGGACGGTAGCTGTCCTTTGCTCCTTTGTATCGGGTATATGGCAGAACGGGAACAATCCCGTCAGCGATGGTTCTTTTGGCGATCCAGGGGGTCTTGTAGCCGGCATCCATTACAGCATACAGAATATCGTTGAATCTCTTGGTGATTGTGGTATACAGATCATCCCATGCAACGCTGTCATGGATATTCCCGGCTGTTACCTGAACGCCTAATACAAATCCATGCTTGTCACAGGCCGTATGTGCTTCATAGGCAAACTGCCGCTCGTGCTCCCCCTTTACAAACATCCCACAGTCCGGATCCGTGGTGGATACTGTCTTTTCACTGCTCCCGCCGCTGCCGCTGCCTTTGTCACCCTCGTTGTCATCCTCGCTTTCTTCTATCGGCTTTTTGCCCAGCTTCTCCCTCTCCTTGTTTACCTCCTGCCGAAGCTGCTCCGAGTATACTTTCGCCGTTTTGGCGACCTGCTGCTTCTGGAATTTCTTCTTGTTCGCACTCGCCTTGATGTGTGTGCCGTCTATGAAGACTACACTTGGATCCACCACACAGTTATTCAACGCTTTGTTGAGAATATGTTCAAAAATCTCGTCTGGCAGCTCCTCCGGGAACCTTTTGCAGAAGGCATAGCTTACCGTTGCAAAGTGTGGGATCTCCTCCAAAAGCCCATATCCCAGAAACCACCGGTATGCCAGATTCACCTGCACTTCCCGGTAGGTCTGCCGCAGCGAGGGGATTCCAAACAAATGCTGCAGCAGTACCATCTTGATCAGCACGACCGGGTCCGTCCCGGGACGGCCATTGGTATGGCAATAGTACCCCTCCAACCGCTCATACAGCCAGTCGTAATCCATGACCTTCTCGATCTTACGCAGCAGATGATTCTTCGGCACCAGCATATCCAAATCCACGATCACCGCTTCCCGCCGCGCGTCTTTTCTCCACTTCTCCATACAAAACACCCCCGTTTCCTCTATTATACAGGAATCGGGGGTGTTTGGACGAGTTTTTTGACAGGCTGACGCCATGCTTTCCGAAGAAAGCATGGCGTTTTTTAGTTAGGGAAACACCGCACAATTCCCGCCTTACGGCTTAAGCACCGCTCCAACGGCTGCGGCACGGCATCTGCGTTGCCAAAATGCTCGATAATGTCGGGTTGCGGT
>ERZ838399.998-NODE-998-length-30210-cov-14.177549_pt1 | contig 30210 bp, 29 predicted proteins | sample MGYA00519683_ERZ838399 | MGnify/ENA primary metagenome ERZ838399 (study PRJEB31850, sample SAMEA3708833) | human gut metagenome | biome: human gut; feature: human-associated habitat; material: faeces | place: China | collected 2014 ...
TCTTGGGAGCGGTGATGGTCTTGAAGTGGATGTTGAAGCCGTGTGCAAAGGCCAGAGCCTTGCCCTCGGTCATATAAGGAGCAACCTGCTTGTTGTAGATGTCGGCGCACAGCTCATCGGGAACCAGCATCATGACCACATCGCCGGCCTTGGCAGCCTCTTCCACTTCCATGACCTTAAAGTTGTCGTGGGTGGCAGCGAACTCGGAAGCCTTTGCCCAGTGAGCAGAACCCTTGCGCAGGCCGACGACGACGTTGACGCCACTCTCGGCCAGGTTTTCGGAGTGTGCATGGCCCTGACTGCCAAAGCCGATGACCGCGACGGTCTTGCCGTCCAGCACGCCGAGGTTGCAGTCGGAATCGTAGTATTTCTTGATCGCCATGGTAGTAGTCTCCTTTTACTCTTTCCTGTTTTATTTTTATATTTTGATTTTGATGGAAAACTGAGAGATTATGCCTTACTGCGGGCAATGGGTCCCGGGCAGGGGCAGCTGGGCTGCCCGCACCTCCTGCGGGGGCTTCTGCATGTGCTGGTGCATCCCGCCGCGCTCCAGGGCGGTCACACCGGTGCGGCACTGCTCCAGGATCTTGTAGTCCGCCAGGATCTTGAGGAACGCATCCACCTTTTCGGGGCGGCCGGTCAGCTCCAGCACCATGCTGTCGGGCGAAAAATCAATGATCTTTGCCTTGTAGATGCTGGCGATCTCCCGCAGCTCACTGCGGTTGTGGACATCGGCAGCCACCTTGAGCAGCAGCAGCTCCCGCTCCAGCGAATTCTCGTGATCCAGCACGAACACCTGCCGGGTCACTTCCAGCCGTTCGGTCTGGAGGATGAGCTGGCTCAGCGCCTTTTCATCGCTGGTGATGGTCACGGTGATGCGGCTGACCGCCGGGTCGTTGGTGGCGGACACCGTCAGGCTGTCGATGTTGAAGCCGCGGCGGCAGAACAGGTTGGACACCCGGGCCAGAACACCGCTCTGGTTGTCCACCAGCAGACTGATGACTCTGCGTTTGGATTCCATGGGTCAGTCCTCCTTATTCCATGATGATATCATTGATGTCGCCGCCGCCGGGGATCATGGGCAGGACCTTTTCGTCCTTGTCGATGATGCACTCGATCCAGGTGGGGCCTTTGCGCTGGAGCGCCTCGGCAAATGCCTGCTGGAACTCCGGCAGGTTGGTGCAGCGGTAGCCCTTCAGGCCAAAGCCCTCGGCCAGCTTGACGAAGTCGGTGTGACGGTGGGGATCGGTCTGGCTGTAGCGCTTGCCGTAGAAGGTGGTCTGCCACTGGCGCACCATACCCAGCACGGAATTGTTGAAGATGACCGTGATGATGGGCAGGTCGTAGCTGACGGCGGTGCAGGCCTCGTTCAGGTTCATATGGAAGGAACCGTCACCGGTGAACATGACCACACGCTGGTCCCGGCCAAGGGCCATCTGGGCACCGATTGCGGCACCGTAGCCAAAGCCCATGGTGCCCAGGCCGCCGCTGGTGATGAAACCGCGGCTCTTGGCGTGGCGCAGGTACTGGGCCGCCCACATCTGGTGCTGGCCCACATCGGTGACGTATACGGCCTCCGGGCCGCACTGGTTGCACACCTCACCGATGACCTGATGGGGCATCAGGCGGGTGGGGTCGGACACCGGGTGGTAATCCTGTGCCTGCCACTCGTGGATCATCTTCATCCAGTCGGGATGCTTCTTGTCCTCGATCATCGGGAGCATGGCGTTCAGCACATAGGCGGCGTCGCCCACGATGGCAAGGTCAACATCCACGTTCTTGCCCAGCTCGCTGGCGTCGATGTCGATCTGGATGATGGTCGCATTCTTGGCGAAGGTCTTGGGGTTCAGGGCCACGCGGTCGGAGAAGCGGGCGCCCACCGCGATAAGGACATCGCAGTCGGCCACCGCCCGGTTCGAGGTGTAGCAGCCGTGCATACCCACCATGCCGATGTTCATCGGGTCGCCGTAAGGCACGACGCCTGCGGCCATCAGGGTATAAGTGGCCGGGATCTCAGCCTTTTTCAGAAGGTCACGCAGGGGCTGGCAGCTGGCCGCCGAGCGGACGCCGCCGCCGAAGTAGACCAGCGGGCGCTGTGCGCCGTTGATGATCTCTGCCGCCCACTTGACCTGCTCTTCGTTGAAGGTGGTCACGGTGCGGATGGGCTCCGGCTTTTTCGGGGTGAACTCACACACCGCAGCGGTGACATCCTTCGGGATGTCCACCAGCACCGGGCCTTTGCGGCCGCTCTGGGCGATGCGGAAAGCCGCACGCATGGTGTCGGCCAGGTCTTCGACCCGGCGCACCGTGAAGTTGTGCTTAGTGATGGGCATCGTGATGCCCTCGATGTAGGCTTCCTGGAAGCCGTCCTTGCCCAGGCCCTCCGTGGTCACATTGCCGGTGAAGGCCACCATCGGCACAGAGTCCATATAGGCGGTGGCGATGCCGGTGACAAGGTTCGTTGCGCCCGGGCCGCTGGTGGCCAGCACCACGCCGGTGCGGCCCGTTGCACGGGCGTAGCCGTCCGCCGCGTGGGATGCGCCCTGCTCGTGGGCGGTCAGCACATGGGTGATGCGGTCAGCGTTTTTGTACAGCTCGTCGTAGAGGTTCAGCACTGCGCCGCCGGGGTAGCCGAAGAGGGTGTCCACCCCCTGCTCACAGAGCACCTCCACAAAGATTTGAGAACCGTTCAACTGCATGGTGAGTTTCTCCTGTTTCCGTTTCCGTTTCCATTTTCCACTTTATACACTTTTTTCCCAACACTCTCAGGGGCAGTACCAGATACCTGATAAACAAAAGGTCTCTGTCCCCTTATCCAAGAGACAAAGACCTGGAATCAATCCAAAACTCTCTGCGGTACCACTCTCGTTGACGCTTTCCGCGCCCTCTCACGGGCTTCCAACAAAGCCCTGCGCTCTAACGGCCGCCACCGGCGCTGCTTAGCAGACGTCCCATATATCGTCCTTCAGCAGGCTGCTCCGGGAGGATTCCGCGCCGGGCCGCCTGCTGCCTTGCATCGTCCGGCAGCTCTCTGAAAAGCGGGTATCCTGCGTTACTTTTTCCCATCTGTGCATTTGTTGGGTCAATTATACTATAAATCGGGCCGTTGTCAATCGACGATTTGTAACGTGAATCATGGCAAACATGAAGATAATTAAACACCATCTTGCGCAGGGCCTTACATCGCTGTATACTTTGGGAGTACGCGCTTAATATTTAACCTCTCCGTCACGCCTGCGGTTCATGGGCAGGCCCGTCTTCGTACAACCTCTCAGTCTGCTTCGCAGCCAGCTCCCCTTGTAGGGGAGCCTCTGGCGAAGAGATGAAGTTTTCCGCCATGCCAAGGCCTCCCCTCGTTAGGAGCAACAACGACGACCGCCGCCAGTGGCGGAAACAGGGAGTCGCTGTTGGGGCCGCGGCCAGCAAGACGCAAGCAAAGCGCTGCGGATGCTGGGTGCCGCAACCCGGGCAGTGGCACGCCGTCAGGCGTGACGGAGAGGTTTTCCAAAAAAGAGTATAAAGGAACAAGATTATGAACCTCACAGAATGGAACGCCCGGCTCCACGGGCTGGTCATCTTCCGCGCCCTGCTGGACGATGACGTCATTGCAAAATTTGTTGACCTCACCGACCGGATGGCCGCTGCCCCCCAGAGCACGGGAGCTGTGTGCGACGCTGCCGCTTCTTTCGAAGCAGCCCTCTTCGAGCACACCACCAATTTCGGCGAATACCTTTCCGCTGCCGTTCTCGAAGCCGAGACGGTCTGTGTCCGGCAGGCAGCTGTCAGCGAAGTGCCGCCCGTCTTGCAGACTGCATTGGACAATGAGCTGGACTTCCTGCGGCAGCTGTGCAGCCTGACGCTGGACGAGCTTCTGGACGCCGCCGGTGCCGCCGACAAGCTGCCTTTCCTGCCCCGGTGGGAGACGAAGGCCATCGACCTCCACGCCGCCTACGCCCAGCGGATGAGCGAGGTGGGCAAAAAGGGCTACGGAATGTTCGCCAAGCACCACGTCTTCACGGTCGAGAACGGCCAGCTGGTGCCGGTGCGCTACCCCGACCCCCAGCGCCTCGACGAGCTGCCGGGCTACGAGCAGGAGCGGGAGAAGGTCATCGCCAACACCCGCGCCCTGCTGGCCGGGATGCCTGCTAACAATGTCCTGCTCTACGGCGACGCCGGCACCGGCAAGTCCAGCACCGTCAAGGCCATCGCCAACGAGTTCGCCGCCGACGGCCTGCGCCTCGTGGAAGTCAAGAAGAACCAGCTCTATCAGATCCCCGATTTGATGGACAAGCTGGCGGCGAACCCACTGAAGTTCATCCTCTTCATCGACGATTTGAGCTTCACGGCCAACGACGACAACTTTGCGGCCCTGAAAGCCATCCTCGAGGGCAGCGTGGGCGGCAGAGCCCGGAACATCGCCGTTTACGCTACCTCCAACCGCCGCCACCTCATCAAGGAGACTCTCTCCGACCGCACCGGCGATGACATCCACGAGGCCGACACCCGTCAGGAGCTGATGAGCCTTTCGGCCCGGTTCGGCCTCACCGTCACCTTCCAGCGGCCCGAGAAAGCCCGCTTCGAGGTCATCCTCACCGAGCTGGCCAAACAGCACGGCATCGAGATGCCCCACGACGAGCTTCTGACCAAGGCCGAAGCCTTCGCCATCCGTGCCGGAGGCCGCAGCCCTCGCGTCGCCAAGCAGTTCATCGAGCAGTGCGCCGCAGGAGTGCAGAAGTAAATAATAGGAACGATTCAAATCTTCGAGAGTTCCCTCATGGAATCCCTCCGGAGGCATTCTCTTCGGATGCCCCGGACCACAGCGCCGGGATCCTGCAAAAAATGCGAGAGTTCATACTGCGCAAAAGCGCGGCCTTCGTCTGAAACGAAAATTTTCCCCTCCGCAAAGCTTACGGTGAAGCCCCGGAATTCAAATGCAAGACCGTTGTCCGGTTCGTTGATGGTGTCGCCCCAGACGGCCCGCTTCAGGGCCGAACAAAGGCGGTATTCTTCCTCCGTGCGGAGCCAGAGTTCCGGCGTCTGGATACTATGCTCCAGCAGGAACAGGTTGGTAAAATCCCTTACAAAGCCCGTTTCTTTGGCCTCGATGGGCCGGTTCAGCTGCTTCCATTCCCGGATGTCGAAGCGGTAATAAAAGTTTCCTTCCGTCCCTCTCCGGGGGCTGACCTCTGTGATCGCGCTCCGGCGGACGGCGCTGCATTTCGTGACTTCGCCGTAGTACCGGACACCTGCCTGTGCGCCGAACACATACTGCGACTGGTAAAGGGCCACATAGCGGATAGGAAAATCACTGTCCTGCAGGCGCTCTGCCGGGATGTAATAAAAGCAGTCCTTCCGGCAAATATCCAGCTGCTGCGGGCTGCGCATAGTACCCACCAGTACATCCCGCACGGCCCAGTCCACTGCTTTCAGCTTCGCTTCCAGTTTCTCCATCTCGCCCGCCCCCTGCTGTGCTTTATTTTATTGTACCGTCTTTTCTGCCGGGAGGCAAGATGCAGATAAATAAAAAAATCCGTTGTCATCTGACAACGGATTTTTGAGTGGAGAATTAGGGACTCGAACCCCAGACCCCCTGCGTGTGATGCAGGTGCTCTAACCAGCTGAGCTAATCCTCCGAATCGGAACGTACTTATTATACCACTCCGTTGGTCCAAATGCAAGCCCAAATTTTCGTTTTTCGCAAAAAGTTTGAGCCGACAGCGCTTTCCGGTTGCTCTCCGGGGGCAGATGGTGTATACTGGGGTTGGAATTCTTTCGAAAGAGAGGTCTTTTTTATGATAACTGTACGCGGTATCATCACCTTGCTGGTGCTGGCTGTCCTGTTCGCACTGGCGGTGGTGTGGATCTCACGGCAGGGCGGCTGGAAAGGCGAGGGCTGCGGAGGCAACTGCTCTTCCTGCCACCAGCACTGCGACACCCCCGAGAAGAAACACTGAGCACACGAATGCCCCCTGACCGTCCGGTCAGGGGGTATTTTTGCGTCACAGCTCACCGTAGTGGGCGGCAAAGACCGCGATGGTGCTCAGCAGGTCGTCGTGGGCCTTCTGATAGGTGCTGTAACTGATGTTCAGCTTGTCCATCACCTCTTCCCGCCTCCGCCTTTCCATGTAGCGCAGCTGCAGGATGCTGCCCCGCAGGCCCGGGTCTGCCTCGCGGTAATACTCCTCGGTCAGCTGGATGGCCCGCTTCCAGCCCCAGTTGCAGGGGCCGTAGACCCAGTTTTTCTGCCCGTAGCGGCTGAGAGCCTCCTTCGTCTTCTGGCGCTGTTCCTGTGTCATGGCTTCCATCCCCTTTTTCCCTCAGCCCGCCGGGCCAAAAAAGCAGCGGTCGCGCTGCTCGACGGTCATCCCCAGCATCTTCGAAAGTTTTTCGGCCTCACTCACCTTGAATTCACTCTCATTTTCCAGCTTGCAGCGGAGGGTGTTGTTGGTGATGCCCAGAACATGGGCCACATGGCCCAGTTTCATGCCCTGGCTGCGGATGCAGTCGCGGATCATCATGGTATCGGTCATAGGCGCTTCTCCTTTCAGTTTTGCGCTCAAAGCGTTTCGTACAATCATTGGTTGTATTATATCTTCAGGTTGATTATTTGTCAACATTATTTGCAAAACAATCACTTAAAAGTTGATTTATAGTAAATTTTTTGCTATACTGTCCTCAGAACACCGAAAATCGTGCAAACCGCAGAGAAAGCGAGGCCCTATATGTCCGATACCGATCTATCCAGCCGCATCCGGCAGCGCCGGGAGCAGCTGGGCCTGTCGCAGGAAGAGCTTGCCGCCCGGATGGGCTACCGCTCCAAATCCTCCATCACCAAGCTGGAAAAGGGCATCAACGACCTGCCCCGGGCCAAGCTCGAGGAGCTGGCCGCCGCTCTGGACACCACACCCGCGTGGCTCATGGGCCTCGTGGACCTGCCCTGCCCTCCGCCGGGTTTCGAGCCTCTGCCTGAGATGGTGCGGGTGCCTCTCGTAGGCTCCATCGCCTGCGGCACCCCCATCACTGCTGAGCAGAACATCGAGTGCTACATCGGCGTCCCCGCCGCGTGGCACGCCGACTTCGCCCTCACCTGCCATGGCAGCAGCATGGCCCCCACCATCTGTGACGGCGACATCGTCTGCATCCGCCGCCAGCCCGAGGTGGAGCAGGGCGAGATCGCCGCTGTCCGCATCGGCGAGGAAGCCACCCTCAAGCACTTCCACCGCCAGGGCGAGACAGTCATGCTGCTGGCCGACAACACCGCCGTCTGCCCGCCCATGGTATTCGCAGGTCCCCAGCTGGAAGAAATTCAAATCGAGGGCCGTGCCGTGGGCTTCTGCCGTGGCTTATAATAAGGAGGAGTCCCCATGTCTGCACCCGAAGAAATGACCCTCAAGGTCATCGCCCATATCCGCACCGCCTTCCCCACCAAGTTCGGCATCCCGCGCCAGAGCGGGCTGGTGGACAGCCTGCGGGGCGAGGTCATTTTCACCCCCGAATACCGCAACGCCGACGCCGTGCGCGGCCTCGAGGATTTTAGCCACATCTGGCTGGTGTGGCAGTTTTCCGGCGCGGTGCGGGACAGCTGGTCCCCCACCGTCCGGCCGCCCCGCCTCGGCGGCAACACCCGGATGGGCGTATTTGCCACCCGCTCGCCCTTCCGGCCCAATCCGCTGGGACTGTCCAGCGTCCAGCTGGAAGCCATCGAGCACCGGCCTGACGTCGGCCCCGTCCTCATCGTGCGGGGCGCCGACCTGATGGACGGCACCCCCATCTACGACATCAAGCCCTACATCCCCTACGCCGACTGTCACCCGGACGCGGCGGCAGGCTTCACGGCCCAGACCCAGACGCACAAGCTGCAGGTCGAATGCCCGCCGGAGCTGTGGGAATCCGTGCCCGCCGCCGAGCGGGACGGCCTGCGGGGCGTGCTGGAAAACGACCCCCGTCCCTCCTACCAGCACGACCCGGAGCGGGTATACGGAATGGAGTTTTCGGGATTGGAAGTCCATTTTGTCGTAGATGGTGCTGTTCTGACCGTGACCGGCATCACCCGCCGCTGAGAGGTGCTGCCGTGGAACTGCGTACCATCAACACCTTTTTGCATATTGCGGAGCTGCACAGCTTTTCCCGCGCGGCACGGGAGCTGGGGTATTCCCAGTCGGCGGTCTCCGCACAGGTGGCCCAGCTGGAAGCCGAATTGGAAACGCCGCTCTTCGACCGGGTGGGCAAAACGGTCCGCCTGACCGATGCCGGACAGACCTTTCTGACCTATGCCCGCTCCCTGCTGGCCACAGCCGAGCAGGCCAAAGCGGCCCTGCAGCCTGCCCGGCAGGTCAGCGGCACCCTGCGGGTGGCACTGGCGGATTCGGTCTGCAGCACCTTTCTGCCCGACCTGCTGCAGCGGTATCACGCCCTCTGCCCGCAGGTGGAACTGGTGCTCCGCACCGCCACCGACGATGAGATGCTCCAGATGCTGGGCTCCAATCAGATCGACCTGGCTTACACGCTGGACAAGCCGCTGCTGCAGCCCAGCTTTGTGCTGGCTGTGGATGAGCCGGAGCCCATCTGCGTGGTGGCCCCCGCCGGGCACCCATTGGCCGGGCAGGCGGAAGTCACGCTTCAGGAACTGGCCGGACAGGAGTTCCTGCTGACTGAGCGGGGTATGAGCTACCGCGATGCCCTCGACCAGTGCATGGCAGCACAGGGGCTGGCCATCAAGCCCTTTCTCGAGCTGGGCAGCGCTTCCCTGCTCTGCCAGATGGTCGAACACGGCATGGGGCTCTCCTTCCTGCCCGAGTACATCGTGCAGAATGCCCTCGCCGCCGGAACGCTGTCCCGCCTGAATGTCCCCGCCTGCCGCGTGGAGATGCGGCGACAGCTGTTCTACCATAGGGATAAATGGCTCACCCCCCAGATGAAAGCATTCATCACGCTGGTGCAGAGATAAAGACAGCGATTAAAAAAAAAGCCTTTCCGTTGGTGTCACACTGTGAGGTGTACCACACGGAAAGGCTTATTTCTTCGTTACTTTTTCAACAGGTCGGAAAGGCACTGCACCGTCCGGCCATGGTAGCCGGTGACAGTCTCGGCGTGGAGCAGGCTGCTCAGGACGCTTTCCTCCACACACTCGGCCACCGCCCGGAACAGCGGGTTGATGGCATCATCGTGGAGCATCTCCATGGGCAGGAGGGCTTTGTCCGAGTAATGCGGCATCCGGTTGGCCGTGGTAAAGGCCAGAACGATCTCACCCGAACCGTTGCCGCAGGCACTGCCGGTGCGGGAAAGCCCCACCAGCGCCCGGTGGCAGAGCCGCCGCAGCTGGCGCTCGCTCAGGGGGATATCCGTTGCCAGCACCGTGATGATAGAGCCCTTGTCCTCATGGGGCGGGATGCGGGCTTCCAACAGCTCGTGGATGGGCGTGCCCGCCACGATGAGGTCATCGAAGGTGGCGTGATTGGAGAGCACCAGTGCCCCGATGGTGTAGGACTTACCGTCCAGCTCCACCAGCCGGGAGGCAGAACCGATGCCGCCCTTCAGCCCGTGGCAGCGCATTCCGCGTCCGGCACCCACTGCACCCTCGGCGAAATCAGCTTTACAGTCTGCCAGAGCGGCAGCCACATGTGCCTCGGTGACATGCAGGCCCCGGATATCGTTCAGGCCGCTGTCGTTGCACTCGCAGACGACCGGGTTCACACTGCCGGTGGTCTCGCAGATATCGGGGTTGCGCTCCAGCATATATTTGACCAGCGCCGTCTCCACGGTACCCACACTCAGGGTGTTAGTAAACAGGATGGGGGTCTCCAGCGTGCCCAGCTCATCGATCTGGACAAGGCCGGTGGTCTTGCCGAAGCCGTTGATGACATGGCAGGCCGCCAGTACCTTATCATGGAACACATCCCCGGGGTGGGGCAGCAGCGCGGTCACACCGGTCTGGATGTCGCCATCCGCCAGTGTGCAATGGCCCACTGTCACGCCCGGCACATCACTGATCTTATTGCGCTCCCCATGGGGCAGATGCCCCACCCGGAAGCCCCATTCATTCTTATCGATTCCCATAAAAACCTCTCCGTCCTTGCTTTACAATGCTGCCCCTCCTGATAGGAGAGGCAGAAAAACAGTCGTGCGTAAACCTGGCTTCCCCATGGGGGAGCTGCCGCAGGCGGCTGAGCGGGTTCACCCCTCAGAGTGCTTCACGCGCTGCATCTCCCCCAGATCATAGGGGGTGTTCTGGTAGACGTAGTAGTTCAGCCAGTTTTCATACAGCAGATGGGCGTGCGCGCGCCAGCGGAAGAGCGGCGGCTGGCCGGGGTCATCGTTGGGGTAGTAGTTTTTGGGCACTGCAATGGGCAGACCCTTGGCAACATCCCGCTTATACTCCGCATCCAGCGTGTATTTGTCGTACTCCGGGTGGCCGATGACAAAGATCTGACGGCCGTTCTCGGTGCTCATCAGGAAAGGCCCTGCCTCATCGCTCTCGGCAAGGATGCGCAGCGCACCGCAGTGGTCGATATCCTCCCGGCTCATGGCGGTGTGGCGGCTGTGGGGGGCATAGAACACCTCATCAAAGCCGCGCACCAGCGGGTTGGAGGGCCGGATGACCCGGTGCTCGAACACGCCGAACATCTTGGCAGGCAGCAGCTCCTTGCGGATGCCGTAGTGGTAGTACAGGCCCGCCTGCGCACCCCAGCAGACATGCAGGGTGGAATAGACGTTCGTCTCGCTGAAATCCATGATCTCGCACAGCTCCGGCCAGTAATCCACCTGCTCAAAGTCCATGGTCTCCACCGGGGCACCGGTGATGATCATGCCGTCGTAGCGGTTGTTCTTCACCTCGTCAAAGGTCTTGTAGAATGCATCCAGATGGGCGGCCGACACATGGGTGGCGGCGTGGCTGGCCGTCTGCAGCAGGGTCATATGCACCTGCAGGGGGGTGTTGGCCAGCAGACGGGCGATCTGGGTCTCGGTGGCGATCTTGGTGGGCATCAGGTTCAGGATCAGGATCTCCAGCGGGCGGATATGCTGGGACGCTGCCCGCTCCCGGTGCATGACAAAGACGTTTTCCTCGTACAGTGCATCGTAGGCGGGGAGCGTTTTCGGGATGATGAGGGGCATAGATGGTTACTCCTTTGGTGCGGATATTGATAGCGGCCTCGCCCTCTCCGTCACGGCTTACGCCGTGCCACCTCCCCCAAAGTGGGAGGCCTTGGCAAAACCACAAAGTTTATTTTTCGCCAGAGGCTCCCCCTTTGGGGGAGCTGCTGAACGAAGTGAAGCTGAGAGGGCGAGCCCGTTTGCCTTTTAAATTTTATCCAAAGCCTGTGCGATATCTGCGATCAGATCCTCGGCGCTTTCCAGACCGCAGCTCATGCGCACCAGCTCTGCGGGCACACCGGCGGCTTTCAGCTGCTCATCGTTCATCTGGCGGTGGGTGCTGGAAGCCGGGTTCAGGCAGCAGGTGCGGGCATCGGCCACATGGGTCTCAATGGCGGCCAGCTTGAGCTCCTTCATAAAGGTGCTGGCAGCTTCGCGGCCGCCGGCCAGACCAAAGCTGACCACGCCGCAGCTGCCATTGGGCAGATACTTTTCAGCCAGTGCGTGGTAGGGGCTGGACTCCAGGCCGCAGTAATTCACATAGGCCACCTTGGGATGGCTTTCGAGGAACTTTGCCACGGCCATGCCGTTGGCGCAGTGGCGCTGCATCCGGACATGCAGGCTTTCCAGGCCGAGGTTCAGCATATAGGCATTCATCGGGGACTGCATGGAGCCGAAGTCCCGCATCAGCTGAGCCGTTGCCTTGGTGATAAAAGCACCCTCTTTGCCGAAGCGTTCGGCGTAAGTGATGCCGTGGTAGCTGTCATCCGGGGTGCACAGGCCGGGGAACTTCTCGGCGTGGGCCATCCAGTCGAACTTGCCGCCGTCCACGATGGCACCGCCCAGCACCGCACCGTGGCCGTCCATGTACTTGGTGGTGGAGTGGGTCACAATATCCGCGCCCCACTCAAAGGGGCGGCAGTTGACCGGTGTGGGGAAGGTGTTGTCCACGATCAGGGGCACGCCGTGGGCGTGAGCAGCCTTGGCAAACTTCTCGATATCCAGTACGGTCAGGGCGGGGTTGGCAATGGTCTCGCCGAACACCACCTTGGTGTTGGGCCGGAAGGCGGCGTTCAGCTCCTCCTCGGTGCACAGCGGGTCCACAAAGGTGGCCTCAATGCCCATCTTCTTCATGGTGACGGAGATGAGGTTGAAGGTGCCGCCGTAGATGGTGCTGGATGCCACGATATGGTCACCGGCCTCGCAGAGGTTGAACAGGGCAAAGAAGTTGGCTGCCTGACCGCTGGAGGTCAGCATGGCGGCGGTGCCGTCCTCCAGCTCGCAGATCTTCTTGGCCACAAGGTCACAGGTGGGGTTCTGCAGGCGGGAGTAGAAGTAGCCGTCGGCTTCCAGGTCGAACAGCTTGCCCATATCCTCGCTGGTGGCATATTTGAAGGTGGTGGACTGGATGATGGGGATCTGGCGGGGCTCGCCATTGCCGGGCGTATAACCGCCCTGCACACAGATGGTATCACGGTTCATTGCAACATACTCCTTTACTGGGTTTGTCCGAATAGCACAATTCCCCGCAGGAGCACATGCCTCCGGCGGGGAATTGAAACGTTGAATTTTACTTCCCGTCCGGGACGAAATGAGGAGAGAACTCCTTCCGTCAAAGCCTTTCGGCTTTGCCACCTCCCTCAAAGAGGGAGGCTTTAAGGCTCCCTCTCCGAGGGAGCTGGCGCACGAAGTGCGACTGAAGGAGTTACTTCCTCAGCCGCTTATCGCTTCTGGTGGCCCAGAAGGTGCCAACGGTCTGGAAGATCTGCACCAGCAGCACCAGCAGGATGACACAGACGATCATAATGTTGGTCTGGTAGCGGTAGTAGCCGTAGGAAAGGGCGATCTTGCCCAGGCCGCCGCCGCCGATGACACCGGACATGGCCGAGTAGCCCAGAATGGTGGTCAGGGCCGTGGTCATGCTGGAGATCAGGCCGGGCAGGCACTCCGGGATCATCACTTTGGTAATGATCTGGAACGGGGTGGCACCCATGCTCTGGGCGGCTTCCACCACACCTTCGTCCAGCTCGCGCAGGCTGGTCTCTACCAGACGTGCCACGAACGGGAAGGCGGCCACCACCAGCGGAACGATGGTAGCTTTGGTGCCCACCGTGGTGCCTACGATGACACGGGTGAGCGGGAATACACAAATCATCAGAATCAGGAAGGGCACACTGCGCAGAATGTTGATGACGATGTTGAGGATGTGCATCAGCCAGCCGGGCAGGGGCAGCACGCCGTCCTTGTCACCGGCCACCAGCAGCACGCCCAGCGGCAGGCCCAGCACCAGCGCAAACGCGGTGGAAAGAACCGTCACATAGAACGTTTCCCAGATGGCAAAGCCATAATCTGCAATACTCATTCGCCGGTCACCTCCTCCACGGTCACGCCGGGCTGGCTGCGCATATAGGCAGCCGCCTGCTTGGCCAGCTCCACATCGGCAGGCAGCTTGAGCAGCATGGAGCCGTAGCACTGGCCGCTCAGATCACGGGTATCGGCGCTGAGCACCGACACCAGAATGCCCTTTTCGGCGGCAAGGCTTGCCACCAGCGGCTTTGCGGTGGACGAACCGTTGAAGGTGACACGCACCACATGGTCATCCGGCGCAAAGCTGGAAAGGTCGCGGGCTGCGCTGCCGCCGTTGGGGGCGACCAGACGCTTTGCCGCAGCCGTCTTGGGGTTGGCGAAAATTTCCTGCACCGAGCCCTCTTCCATGACCACACCGCCGTCCAGGATGGCCACACTGTCGCAGATCTCTTCCACCACGCTCATCTGGTGGGTGATGACCACCACGGTGATGCCCAGCTTCTGGTTGATGTCCTTGATCAGGGTCAGGATGGAATGAGTGGTGTTGGGGTCCAGCGCACTGGTGGCTTCGTCGCACAGCAGCACCTTGGGGTTGGTGGCCAGGGCGCGGGCAATGGCAATGCGCTGCTTCTGGCCGCCGGACAGCTGGGCGGGGTAGGCGTTTGCCTTGTCGGGCAGGCCCACCATCTCCAGCAGCTCTTTGGCGCGATTTTCAGCGTCGGCCTTTTTCACACCGGCCAGCTCCATGGGAAAACAGATGTTCTTCAGGCAGCTGCGCTGCATGAGCAGGTTGAACTGCTGGAAGATCATGGTGATCTCGCGGCGGCGCTCACGCAGGGCCGCCGGAGACAGGGTCTCCATGGCGGTGCCGTCGATCACTACGCTGCCCTCGGTGGGGCGCTCCAACAGGTTGATGCAGCGCACCAGCGTGGATTTGCCCGCACCGGACATGCCGATGATGCCGTAGATGGAACCATCCGGAATGGTCAGGTTGATGTCTTTCAGCGCGTTCACCGCGCCGTCCTTCATCTGGAAGGTCTTGGAAAGGTGTTTGATCTCGATCACAGAAAATTGCTCCTTTTAGCCTTCGATGGGTGCCAGGCTGTCCTGCTTGCCGCCGTAGATGCCCATGGGCTCCACATGGATGCCGGCAACCGTCACCAGGTGAGTGCCGTGCTCTGCATTGAAGTCATCCAGATACGGCTGATGCTGGAAGTAGTTGGTGTCAACGGTGCCGTCCTCGACCACGTTGTTGGGGATGATGTAGTCATCGTACTCCTGGATGTCCAGCGTGATGCCCTTGGCGGCCAGGATCTCCTTGCAGACCTCCAGCACCTCGCAGTGGGGAGCCGGGGTAGCGGCGCAGCTCACGGTCTCGCCGTTCAGAGCGTCGTAGTCAACGGAAGCGTCATAGCCGTCGGTGGGGTTCTCCACAACGGACACCACAGCGCCCTTGTAGTTCTCATCCATGAAGTCCTTGACCTGCTGGCTCTGCAGAGCAGCGGCCAGAGCCTTGATCTTGGGCTCCTCCTGGTTGCCGTCCTTGCAGACCAGAACGTTGACGTAAGCGGAAGAGCCGTCCTCGATGGCCAGTGCATCGGTCGTGGGGTCCAGACCGGCAGGGATGGCGTAGTTGGAGTTGATGACGGCGTAGTCCTCGTCCTGCAGGACGTTGGGCACCTGAGCGGCCTCCACCTCGTCCACGGTGACGTTCAGGGGGTTCTCCTCGATGTCATTCTTGGTGGCGGTCAGGCCGGCATCTGCCTTCAGCTTGAAGAAGCCGTTCTTCTCCAGCAGGGTCAGGGCGCGAGCCTCGTTGGTGGTATCGTTGGGCACAGCCACCTTGATCTTATCCAGCTTAGCAGCGGCAGAGGATGCCACGCTGCCGGATGCAGCGGCGGAAGAAGCAGTGGAAGAAGAACCACCGCAGGCAGTCAGGGCAGCGGCTGCGGCTGCCACACCGGTAACTTTCAGAAAATCGCGACGAGTAATCATGGTTTTGTTCCCTCTCTATTTGTTCTCTATTTTGTACTGCGGCCCGCACGGCACCTTTCCGCGCACGGCCTTGAACGGACGCATGAAAAAATGCCCCCGTCCTTACGAGCCTTAGGCTCTGCAAGGACGGAGGCATGAACATACTTCCGTGGTACCACCTTGGTTCACTGTACCCTTACGGATACAGCCTCGACGCTGCGGCAGCGTGTGCTGCTTACAGCCGGACGCTGTAACGGGCGCATCCCGTTGCGGGCTTAGCACTCCTGCGCCTCGTCCGCACGGCTCCGAGACCATTTTCAGCTTCCTGTTTCCTGCCCTTTTTCACCGCCCGGGCTCTCTGGTAAGGATCAATGCGAAGGCCTACTCTTCTCTTCACAGCCATTTTTGTGATATTGACACTATAATAAACCCATCGGCGGCATTTGTCAACACCTTCAACGAAGTTTTTGGGTAGGGATATGGCTTCCGGTCTGCTGCCGCATCCGTTTTGCTTGACAATGCGCACAAAAAGGGTTATACTATAATTACAAAAGGCACTGCGACAAGCGGTTGGCCCTTTAGGTTTTTAGTTTAACTTTTATCCAAAGAAAAACCGTCACCTGTGGGGGGTGGCGGTTTTTTATTATATGCCCTTGTATGCGGCTGGTGCACATGATAAAATAGGGTATCATCTTTTGCAAGGAGAGCAGGCAATGAACAGCAGAGATCCTTTTCCCGATGAAGAGCTGCGCCGCCGCATCATGGATTTTATCATGGCCGCAGGGCAGACCCTGCTGGAAAATGGTGCGGAGGTGTTCCGGGTGGAGCAGACCATGGAGATCATGGCGCGCAGCTTTCATCTGCGGGAGTTCCACGTTTATGTGCTGACCAACGGCATTTTCGCCAGCGCCGGCACTGCCGAGATCAGCGAGGTGCGCAACGTGCCGGTGCGCACCACCCATCTGGGGCGGGTGGCGGCGGTGAACGAGCTTTCCCGTCAGATCGCCCAGACCGGAATGACCTTGGACGAAGCCGAGAGCCGTCTGGTGCTGGCGCGGCGGCTGCCCTTCCCCAAAGATCATGTGCAGCTGCTTTCCGGGCTGTGCGGGGCGTTCTGTTTTGCCATGATGTTCGGCGGCAACCTGCGCAGTGCGCTGGCAGCTGCCGGGGCGGGGCTGGTGGCCAGCTGGTATCTGCTATGGTGCGGGCGGCATGAGGTGCCCGGCGGCTTTCAGAAGATCAGCACCGCCGCGCTGATCACGCTGGTGTGCATCCTGCTGTGCAATCTGCTGCACACCTCTGCCAGCCACGCCATCATCGGTACGCTGATGATCCTGACCCCGGGCATCGCCTTTACCATGGGTATCCGGGATTTTGTGCAGGGCGACTACCTTTCCGGCACCATCCGCATGATCGATGCCTTGCTCATTGCCGCCAGCATTGCCATAGGCACCGGCCTTGTGCTGCGGCTGTACACGGTACTTACGGGGGTGGTCGTGGTATGATGTCCCTTACAGCTGCACAGATCGGCGAGCTGACCGCGCAGTTTTTTCTGGCCGCAGCGGGCACGCTGAGTTTTGCCATTCTGTTTGCGTGCCCCCGGCGCTGTCTGCCCTACTGCGCGCTGGTAGGCGCTGTGGGCTGGCTGTGGTACGAGTTGCTGACCCTGCTGGGCGCAGACGCCGCCACGGCCTCCCTGCTGGCGGTCATTCCGCTTACCATCCTTACCCGCGTGTTTGCCATTACCCAAAAAACGCCGGTCACGGTGTTTTTGCTGACCGGCATTTTCCCGCTTGTGCCGGGCGCAGGCATCTACTACACCGCCTACTATTTCATCCAGAACGAAAACACCCTTGCCCTTGCCAATGGCATCAGCACCTTTAAAATCGCCGTGGCGCTGGCCATCGGCATCAGTCTGGTGCTGTGCGTGCCGCTGCCGAAGAGAAAGTAAGACCCTCTCAGTCATCTCGCCTTGCGAACGCAGTGAGCCTGAGAGGGTTTGCAAAGCCGCAGGCTTTGACGGAAGCGGTTGCCCGTTGCCGAAGAAGTGGCAGAACAAGGGTTCAACCCTTATATACGTCATTTCGTTAAAAATGGGCATCTGCAAATGCAGATGCCCATTTAGTGCTTATTAACCTATTAAGTTACTACGCGCACAATCAAGCGATGTGCTTAATGGGGAAAACGTAGGTAGCGATATCGTACTGACGATCCATCTCGGTACCCTCTGCCCAAGTAAAGCCATCCGGCAGAGTGATCTCAGCTGCGGAAATAGTGGTTGCATCCTTCTTAACGTTAGCCTTCACAGTAGTCATGACAGCTTCGCCAGCCTTCGGATTGGTGATAGCCACCTTAATATCAACTTCCTTGGTAGCAGGCGTGTAGGTCACATCAGTCACAAAGACGATGATGTGCTCGCCCTTAGAGGCATCCTTGCGAATCTCGACGACTGCCTTTTCGTTCTCCAGATGGTAACCTTCGGGCAACAGCTTCTTATCGATGTCAGCAACCTTCACAGAGTCCTCGGTCTTCAGAACATCAATCTTGGCAGTCTCACCCACAACCACGGTCTCGCCATTGCCTTTGTCTGCCATAAAGATGACCATCACAGGACGAGTGGTCACTTCAGGAATCACAGGAACATCCTCCTTGGAGCAGCCAGCCAGCACGCCAGCAGCAGCAACAGCCAGAGTAGCGACACCTGCGCCCTTCAGGAACTGACGACGAGAGATATTAGACATAATAATCAACCTCACAATCTTTCTTTCAAGCACGCCTTACACTGCATGTAACGCGTTTACACCTATATAATACCTTTACCTACCCCCCATTGTCAAGTGTTTCATGGAAACATTCACCAAAAAATACAAGGATACAAGAATAAGTATCACTATTTTTTACAATACAGCCGCCGTATCCGCAAAAAACCACGCCGCCGCCATTGCTGTGCGCCGGTGCATCTGCTATACTTTATATATAGTTTTTTCCGTTTTTGTATTTTACCGGATAAAGGAGCGATTTATAATGTCTGTTATGGAACTTCTGACCACCCGCCGCACCTACCGCCGGTTTGCACAAAAGGCCGTGCCGCAGGATGTGGTGGACGATATCGTACAGGCTGTGCGCCTGTCCTCCTGCGGGGCAAACCGGCAGGCGGTGCGTCTGGTGCTGGTGCAAAGCCCGGAGATGGTCGCCAAGGTACAGCCGCTGGTCAAATGGGCTGGCTATCTGCCGCCGGAGCAGGGCACGCCCAAGGCGGACGAACTGCCCACCTTTTATGCAGCTGTGGTGCAGGATACCGCCATCCCCGGCGACCTTGCCACCGACACCGGCATTGCACTTGCCAACATGACCCTTGCCGCATGGGGCAAGGGCGTGGGCAGCTGCATCATGGGCGCGATCAACAAGCCCGCCCTGACCGCGCTGCTTGGCATCGAGGAGCCGCAGAAGCTGGCCTTTATGGTGGCTTTTGGCTACCCCACCCACAAAGCCAGCATCGTACCCATGACCGAGCAGACCGGCGTAAAGTACTATCTGGACGAAAACCGCGACTACTGCGTGCCTAAGCGCAGCGCGGAGGAGATCGCAAGAAGCCTGTAAATAACGGTTTATACTGCATATATTCATACGTTTTCTCCGTTATTGCATAAATGTTTGCAAAATCGTTTCAATTTCACGGATTATTATGCACAAGTATTGACTTTTCGTTTTGTACAAACTATACTAAGTGCGTTCCCCGAAAGCGCGATGAATCGCATCCCATCGGGGCAAAGCGAACTATATTGCATAGATTGAGGAGTGTTTGAATATGAAAAAGATCTCTCGCCGCAGCTTCATGGCTGCCGCTGCTGTTTCCGTTGCTGCTCTGGCTATGACCGCCTGCGGTGGTTCCGCAAGCTCTGCCGCTTCCTCCGAGGCTGTTTCTTCCGCCGCTGCCGCTGAGCTGACCACCGTGGAGGCTGGTAAGCTGACCATGGCCACCAACGCCACCTTCCCTCCGTACGAGATGACCACCGACTCCGGTGAGATCGAGGGCATCGATGTGGACACCGCCAAGGCCATTGCTGAAAAGCTGGGTCTGGAGCTGCAGATCGATGACATGGAGTTTGATGCCGCACTGCTCAGCGTGCAGCAGGGCAAGGCCGACATCGTGATGGCAGGCGTTACCGTGACCGACGAGCGCAAGGCTGTGATGGACTTCTCTGACAGCTACGCAACCGGCATCCAGTCCATCATCGTGCCCAACGATTCCGACATTGCTTCTCCCGACGATCTGGCCGGCAAGAAGATCGGCACCCAGCGCGGCACCACCGGCTACATCTACTGCTCCGATGACTTCGGCGAGGACTCTGTTGTGGCCTACGACAGCGGCCTGACCGCTGTGCAGGCACTGAACAACGGTCAGGTGGATGCAGTGGTCATCGACAACGCTCCCGCTACGGAGTACGTTGCCGCCAACCCCGGCCTGAAGGTGCTGGACACCAGCTACGCCGAGGAGGATTACGCCATCGGCATGGCAAAGGGTTCTGCACTGGAGGACGCTGTCAACAAGGCTCTGGAGGAGCTGAAGGCTGACGGCACTCTGCAGGCCATCGTGGACAAGTACATCAACGCAAACTAAGCTGCGTGCCCTGTACCATTCCCGTACCCAAGGAGGCGCCCCGCTCCGGGGCACCTCTTTTTTTGGAAAAAAGTGATTACAATTTATTGACAAACAGAAAGTGAGGATGTGAATGGCTGCGCAATACGAACTGCTCAAAGAGCTGCTCAACAGCGGCACAAAGCTAAGCTTTGAACAGGATTTCTTTTTCAAGTTTTATCAGGCCTTTCTGCTGAAGGACCGCTGGATGCAGTACATCAGCGGTGTGGGCACCACCCTGCTGGTCACCGCACTGGCGCTGGCGCTGGGCGTGGTGCTGGGCAGCGTGGTGGCGCTGGTGCGCGTGACCCACGACCAGCAGCGCCCCGGCCACAAAAACGCGGTGCTGGGCTTTTTTAACGCGGTGTGTCAGGTGTACACCACCATCATCCGCGGCACGCCCATGATGGTGCAGCTGCTGATCATGAGCATGGTCATTTTTGCCAACAGCCGCAACTTTACCATGGTAGGTGCGCTGACCTTAGGCATCAACTCTGGCGCGTATGTATCCGAGATCATCCGCGGCGGCCTGATGGCTGTGGACCCCGGCCAGATGGAAGCCGGACGCAGCCTTGGCCTGAACTACATGACCACCATGGTGGTCATCATCATCCCGCAGGCCATCCGTGCGGTGCTGCCTGCACTGGGCAACGAGTTCATCATTCTGCTCAAGGATACTTCCCTGATCACCACCATCGGCGGCAAGGAGCTGCTGTATGCTGCACAGGGCATTATGAACCGTACCTACGATGCCATGTTCCCCCTGCTGGGCGTTGCATTGATCTACCTGATCCTTGTTATGCTGTTTACATGGCTGCTGAGCAAGTTTGAGAGGAGGCTGGCACAAAGTGACCGATAAGATTTTGGAAGTACGCGGCCTGACCAAGACCTATGGCGGCGTAAAGAAGCGCGGCGCAAAAAAGGCCGACCCCACGCTGGACGTGCTGAAGGGCATCGACCTTGACATCTACCGCGGCGACGTGGTTTGCCTGATCGGCCCTTCCGGCTGCGGCAAGTCCACCTTTCTGCGCTGCCTGAACCGGCTGGAGACCCCCTCCTCCGGCTCTATCAAGTTTGAAGGCGTGGAGGTGGACGAAGCGCACATCGACCCCGTGCGCCAGAAGATGGGCATGGTGTTCCAGCACTTCAACCTGTTCCCCCACCTGACCGTGAAAAAGAACCTTGAGCTGGCGCCCAGCCTGCTGAAGCTGAAGGACAAAGAGGCCATCTCTGCCCGTGCAGACGAGCTGCTGGCCCGCGTAGGTCTGGCCGACAAGGCCAACGTCTACCCCAAGAGCCTGTCCGGTGGTCAGCAGCAGCGCATCGCCATTGCCCGCGCGCTGGCTATGGACCCGGACGTGATCCTGTTCGACGAGCCCACCAGCGCCCTTGACCCCGAGATGGTGGGCGAGGTGCTGGAGCTGATGAAGGAGCTGGCACACACCGGCATCACCATGCTGGTGGTCACCCATGAGATGGGCTTTGCCCGCGAGGTGTCCAACCGGGTCATCTTCATCGACGATGGCAAGATTCAGGAGGATGAGCCGCCGCAGGAACTGTTCTCGAACCCCAAGCACCCCCGCCTGAAAGCCTTCCTCTCCAAGATGCTGTAATAATATAAAAAATTCAAGCCCGGAAGGTCGGTAGACCTTCCGGGCTTGTTTCGTTGAATAATGATGCGCTGCGGCTTAAAGCTCTGCCAGAATGGCATCGCCCATGGCGGTGCAGCCAAGGCAGGTGCAGCCATCGCTCATGTTATCGGCGGTGCGCAGACCCTTGTCCAGCACACGGCTCACAGCGTTCTCAATGGCATCGGCTTCCGCTGCCATGCCAAAGGAGTACCGCAGCATCATGGCGGCGGACAGGATGCAGGCAGTGGGGTTTACGATGTCCTTGCCTGCAATGTCCGGGGCCGAGCCGTGGATGGGCTCGTACAGACCCCGGGTGCCGTCGCCAAGGCTGGAGGACGGGATCATACCGATGGAACCGGTGATCATAGAAGCCTCGTCCGACAGGATGTCGCCGAACATATTCTCGGTGACGATCACGTCGAACTGCGCGGGGTTCTTCACGATCTGCATAGCGCAGTTGTCCACGAACATCTCGCTGTACTCCACGTCCGGGTACTCGGCCTGCAGCCGGTGCATCACAGTGCGCCACAGGCGACTGGTGTCCAGCACGTTGGCCTTGTCCACACAGCACAGCTTTTTGCGGCGCTTGCGGGCAGTCTCGAAGCCGATGCGGCCAATGCGCTCGATCTCGTGCTCCGCATAGGGCATGGTGTCCACGGCCTGCTTTTCGCCGTTTTCCAGCGTGTGGGTCTGGTGCTGGCCGAAGTACACGCCACCGATCAGCTCCCGCACGATGATAAAATCAATGCCCTGTGCCACGATCTCGGGCTTTAAGGGGCTGGCAGGCGCCAGCTGCGGCCAGATCTTAGCCGGGCGGTTGTTGGCGTACAGCCCCATCCCGGCACGCAGCCGCAACAGACCCTTTTCCGGCCGCTGCTCCCCGGGCAGGCCCTCCCACTTGGGGCCGCCTACCGCGCCCAGCAGCACGCTGTCGGCAGCAAGGCACTTGTCCAGCTCGTGCTGGGGCAGCGGGTCGCCGTATTTATCAATGGCCTCGCCGCCCATGGCGGCAGCAGTGTAGTGGAAGGTATGGCCGTACTTTTCAGCCACCTTATCCAGCACCCGGAGGGTCTGCTTTACGATCTCCGGGCTGGAGCAATCGCCCCAGATGACAGCAATATTTTTTTCCATGAGGTACTCCTTCTATGCTCAAAACGCCCCTGATATCCCCACTCTCTCAAAGCCTTACGCCCTCTTTGGAGGATGGACGATTTAAAATGCGCTCCGCGTTGCTCTGCGCATAATCAGCGGAATTTTTATTTATATTTCGTGTTTGTCGCGGCCTGCGGAGCTTGTCAGGGCGAAGGCCCTTCAATCTGCTAACGCAGACCGCTCTGCCGCTTAAAAGCCCCATTGGGGCTTTCATTGCTACGCAAACGCGGGTCGCTCCAAACACATTTTCACGGATGGGGATGGCTTATTTCTGAATGGCCTTCATCAGGCCGCCGGCGGAGATGATGTTCTGGATAAAGGGCGGGAAGGGCTCGGCGTGGAACACCTTGCCGTTGGTCTCGTCGGTGATGACGCCGGTATCAAAGTCTACCTGAACGGTGTCCCCTGCCTCGATGGCATCCACAGCCTCCGGGCATTCCATGATGGGCAGGCCGATGTTGATGCTGTTGCGGTAAAAGATGCGGGCAAAGCTTTTGGCAATGACCACCGCGATGCCGGCGGTCTTGATGCACAGGGGTGCGTGCTCACGGGAAGAGCCGCAGCCAAAGTTCCAGCCGCCCACCATGATATCACCGGGCTGCACCCGGTTCACAAAGTCCTTGTCGATATCCTCCATGCAGTGGCTGGCAAGTTCCTTGGCATCCTGCGTGTTCAGGTGGCGTGCCGGAATGATGACGTCAGTATCCACGTTATCCGGGTATTTGAAAACAGAACCTCTTGCGTTCATGCTCATGCTCCTTTCGGGTCAGACCGTGCGCGGGTCGGTGATGTAGCCGGTCAGGGCGCTGGCGGCGGCGGTGGCGGGAGAGGCCAGATAGACCTCACTGTCCACATGACCCATGCGTCCCACAAAGTTGCGGTTGGTGGTGGAAACGCAACGCTCGCCCGCTGCCAAAATGCCCATGTAGCCGCCCAGACAGGGGCCGCAGGTGGGGGTGGATACGATGCAGCCCGCATCGATAAAGGCGGTGGTCCAGCCCCGCAGGATGCACTCCTTATAAACAGCCATGGTGGCGGGGATGATGATGCCGCGCACGCCCTTGGCAATGTGCTTGCCCTTGAGGATGTTGTAGGCGGCTTCCATGTCCTCCAAGCGGCCGTTGGTGCAGCTGCCGATGACCACCTGATCGATCTTGATGTCCTTGCCCTCGCTGGCCTTGTGGGTATTCTCGGGCAGATGGGGGTAGCTGACGGTGGGCTCCAATGCGCTGAGGTCGATCTCGATGGTCTTTTCGTACACGGCATCGGGGTCTGCCTCGTAGAACACCGGCGGACGCTGGCTGCGGCCTGCAAGGTAAGCCTTGGTCACCTCGTCCACCGGGAAGATACCGTTCTTGGCACCGGCCTCAATGGCCATATTGCAGATGCACAGGCGGTCGTCCATGGTCAGGCCAGCCACGCCCGGGCCGGTGAACTCCATAGACTTATACAGTGCGCCGTCCACACCGATCATACCGATGATGTGCAAAATCAGGTCTTTGCCGGATACCCGGGGATTAAATTTGCCGGTAAGCACAAACTTGATGGCAGAGGGCACCTTGAACCATGCCATGCCGGTGGCCATGCCTGCGGCCATATCGGTAGAGCCTACACCGGTGGAGAAGGCACCCAGCGCACCGTAGGTACAGGTGTGGCTGTCCGCGCCGATCACGCAGTCACCAGCGGTGACGATGCCTTTTTCCGGCAGCAGCGCGTGCTCAATGCCCATCTGGCCGACATCGTAGAAGTTGAGGATATCGTATTTATTGGCGAACTCCCGGCACTGCTTGGACTGGGTAGCACTCTTGATATCCTTATTGGGTACAAAGTGGTCCAGCACGATAGCGATATGCTCTTTATCAAACACGCGGTCGAAACCGGCGCGTTCAAACTCGTTGATGGCCACCGGGGTGGTGATATCGTTGCCCAGCACAATGTCCAACTTTGCGTTGATCAGCTGGCCTGCCTTGACCTCCGGCAGTCCGGCGTGTGCGGCAAGGATCTTCTGCGTCAGGGTCATTCCCATGGTAGTTTTCTCCTTTTTATCGATTGTTGATTGCGCTGACAAGGGCGCGGATACCGGCCACGATGATGTCGGTGTCGGTACCGGCACCCCATGTGACCGTGTTGTCTCCCCAGACAAGCCCCACATAGGAGGCTGCGCGGGAGGTAGAGCCCTCGTCCAAGCTGTGCTCAGAGTAGTTTTCCAGATGGAAGTCCATGCCGGTGGCGCTCTGGATAGCGTTGGCTACGGCATCCAGACGGCCGTTGCCCACCGAGGTGACCACCTTGCGCTGCCCGTTCAGCTCCAGCGTGACCGTGGCGGTAATGCCGTTTACCTGTGCAAAGTGGGCTTCCACCACATTCAGCGGCTTTGCACGGTTGAGGTAGGTATCCTCGAAGATGTGCAGCACCTCGGCGGCGCTCAGCTCCTTGTGGCTGTGGTCGGACACGCTCTTGACCTTGTAGCCCAGTGCCTCCCGCATCTTGGGGGGCAGATTGTAGCCGTAGTTCTGTTCCAGCACAAAACCGATGCCGCCCTTGCCGCTCTGGCTGTTGATGCGGATGACATCGGCGTCGTAGGTGCGGCCAATGTCGTGGGGGTCCACCGGGATGTAGGGACAGGTCCAGCGGTGTTCGCCGGTCTGCTTGCGGTACGCCATGCCCTTGGCAATGGCGTCCTGATGACTGCCGGAGAAGGCGGCAAACACCAGCTGTCCGGCGTAGGGGGTACGCTCGTAGATGTGCATCCGGGTCACCCGCTCGTAGGTGGCGCAGATGGCGGGCATATCCGAGAAGTCCAGCTTGGGGTCTACGCCGTGGCTGTACATATTCATGGCCAGCGTCACAGCGTCCACATTGCCGGTGCGCTCGCCGTTGCCAAACAGGCAGCACTCCACGCGCTGTGCGCCCGCCAGCACTGCCAACTCTGCGCAGGCTACGCCGGTGCCGCGGTCGTTGTGGGGGTGAGTGGAGATGATCACGCTGTCGCGGTATTTCAGGTGCTTGTCGCAGTACTCGATCTGGTTGGCGTACACATGGGGCATGCTCATCTCCACGGTCACCGGCAGGTTGATGATCATGGGGCGCTCCGGGGTGGGCTGCATGATATCCAGCACGGCGTTGCACACCTCTACGGCGTAGTCCACCTCGGTGCCGGTAAAGCTTTCGGGGCTGTACTCGAACAGGAAGTTGCCCTCGTACTCCTCACTGAGCTGCTTGACCAGCTTTGCACCGTCCACGGCGATCTGCTTGATCTCCTCCTTGGACTTGTGGAACACCTGCTCCCGCTGTGCCACGGAGGTGGAGTTGTAGAAGTGGATCACCGCCCGGGGTGCGCCCTTGACGGCCTCGAAGGTGCGGCGGATGATGTGGTCGCGGCACTGGGTCAGCACCTGCACGGTGACATCGGCGGGGATCATGTTCTTTTCGATCAGGGTGCGCAGGAACTCGTACTCAGTCTCACTGGCGGCGGGGAAGCCCACCTCGATCTCCTTGAAGCCGATCTTTACCAGCATCTGGAAGAACTCCAGCTTTTCTGCAAGGCTCATAGGCACGATCAGCGCCTGATTGCCGTCCCGCAGATCCACGCTGCACCATGCGGGAGCCTTTTCAATATGGTCTTTTTTTACCCAGCTGTCATAACCGGCGGGTACCGGGTAGTACCCCGGTGCGTACTTGGTAGCGTCCATCATCCTGTTGTCCTCCTGAAATAGCATAAAGCCTTCACCCCTTGGGGGAAGGTGGCGCGTAGCGCCGGATGAGGGGTGATTTCCCGGCAGCAGCTGCTTGCCTGCGCCCTCATCAGTCACCTGCGGTGACAGCTTCCCCCGACCGGGGGAAGCCTTTTGCCCTACTGCAACCGTTGTACGAAAAAAGGCTCCCGTCTTTCAAGGCGAAAACCTTGAGAGACGAGAGCCTGTAAATTGCTTTTACAGGGCACCCGTGGTACCACTCTCCTTGCTGCACGGTCAGGTACAGCCACTTTGCACGATCGGCCAAAACAGCGAATCGCTGCCCTTGTAACGGTGGGCATCCGTCAGAACCTACTTGTCCGTTCAGTTCTGCCGCTCGGGGGCCAGTATCCGAAGTTCTCTGCACCCGCCTTGCACCACCCGGCGGCTCTCTGCACGCAGAAGAAAGATCGTTTTATCCCTGTCAACGCATTTGCACTTTGTTGAAAGTGAGATAATTTTAGCACGACTGCCAGAAAGTGTCAAGAAGTTTCGTTCAGGATAAAGATGAAAGCATTTCACAATACCATGGGGTAAATCATGCAAAATTGAGGTCGTTGCTCCCCTGCCCCCTCATCCGGCAAGCCCTTTGCGCACCTATAATATGGTAACTGAGCGGCTTTAGCCCTCTTTGTTAAGAAACTGCTAAGTTTTTGCAAAGTTGCCCTCGCTGCGCTGTTGCTAGGCGGTAAGGTGTGGTATACTGGACGCAGCAAACGGGTGGAAGCCCACTTTATATAGAAGGAGGAACATCCCATGAAAGAAGTCAAGCCATCCAAAAAGCCGCTGGCTATCTACTATGCCATCGTGTTGCTGGTGCTGCTGGTCATCAACCTTGTGGTCATGCCGTGGCTGGCCGAGCGTCAGGTGCAGGAGGTAGACTACGGCACCTTTATGAGCATGACCGAGCAGGAAAACATCGGCAAGGTGGATATCCAGTCCAACCAGATCATTTTTACGGATAAGGACAACAAGCAGATCTACAAGACCGGCCTGATGAACGACCCCAGTCTGACCGAGCGCCTGTACGACGCAGGTGCACAGTTCTCCAGCGAGATCGTGGAGCAGGGTTCGCCGGTGCTCAGCTTTTTGCTGTGGTTCGTGCTGCCCATCCTGCTGTTCAGCTTCATCGGCAACCAGATGAACAAAAAGCTGATGGAAAAGGCAGGCGGCGGCCCGGGCTCCATGATGTTTGGCGGCGCGGGCAAATCCAACGCAAAGGTGTATGTGCAGTCCACCCACGGCATCCGCTTTGCGGATGTGGCCGGTGAGGACGAAGCCAAGGAGAACCTGCAGGAGATCGTCAATTATCTGCACGACCCCAAGCAGTATGAGGAGATCGGTGCCTCCATGCCCAAGGGCATTCTGCTGGTAGGCCCTCCGGGCACCGGTAAGACCATGCTGGCCAAGGCCGTAGCAGGTGAATCCAACGTGCCCTTCTTCTCCATCTCCGGCTCGGAGTTCGTGGAGATGTTCGTGGGCATGGGTGCCTCCAAGGTGCGTGACCTGTTCAAGCAGGCCAAAGAAAAAGCACCCTGCATCGTATTCATTGATGAAATCGACGCCATTGGCCAGAAGCGCAACAGCGGCCAGTTTGGCGGCAACGATGAGCGCGAGCAGACCCTGAACCAGCTGCTTACCGAGATGGACGGCTTTGAGGGCAACACCGGCGTCATTATTCTGGCAGCCACCAATCGCCCGGATTCCCTCGACCCTGCCCTGACCCGGCCCGGCCGGTTTGACCGCCGTGTGCCCGTGGAGCTGCCCGACCTGAAGGGCCGCGAAGAGATTTTGAAGGTACACGCCAAAAAGGTGAAGATCGCCCCGGGTGTGGACTTCAACACCGTGGCACGCATGGCCTCCGGTGCCTCCGGCGCAGAGCTGGCCAACATTGTGAACGAAGCCGCCCTGCGTGCCGTGCGGGCGGGTCGCAAGAGCGTGACGCAGGCCGACCTTGAGGAGAGCATCGAGGTGGTCATTGCCGGCTACCAGAAGAAGAACTCCATCCTGACCGACCACGAAAAGTGCATCGTAGCCTACCATGAGATCGGCCACGCCCTTGTGGCAGCCAAGCAGTCCAACTCTGCACCGGTGCAGAAGATCACTATTATCCCCCGCACCTCCGGCGCACTGGGCTACACCATGCAGGTGGACGAGGGCAACCACTACCTGATGAACAAGGCCGAGCTGGAAAACAAGATTGCTACCCTGACCGGCGGCCGCGCTGCCGAGGAAGTAGCCTTCAACTCCATCACCACCGGCGCGTCCAATGATATCGAGCAGGCTACAAAGCTTGCCCGTGCCATGCTGACCCGCTACGGCATGAGTGATGAATTTGACATGGTGGCACTGGAAACCGTGAACAACCAGTATCTGGGCGGCGACACCTCGCTGGCCTGCAGTGCCCAGACCCAGTGCGAGATCGACCGGAAGGTGGTAGAGCTGGTCAAGACCCAGCACGAAAAGGCCATCCGCATCCTGACCGAGAACCGCGCAAAGCTGGACGAGCTGGCACAGTATCTGTACCAGAAGGAGACCATCACCGGCGAGGAATTCATGGATATCCTCAACCGCGACAGCGCAGAAAACAAATCGGAGAACTCCTGAAAATAAAAAATTTTGAATCTTTTGCAATAATCCGACCGCCGTATCCGTTTACAAAGCAGATACGGCGGTTTTCCATTGTGGATGCGCCGCAGCTGAACCATGGTTTAAAAAACGATTATGATGCAAAAAACAAAGGCAGTCCCTGCGGCTGCCGTTTTCAGGAGGTATTTCCTATGAAGATGCTGAACAAAAAGTTTGTCCGTACCCTGAGCTGTGCCGCTGTGGCGGTGTGCGCCGCTGCCATGCTGAGCGTGGGTGCCTTTGCCGCCGAGGTGGATTCTACCTGTGTGGAGGGCTATCTGCCCCCGCAGGAGCAGATGGTGCAGGGCGACATCGCACTGCACAGCGGTGACGTTGCCGTGGGCGAAAAAGACCCCAGCTACGGCGGCTACGGTGCCCCGGAGGGCAACCCCATTCAGGGCGACATTATGCTGATCTCCGGCGATGAGCTGGCCGGCACCGCAAAGACCGAGGCGCGCTACACCGTCAAAGGTCTGCTGGGCAAGCAGCTGCTGTACACCGCCCGCCAGAAGGACGGCGTGCTGACGCTGGATGTGCCCGCCGAGGTGGCTACCTTCCGCACCACCATCGAGGATATGCAGACCCTGCAGGCCAACGGTGTGAAAACGCTGGTGCTGGTGACCGAGAAGAACACCACCACCCTGAACCTCTCGCTGCTGTGCGAGGGACAGAAGTCCGGCACCCGCGTCACCCTGCGGCATCTGGGCAGCAATGCTACCCTCTCTGTGGGTCTGCGCTGCCGCCGCGACCTGCTGATCGGCCGCTAATCGGAAAAACGGCAGTATAATTTGTGGTTCAGAAACGCCCACAGGCGTTTCTGAACCACTTTTTTAATGATGACAAGACCCCCAGCGGGCAGCCGGGGGTCTTGTCGCACACTTATGGAGGCTTGGACAGGAATAAAAGGGAGATCACATTCCCTTTGCGGGAAAGAGAATCGCTGCTTACTTGCCGCGGACGGCTGCGAAGCCGGCTTCCAGATCGGCAAGGATATCATCAATGTGCTCGGTGCCGATGGACAGGCGGATGGTGTTCTGGTAGATCTGCTGCTCGG
>ERZ838399.1011-NODE-1011-length-29805-cov-7.921748_pt1 | contig 29805 bp, 30 predicted proteins | sample MGYA00519683_ERZ838399 | MGnify/ENA primary metagenome ERZ838399 (study PRJEB31850, sample SAMEA3708833) | human gut metagenome | biome: human gut; feature: human-associated habitat; material: faeces | place: China | collected 2014 ...
TTAAGAAAGCAGTATCTTCTCAGCTGTTACCACAAACATGCATGAAGACTCAAAATATTTGAGCACCGTTATTGCCGCAGTACTTGCCGGCACCATCTCCGCTGCCGGCGCAGCACAGACCGGCACACCGGAATCTGCCAAGGCACCAGAAGTGAAAACCGCAACAGCACAGGAACAGAATATGTCTATTTTTGAAAAACTCAACGGCAGCAAACTCGATGTTGTCTACGAATCCGGCATCCACTACCGCATGACTTATCTCTCGGACAAGGAACTGCAGTGGGAGGCGCTCTCCGAGGTCGCCAACGGTGACGCCAAAACCGGTGTCGAGCCTTATTGGTTCTACAGGATTTCTGATAACATCTACAACATCAACTGGATCGAAAAAGACGGAATGACCGCCTCGCAGATCCTCGACTTCAACACCTCCAGTGTCTATGTCTTCCTCACCTGGGAGGACGCCTCTGAACGCGGCGGACGCGGACAGGTTCTTCAGAAAGGCACGTTCAAGCTGGTCAAGTAACCGCAAAAGGAGCTATTACGCAGTTCTCGAGCAGACTCTCCACAGCCGTTCATATTCTGCTTTATCTGGCTGAATACGAACACGAAGAGAAAATCACCTCTGAAGTACTTTCAGATACAACCGGCGTCAACCCGGTGAACATCCGCAAGACGCTCGCACTTCTGAAAAATGCCGGACTCATTGAAACCAAAGCCGGTGTGGGCGGTACTGTCCTCAGAAAACCGCTCGTTGAAGTTTCTCTGGGTATGGTTTTTCGCGCGGTCGAACCGCCAGAAGAGGAGCTCTTCCGGCAGCACGAGCATCCCAATGTGAACTGTCCTGTCGGCAGAAGCATTCAGGATGTGTTCGACAAAAGAGCCTCTGAAGTTCAGGCGGTGATGATGCGGACGATGGACGGTATGTGCCTCGCGGATTTTTACACCGACATGAAGGAAAAAATCCGGGCGCAGGATCCGCATTAACTCGCTAAGCCTGTCCGGGCACTGTCAGCTTTTCACGGCCGGTATTCGTCAGAATGCCGGCCGCTGCCGTTTGTAAGCCCCCTTCCCCCGATCGACCTAGAGGTTTCTGCGCAGGCGTTTTGATACGAAAAAATACCTCCGGTAAAAGCCTTTTTCAGCAGACCAAAAAATCGCTAAAACAAGCTAAAGTAGGGTGTTTCAACGATATTTCTGACTGATTTTCGTCCGGAGGTGACCATGTCCGATACCGTCAATACACTAGCCAGGGCTCTGTTTGAGAGCTGGAAAAACAACAAGCCTCTCGAGATGTCTGACTGCAGCGGCATGCTCAATGATTTTGAGACCGCCTACGCTGTGCAGGAGGCTGTCTGTGCACTCAAAGCTCAGGGCTGCGGCGGCTTCAAAATCTCGCTCACCAGCGAGCAGACACAGAAGCTCTTTGATACTAACGAGCCGCTGTACGGCGAAAATATCCCGTCGCACATCATCGCCTCGCCTGTGGATCTGACGCTCGCCAGCATGAACGAACCGCTGATCGAAGTTGAGCTTGCCATGACCGCCAAAGAGGATCTCACCACCGGCCTGAGCGACGAGGAACTGCTCAGCCGTGTGACTGTCTCCGGTGACATCGAAGTTCCGGATGCCCGCTTCCGCGCCTGGTTCCCGACACTCAACAAATATCTGGTCGTGGCCGACTGCGCTGTGGGCGGCTATATCGTGCACGGCGAACCGGTTGACGGTGCCACGCTCAGCGTGAAGGACCTGAAGAATATTCACGTAGATCTGACGCTCAACGGCACGGTTGTCCGCTCGGGCGACTCCACTGAAGTGCTCGGCAATCCGATCAATGCACTGCAGTGGCTCCTCAAGGCGCTGGCCTGTCGCGGTCGCACGCTCAAACGCGGCATGACCGTCTCCACCGGCACCTTCTTCGTGCCGCCCAAACTCGAGCCGGGTCTGTATGAAGCTGTCTTCAGCGGCAGACTCACCCAGAAAGTTGTCCTCAACGTACACTGAGTCAGGACAACGGCCTTGACAGAACTCCGCGGTGAAGTCTTCCGGCCTCTGCTAAGATGGAGAGCTCAGCCAGACTTCACCACTGTTGAGGTACTCATCCGTGAATAAATTCTTCCGTCCGAATCCCCGAACAAACAGACTTCCCACGGTCTGCGTCTTTGACCTTGATCACACGCTCATCGGTGGTGATGTGACAGCGGACTGGACGCCGTATCTGCTCAAGCACAAGGTCGTGACCGATCCGCGGTTTATTGAAGTTGATCAGGAAATGGAGCGCCGCTATATCGCCGGCAATCTTGACATTCACGACTATCTCGGCGAAGTGGTTCCCTTTTTCGGCTACCTCACAATCGGAGAGCTCGAGCAGCACGTTCTCGACTTTATCAGCGAGTACATAGCCCCCACCGTTTATGAGGAGGGGCTTGAGGTTATCCGTGAAGCCCGCCGTCTGGGAATGGATATCATGATTATTTCCGCCTCAAACACCTTTATTGTGCGCCCGGTTGGCGAAAGGCTCTTCGGCATTGCCGAAAGCTACGGGGTGGATCTGAAAATTGAAAACAATCACCTCACCGGCACCGTCATCGGTGTACCGCCCTTTCAGGAAGGCAAAATCGACTGCTGTCGTGAAAAACTCGCTGCGCTCGGCAAAACACTCGACGACGTGGTCTTTTTCACCGACAGCCGCAACGACCTCCCGCTCGCGAGAGCCGCCGGCGACTGCTACTGCGTGAACCCGGATGAGGTGCTCAGAGAGGCCGCACTGGAAAACGGCTGGCCCATCCTGACCTGGCAGCGGGAAAAACGGTTTAAGGACGCCTGATTTGTCAATATAACGCCCTCTTTTGTCGACAAAAGAGGGCATTATTTTGGCAATAACTCAACCTAATGCACTTAGCGCCAAAAAAACGAAAAATAGTCAAAAAATATAGGTACAAAACCGAACCGACGCGCCGGCGCTTTAGTTATAGTGAGTCTCACGACGTTGAGTTTCCCCCTCGAAAGCATCAACAGAGAAAGATACGGAAAAAAATTTCATCTATTTTTGGAGTTCATATCATGTTCAAGAAGATTGTTCTGGCTGCTGCCCTTACCACCACACTCGTCGGCTCCTCCTTTGCCGCTGACAAACTGCTTGTCGGTACGGAACCGACCTTTGCCCCGTTTGAATTCCTTGACACCAAGACCAACCAGATCACCGGTTTTGACGTCGAACTGATTAAAGCCGTCGGTAAAAAAGCCGGCTACGATGTGGAAATCCAGAGCATGGGCTTTGACGCGCTGATCCCGGCGTTGAGCGTGGGCACGATTGACGTTGTCGCCGCCGGTATGTCCATCACCGACGAACGCAAGAAAAAAGTGGACTTCACCACCCCCTACTATGAATCCGGTCTGTCCTACATGACCCTCAAGAGCAACGCCGACAAGTATCCGACGTTCGACTCGCTCAAGGGCAAGACGGTGGCCGGTCAGATCGGCAACACCGGTGTTGAATACGCCAAGAAGAACCTCAATGCGAAGGTTCTCACGTTCAACACCACGAGTGAAGCCTTTATGGACCTCTCTTCGGGCGTCTCCTCCGTTGCCGTGGTGCTTGACCGCCCCGTGCTCGGCTACTTCCTCAAGACCAAGCCCTCTCAGGCCAAGAACTTCCAGATCTCCAAGGAGGTTGCTGACGCCGAATGGTACGGCTTTGCTGTGAAGAAGGGTAACACCAAGCTGCTCAACGCCCTTAACAAGGCCTACGATGAGCTCAAGGCCAGCGGCGAAGTGCAGAAGATCTACAACAACTGGTTTGCTCAGTAATCTCTGCCTGCGCCAGCATAAATGAACAGCCGGAAACGCCGTTTGCTTCGCAGAACCGACAAACGGCGTTTTTGGATCAGATAACTACAACTACCTAAACGGAAAGAGCCCGCGCAATTCAGAGGCACTTTACCGTTGAACATTTACAGAAGCTCCAAGTAGAATGATGGGCGTTTTGCCTGCCGGTTTTTCTCCCTCTCTCAAGCCGGCAGCGCGCTTCCCCGTTCAGACATCATTTTGCTCAGTTTAGAGGTTACGAGATGGAATTCGACTTATCGCTTGTCTACAACAGCATTCCCCTGCTCATCAAGGGTGCCGGCGTTACACTGGAAATCACAGCGTTGTCCGTTGGCCTGGGGCTTATCGTGGGGCTCTTTCTCGGTCTGGGACAGCTTGCCAAAACCAACTTCCTGCGCTGGCCCTGCAAAGTCTATGTGGACGTGATCCGCGGTACCCCGCTTCTGGTGCAGATTTTCATTATCTACTTCGCTCTGCCCAACATCATCGGTCACCGTATTGACCCGTTCGTCGCTGCTGTTGTCGCCTGCTCGCTCAACTCCGGCGCCTATGTCGCGGAAATCTTCCGTGCAGGTATCCAGTCGATCTCTCTCGGCCAGATGCGTGCCGGTCTCTCGCTCGGCATGACCAATGCGCAGACGATGCGCTACATCATCCTGCCGCAGGCCATCAAGCGCATCATTCCGCCGCTCGGCAACGAGTTCATCGCCATGCTGAAGGACTCCTCGCTCGTGTCGGTGATCGGTTTCGAAGAACTGACCCGTTCCGGTCAGCTCATCATCGCCGAAACGTACGCCACGATGGAAATCTGGACCTGTGTGGCTATCCTTTATCTTGTGATGACCCTGACCATCACCCAGCTGGTGGGTTTTGTTGAACGCCGCCTGCGTCTGGTTGAACGCTAAAAGCGTCCGGATGCCATCCGGCCCGAACCGCAGATTTTCCTCACCGGAAGACCTGCGGTTTTCACTTTTTTTCTGATGGCGGCACAGCGGCTGCGGAAAAATTTGCCCGCCCCGGTGCGCAAGGCACACAAAAACCGCTAAAAGCACTTGCATTAACTTTGGTGCATGAGTAAAATGCCCACTTTCACGGCTCGAGTTTCAACGCTCCTGTCCGCCAGTTTTTATCAATATTTCTTTTACAGGAAATCAAATGTCCGTTGAAATGAACAAGACTGAGATCGTTGCCAAGTTCCAGCGCGCTGAAGGCGACACCGGGTCTCCTGAAGTTCAGGTTGCTCTCTTGACTGCTCGTATCAATCACCTCACCGAGCACTTCAAGCTTCATAACAAGGATCACCACTCCCGTCGTGGTCTCCTTCGCATGGTGTCTCGTCGCCGCAAGCTTCTTGACTACCTCAAGCGCACGAATCTCAATGCTTACCGTAAACTGATTACGGACTTGAACCTCCGTAAGTAAAACGGCACATATTTCCCGACACGGCCTGCCTATATTGACAGGCCGTTGTCACAAACAAAAGGACCGTATCACACAACTGCTCTGCTAAAGCTGGCATGCGCGTTGCGACAGAAACGAATCAGCCCCCTCCGGGGATCAGCATTTTTTTCTGCCGCAGCGTGCCGGACAGTTCTGAATATTGTCTACCTCGCTCGTGCGGACAGTTGTCGTAGTACAGACAGGTCTTCCACTATTTTTCTGACAGGAACACTATCGTCTATGACAATGTTCAACAAAGTTTCCAAATCTTTCCAGTTTGGTGCCCACACGGTCACGCTGACCACGGGTGAAATCGCCCGCCAGGCCACCGGTGCCTGCGTCTGCCAGATGGGTGATACCGTCGTTCTCGCCACGGTTGTCGCCAAGAAAGAAACCAAGCCCGGTCAGGACTTCTTCCCCCTGACGGTTGACTACATCGAAAAAACCTACGCTGCCGGCCGTATCCCCGGCGGTTTCTTCAAGCGTGAAGGCCGTCCCTCCGAAAAGGAAACGCTCACCTCCCGCCTGATCGACCGTCCGATCCGCCCGCTCTTCCCGGACGGATTCTTCAATGAAGTTCAGGTCATCATTCACGTGATCTCCGCTGAACCTGAAATCGATCCGGATATTCCCGCCATGCTCGGCGCCTCCGCCGCTCTGGCCATCTCCGGCATTCCGTTCCGCGGTCCTATCGGTGCCGCCCGTATCGGTTATGTCGATGACCAGTTCATCGTCAACCCGACTGCCAGCCAGCTCGCCAAGTCCCGCCTCGACCTCGTTGTCGCCGGCACGGAACGCGCCGTGCTGATGGTTGAATCCGAAGCCGACTGCCTCTCTGAAAAGACGATGCTTGATGCCGTGATGCTCGGCCACCGCGAAATGCAGGTTGCCATCAAGGCCATCAACGAACTCGTTGCTGAAGCCGGCAAGCCCGCCTGGGACTGGGAACCCGCTCCGAAGAACGAAGCGCTCATCGCCCGCGTCACCGAACTCGCCGACGCCGGTCTGCACGAAGCCTACAGCATCCGCTCCAAGCAGCTGCGCACGGAAAAACTGCGTGAAGTCTATGCCGCTGTCGAAGCTCAGCTCACGGCTGATGCTGAAGCTGCCGGTACCGAACCCGCTGATATGAACGAAGTTCACGGCATTCTCTTCGAACTCGAAGCCAAGCTCGTTCGCACCAACATTCTCAACGGCGAACCCCGTATTGACGGCCGCGACACGCGCACGGTCCGCCCGATCGAAATCCGTCAGAGCGTGCTCCCGCGCACCCACGGCTCCGCTCTGTTCACCCGCGGTGAAACCCAGGCGCTGGTGCTCACCACCCTCGGCACGAAGCAGGACGAACAGATCGTTGACGGCCTGTGCGGCGAAACGCATGACCGCTTCATGCTGCACTACAACATGCCCCCGTTTGCCACCGGTGAAACGGGTCGTGTCGGCAGCCCGAAGCGTCGTGAAATCGGTCACGGCCGTCTCGCCAAGCGCGCCCTCAAGGCGGTGCTCCCGAGCGAAGAGGAATTCCAGTACACCATCCGTGTGGTTTCCGAAATCACCGAATCCAACGGTTCCTCCTCGATGGCTTCCGTCTGCGGCGGCTGCCTCTCGATGCTTGACGCCGGCGTGCCCCTGAAGGACTACGTGGCCGGTGTGGCCATGGGCCTGATCAAGGAAGGCAACAAGTTCGCTGTGCTCACGGACATTCTCGGTGACGAAGACCACCTCGGCGATATGGACTTCAAGGTGGCCGGTACCGAAAACGGTGTCACGGCACTGCAGATGGACATCAAGATCGAAGGGATTACGGCTGAAATCATGCAGGCTGCGCTTGCTCAGGCCCACGAAGGCCGTCAGCACATCCTCGGCAAGATGCACGAAATGGCCGGCGGCGGTGCCAAGGAACTCTCCAGCCTCGCCCCGCGCATGGTCTCCTTCAAGATTGACCAGGACAAGATCCGCGAAGTCATCGGTAAGGGCGGCGCCACCATCCGTGCGCTGACCGAAGAAACCGGCACGGTCATCAATATCGAAGATGACGGCACGGTGACGGTCTCTAGCCCCGACATGGCCCGCGTTGAAGAAGCCCGCCGCCGTATCGAACAGATCACGGCCAAGCTTGAAGTCAACAAGGTCTACGAAGGCAAGGTGACCCGCCTGCTCGACTTCGGCGCCATCGTCGAAGTGCTCCCGGGCAAGGACGGTCTGCTGCACATCAGCCAGATCGCCAACGAGCGCGTCAACCAGGTCTCCGACTACCTCAAGGAAGGCCAGCAGGTTCGCGTGAAGGTCATCGAGATCGACGACAAGGGTCGTGTGCGTCTTTCCATGAAGGCGCTCATCGGTCAGGAAGGCTGATAACGTCTCTGTGATCTCACACTAAGTCTGAGCGCGCCCGACAGTCGTTCAAGAGTGTCGGGCGCATTTTTTTGCCGGATTTCCGGCCTCACTTTGAATGTGGCGGCGAAAACCGCTAAAATCCCACATAGTTTGTCGTATTGCTGCCGGAGAGGCTCTTCCCCCGGCATGAGCATCACTTATCAGGAGAATGACGTGCGTAGATCCCTTGTTGCTGCCAACTGGAAAATGAACGGTTCCCTGAGCGCGAATAAGGCATGGGTTGACCGTGTCCTTCCCGGGCTGCCGGCCGGCGGTGTCAGCACGCTTCTGTGCGCGCCCTACGTCTACCTGCCCTCGCTCGCGGAAATGATCCGCGGCTCGACGCTGATGCTTGGGGCACAGAACGTCAGCGCCGAAGTCAAAGGGGCGTTCACCGGCGAAATTTCTGCCGCTATGCTCTTTGATATTGGCGTGCGTTGGTGTATCATCGGACACTCGGAACGTCGCACGCTCTATGGTGAGACAGATGCCGTTGTCGCCCGCAAGGCAGAACGCTGCGCAGAGGCCGGTATCCGTCCGCTGCTGTGTGTGGGGGAAAGCCTCCACGAGCGTGAGACCGGCAGAACACTGGAAGTGGTGGCAGAGCAGCTTACGGCCGTGATTGATGCGGTGGGGGTTAAGGCCCTCGGTGCCGTTGCCTATGAACCCGTCTGGGCCATCGGCACCGGAAAGATCGCCACCCCGCAGCAGGCACAGGACGTGCATGAGGTTCTGCGAGGTATTGTGGCAAAATACGATGCCGCAGTCGGCGAGACACTGCCCATTCTCTATGGCGGCAGTGTGAAACCCGACAATGCAGCTTCGCTTTTTGCCGGAAAGGACATTGACGGCGGTTTGCTCGGCGGTGCCGGCCTGAAAGCGGAAGACTTTCTGGCGGTTGTCCGGGCTAAATGCTAAAATTTTTTCGTAACTTATCCTTAATTAGGTTTTTCAGCCATGCATTTTTTACTCAGCATTGCGCTTGTTTTGCAGATCATCTCCGCTGTGGTCGTGATCGTTTTGGTTCTGATGCAGCACGGCAAGGGCGCCGATCTGGGTGCCGCTTTTGGCTCTGGTGCTTCCGGCTCGCTCTTCGGTGCCGCAGGCAGCGCCAACTTCCTCTCCCGTTCGACGGCTATCGCCGCCACGGTGTTCTTTGTTGCCACGATTATGCTCACGCTCGCTTCGGGCGCCTTCAACAAGACGGCCCGTACGGCGCCCGGTGGTGTGCTCTCCACGGTTGAACAGCCGGCAGCATCCCAAGAACTTGGTACTAACGGGGCAAATCCTGAAAAGAGTTCCCCCGAAAAAGAAATTCCGCGCTAAAATAGCCCTTCTCTGTAAACGCGCTGACTCTCACAGCACATAAACGTTTGCAGGGAAGTAAAAAAGTAAAGATTTCTGCGGTCGTGGCGAAATTGGTAGACGCACTATCTTGAGGGGGTAGCGGAGCAATCCATATGAGTTCGACTCTCATCGACCGCACCACAAATGACTGGGGTATCGCCAAGTCTGGTTAAGGCACTGGATTCTGAATCCAGCATTCGTAGGTTCGAATCCTACTACCCCTGCCAGTCACAGAAGCGATCAGTTAGTACGCTAACTGGTCGCTTTTTCCTTTTGGCGGTTCTCCTCTTTTCTGAACATTGCTACAATTGAACGAGTATCTATCTCGAGGACCGCTCCTCTATGCAACGCTTCACTGTATCACTTGACGACGACCTGGCCACCAAATTTGACGAACTCATCCGGCTCAAGAGCTACCGGAACCGCTCCAAAGCCATCCGCGACCTGCTCCATGAAATGCTCTCCGAGGACGAGTTCACGATCAATCCCGAGGCGGAATGTGTCGGGGTTGTGAGCTACACCTACAACCACCATGAACGTCAGCTCGCGATGCGCCTCACGGAACATCAGCATCATCACAACGGCATGGTCATCTCCACCATGCATGTGCATGTCACGCCCGAGGAGTGCGCTGAAACCGTTGTGATCCGCGGTCCCTACAACGACGTCAAACAGCTCTCCGAAATGCTTATCGCCGAGCCGGGCATCCGTCACGGCGAAGTGAACCTCATGCCGGTGGCAGCTGCCACAGGGCACCCCCATGACCATGACCATGACCATGACCATGATCACCACCACCCGCATGAGCACTGAAAGACTTTGATCAGTCCGGTCTGAAAAAAAGAGAGCCGCCGGGCTCTCTTTTTTTGCGGGTGCCGGCTCTGCCGGTTACTTTTGAAGCGCCATCGGATCAATAAGATCCCCGACGTTCACCTCATGCGCCATCAGACCGTTCTCAATCAGAAAACGCTGATCTTCGCGCATGCCGCGGATATCATCCTCAGTAAGGAAATCATAAAAGCGCGAGCCCTCGTAGAGCGCCTCGGCCTCCTCGCGGCTGATCCCCTGCACGCGCATGGCAATTTCAAGCGCCTCATCCTTATGCGTGCCGATCCAGGCAAGCGTCTCACGCTGCACGGCAACAATACGCGCCACCGCCTCCGGATAGGCCTTCATAAAGGGGCTACGAGCCACCATCACCAGATTGGGACGGATATGGCCGCGAGCCTCGGCAATCACCTCACAGCCCGCAGTGCGCGCTTTGGTGATGAGATTGGCGGCGAGCAGCGCCGCATCAGCGTTGCCCGAGAGCAGCGCAGAGAGTGCACTGGCCGGATCCATGCTTACCAGACGAACATCCGAGGGGGCGAGACCGGCATCCCTGAGGGCGGCAACGAGCAGCTGATGCAGCACAGTGCCTTTGGGGCCGGCAATCGTGCGCCCCTTGAGATCCTTCACCGAGAAGTGCTCGCCCGCCTTGCCCACCACGGCAAAAATGCCGTCAGGATGCGAGACGCCGTTAATCACCTTGAGCGGCACGCCGTTGCTCGCACCGAGCAGCAGACTGGCCGTGTTCATCACCGAGGAGACGTCAAGGTTGCCGGCGGCAAGCCCCTGCGCCTGCTGCGCACCGGAGGTGATGTTGCGCCACTCGATCCGGGTGCCCTCCTTTTCAAAGGCCGCCTCAAGCAGACCGCGTTCCTTCATTACCATGTTCTGCAGATTGAACGGGCTCTTGACGTAGGTGATGTTGATGCGCTCAGGCATCTGCGCCGCGGCAGAGCCCGCTGTGCACAGTAAAACAAATCCCAGCAGCGCGGCTGCATATTTCTTCAGACGGTTAAGCATTCTTCAGTCCAGTGTCAGTAATCGTGATAAAACCTGTTTTTCAAAGGGGCCTGTCATGGCCGGATCAGTCCGCTCGCCCGCGGACAGACTGATGTGAAACGGTGCCGTGACGCGGCCGTTTTCCAGAATATAAAGCCGGTCTGCCAACTCTACACCCTCACGCACGTCATGTGTGACAAGGAGTGTGGTCATGGCACCCGAACGCAGAAGGGGCAGCACCTCACGGATGAACTCCGTGCGGGTGAGTGCATCGAGCCCGGCAAAGGGTTCGTCGAGCAGAAGCAGCGCCGGTTTGCGGGCAAGCGTTCTTGCCAGGGCTACGCGATGCGCCTGTCCGCCCGAGAGCGTGAGCACACTGTCGCCGGCACGCTCTTCTAGTCCGACGCTTCTGAGCGCCTCAAGTGCGCGGGCACGACGCTCCCCGGGGGCGAGCCCGAGCAGGCTGAGTTCAACATTGCCGAGCACCGTCTTCCAGGCGAGCAGTCTGGGCTCCTGAAAGACCACGCCGATATTCTCACGGGCAGTCCTCACTTCCACCCGGCCGCTGTCGGGTTTGATGAGACCGGCGACGATTTTCAGCAGTGTGCTCTTACCCGAGCCCGAGCGCCCCATCAGAACGCTCACCTCGCCGGCGGCAAGGGTAAGGTCGAGCGCTCTGAGCGGCTCAATCCGCTTCTGTGCGCTGCTGAACGCTTTTGAGACCCCTTCTAGCGTAACCATGCCCGCCTCCTGAACAGAACGCGCACAAGCGCTGTGAGGAGCCACTGTGAGCCCACGCCGAGCAGCGCAATCGTGAAGATGCCCACCAGCACAGTGTCGGTATGCATAAACACTGCCGCATCCCCGATCAGATACCCGAGCCCGGAGGCTGCCGCAATGAGTTCGGCGGCAACAAGCGCACGCCAGGCGTAGCCGTACCCGATAGAGAGCCCCGTGCGCAGCGCAGGCACCACACCGGGCAGCAGAATATGCCGCCAGTACTGACCGGCAGTGAGCGAAAAGGCATGGCGCAGTTCGGCATACTCCGCCTCGAGCGCCGCAAAGCCGGCACGTACGGTAAGAAAAACGGGAAAAAATGTCGCGAGCACGACAATAGCCACCTTGGAGGCCTCATCGATACCAAGCCAGAGAATGAGAAGCGGCACGAGCGAGAGCGGCGGGATGACACGCAGCGCGCCGAGAAAAAGGCTCAGAGCGGCCTCAAGCCCTTTTGAGGCGTGCGTGAGCACGGCCAGACAGAGGGCAAGCGTGGCTGAAAGGGCAAACCCCAGAAGCACACGACCCAGACTCACTGCCGCATGCCGGGCAAGCTCGCCGCTTTGTGCGAGCTCAAGTGCCCGTGCGAGCACTGTCTCGGGCTGCGGAAGCAGCAGCGCGGGCACCCAGCCCCGGTGGGTTGCAGTCCACCAGAGTGCGAGGGCGGCAAGCGGCAGCCAGGCGCGGGATAAAAGCGGCAGGAGTCGTAATTGCATGAGTGAAACCGGAACGTGGAGCAGCGCCGCGAGGCGGCGCGACTGCAACACTATAGTACTTTCCGGCCGCTCAGGCGACAAAAATAAGGTCCATGACCATAAAAACCGGCACCAGGATGAGCGTTGACCAGATCATGTAGCCGAAAAAGCTCGGCATGCTGATCTGCCGCTCTTTGCAGATGGAGACGACCATAAAGTTCGGCGCATTGCCGATATAAGTCCACGCCCCCATAAACACGGATCCGAGCGAGATGGCCATGAGCGTTTTCGCATCAGCACCCATCAGCACGGCCGGATCGCCGCCGGCAAGATTAAAGAAGGCAAGATAGGTCGGAGCATTGTCGAGGAACCCGGAGAGCACACCGGTGAGCCAGAAAAAGACCGTGTTGTTGAACGTGCCGTCGGCATAGGTGACGAGGGCAACAAGCGGCGCAAAAGCCCCTTCACTGCCTGCACGAAGCATCTCAAGCACCGGCACGATGCAGATAAAGATGCCGAAAAAGAGTTTGGCAACCTCCTGAATCGGCTCCCAGGTGAAGCGGTTGGCCGCACGGGTCTCGCGGGTGGTCAGCAGCAGCGAAAGCACTGCCGCGGCAATGAAAATCGCATCGCGCACCAGACCTTCCAGCGAGAAATGCGCACTTGCAAAATGCAGCGTCACGCCCGAGCGCCAGAAACCGGCAAGCAGCACGACACCGACAATCATGGCCAGAAAAAGCACGTTGATGCCGCCATCGATGCCAAAACGCGCTGTCTCGTCGGGCGCTCTGAAACCATCGGCAACATCCCGGCGGTAGGACACCGTATCAAAAACATAGTAAATGCCAAGCAGCACCAGCGTAGTCATCAGCCAGGGGGCAAAGAGGTGCGACGTGGTCCAGAAGAAATCCACGCCGCGCAGGAATCCAAGAAAGAGCGGCGGGTCACCGAGCGGCGTGAGAGAGCCGCCCACGTTGGCAACCAGAAAAATAAAGAAGATAAAGGTGTGCACCTTGCGCTTTCGCTGCTCGTTGGCGCCGATGAGCGGACGGATGAGCAGCATGGCCGCACCCGTGGTGCCCATGAAATTCGCGAGCACCGCACCGAGCGCGAGAAAGGCTGTGTTGACAACCGGGCGGCCGACAAAACTGCCCCTCACATGGATACCGCCCGCCACGATAAAGAGCGCACCGACAAAAATCAGAAACGGCAGATAGTCGGTGAGAAGAATATGCGCAATCGAGTCAAAAGCCACCTGAGAGCCGTGCACGAGCCAGAGCGGAACTGCGCAGGCGAGCGCCCAGAAAACAGCAATCTTGCCGAAGTGGCTGTGCCAGAAATGTGAAGCGAGCAGCGGAAAAAGCGCAATCGAAAGCAGAATGCCGGCAAAAGGCAGTGCCCACATCAGTCCGAGTGTGGCACCGTCAAGCCCGGAGGCGGCAAAAGCGGCACTTGAGGTAAACAGAGCGCAGAGCACTACGGCACGGCGAATACAATGCACAGGCATGTTGTTCGTCTCCTTTGTTCAGTTGCAGTGTTACCCGGCCGGCAGAACTTTTTCCCGGCGGAATATATTGAGTTTACCTGAAAATAAAGTCTTATTTATCAGGAATCAGCATTATTGTTTGACGGAATTTTCGCGCCACGGGAAAACTGTACCAGCCATAAAAACGCTGCAGGCCGTTCAGCACGGTCCTGCAGCGCAGTCAGGTAAAGAAAACGTCTCTATCAGGCCACGAAGATCAGATCCATCGCGAGGAAAGTCGGCACCAGAATGCAGACCGACCAGATCATGTACCCGAAGAAGCTCGGCATCTTGATGCCGCGTTCATTACAGATGGCCACCGTCATGAAGTTCGGCGCATTACCGATGTAGGTCACCGCACCCATAAAGACGGAGCCGAGCGAGATGGCCATCAGGGTGTGCGCATCCTCGGTCATCAGCACCAGCGGATCGCCGCCCGCGAGGTTGAAGAACGCAAGGTAGGTCGGAGCATTGTCAAGGAATGCCGAGAGGATACCCGTGAGCCAGAAGAACACCGTGTTGTTGAACGTGCCGTCCGCGTTGGTCACCAGCGCGACCACCGGCGCAAACGCGCCGACATGGCCGGCACGCAGCATCTCGAGCACCGGCACGATGCAGATAAAGATGCCGAAAAAGAGCTTGGCGACCTCCATGATCGGATCCCACGTGAAGCGGTTGGCCTCACGGGTGGCACGCGTGGTAAAGCGCAGCGAAAGCAGTGCGGCAATGATAAAGAGCACGTCGCGCACAAGACCTTCCACCGAGAAGTGAATGCCGAGGAAGTGAACCTGCATCCCGGAGCGCCAGAAACCGGCCAGCAGCACCGCACCGATAATCAGGGCGAGGAACAGGATGTTGATGCCGCCATCAATCCCGAAGCGGCTCGTGGACTCAGGCGCCTTAAAGCCCTCGGCAACGTCCTTGCGGAACATCATCGAGTCAATCAGGAAGTAGACCGCCAGCAGAATCCCGACCGTCATGAGCCAGGGGGCGAGCAGATGGCCCGAGGTCCAGAAGAAGCTCACGCCCTTGAGGAAGCCGAGAAAGAGCGGCGGGTCACCGAGCGGCGTGAGGGCGCCGCCCACGTTGGCAACAAGGAAAATAAAGAAAATAAAGGTGTGCACCTTGCGCTTGCGCTGCTCGTTGGCGCCGATGAGCGGACGAATGAGCAGCATGGCCGCACCCGTGGTACCCATGAAATTCGCGAGCACCGCACCGAGCGCGAGAAAAGCCGTATTGACGACCGGGCGGCCGACAAAGCTGCCGCGCACGTGAATACCGCCCGCCACGATAAAGAGCGAGCCGACAAAAATCAGAAACGGCAGATAGTCAGTGAGAAGAATATGCGCAATCGAGTCAAATGCCACATGGCTGCCATAGAAGATCCACATCGGCACGGCACAGCAGAGCGCCCAGAAAACAGCGATTTTACCGAAGTGATGATGCCAGATATGAGGGGCGAGCAGCGGAAAAAGGGCAATGGAGAGGAGAATCCCCGCAAACGGAATGGCCCAGGTGAGCCCCAGAGACGAACCATCAAGCCCGGCCGAGGCGAAAGCAGCCATCGGCAACAAAAGCCCGCCCGCGGCGGCAGCTCGTCGAACAGCAGCAAGCAACATAAACTTAAACTCCCTTCACTCGCAATTCCGGCCCCTCTGTCGGGCCCCGGAACCGTGAGACAAATCACTGAGAAAGGCGTGCGTTGGAAGAGCCGCTTGAACGTACGCTGACGGAAGTAACTTTTCCGATGCGCGCCTCACTTCTCTGAAACAGAACCTCACCCCCTCGGCTTAAATCGAGAGGGGTACACAACAAAATACACTTTTTTGACGGTTTGTGTGATTTTTTTACAGAAACTTTGAAGTTTTTCTCTCAGCCTAGGCGATTTTCTTTAGTTAAGCCCGTCTGAGGGCACAAAAATGGTGCAAAGCGGGTCTGTTTCACTTTGCACCATCCGTATTTCTACACACTCTCTCTGAGACCGAAAACCTGTCGCAGATAGCGCAGATAGCCTTCATCCTCACACATCCCTTTTTCGGGTGCGTCGGAGATTTTCGCCACCGGCTGACCGTTGGCCTTGACCATCTTGATTACCACATTAAGCGGCGCGGGTCCCAGGTCGTTCATCAGATTGGTGCCGACGCCGAACCCGATGCCCACCCGGCCGTGGAAGCGGCGGTAGAGTTCGATCACGCGGGGAATCGTGAGCGCATCGCTGAAGATGAGGGATTTGCTGCGCGGGTCGCATTTGTTGCGGGCCCAGTGCTCGATCATGCGTTCGCCCCAGACAAAGGGATCTCCTGAGTCGTGACGGGCCCCGTCAAAGAGCTTGCAGAAGAACATGTCGAAATCCTTGAGAAACGGCTCCATGCCGTAAACGTCCGAGAGCGCAATTCCCAGATCGCCGCGGTACTCCTTGGCCCACATCTCAAAGCCGTAGACCTGAGAGTCACGCAGACGCGGTCCGAGCGCCTGACAGGCCTGCAGGTATTCGTGAGCCATGGTGCCGAGCGGCGTGAGACCGTGTTTTTTCGCCAGCAGCACATTCGAGGTCCCGGAGAGCATCTCGCCCAGACGCTCCTTGAGCCGGATGAGCACCTCCTCCTGCCAGGCGAGCGAGAAACGGCGGCGCGTGCCGTAGTCGGAAATGCGCAGCTGCCCGTTGTCGGGCTCCTCCAGCAGGAGCCGGATTTTCTCATCAAGCCGTCTGTAGCCCTCTGTCCTGTCAAGGTCGGGGAAGTGCCGGCGGAAATAGACCTCGTTGACGATGGCGAGCACCGGGATTTCAAACAGAATCGTGTGCAGCCACGGCCCTCTGATTGAGATGTCAATACCGCAGGGATAGTCATCGCTTTTTGTGACGCTGATGTATTTGCGCTTGAGGTGGAACAGACTCAGAAAGTCCACGTAGTCGGGTTTGATAAAGCGCAGACTGCCCAGATAGTCGAGCTCCTCATCGGAAAACGTCAGGCTGCAGAGGTGGTCGATCTCCGCATTGATCTCCTCAAGACAGGGGCGCAGATCAATGCCGGGCGTGCGGCACTTGAAGCGGTACTGCACATCAGCCCCCGGAAACTGATGCAGCACGCACTGCTGCATCGTGAATTTATACAGGTCTGTATCCAACAGAGATTGAATGATCACATCAGACTCCTGCAGAACGTCCTCAGCGGGACGGCTGCAAAAACAAAGAGTCCGCCGGAAGAACTGCCCGGACGGACTCGGAAAACACTCAGGCGAAAAGCTGCGCCTTTGCCGCGGCAAGGGTCATCGCCGGCGAGGTCGCACGCGGACGCAGTGCCTCATAGCGGCGGTCGAATTCCGGCGTTCTCTCCCAGTTGAGTCCGGCGAGCAGCTCGTCAGCCTCATCAGGGCTGTTGCAGATGAGCACCATATCACAGCCCGCCGCAAGCGCCCGTTCGGCACGATCCACAATGGAGTCGACCACGGCCGCTTTCATGGCGAGGTCGTCAGAGAACACCAGCCCCTGAAAACCGAGTTCATCACGCAGCACATCCTTGAGCAGCGTGTGCGAGAACGTGGCGAGTTCACCGCGATACGCCTCGTAGCTCACATGCGCGGTCATCACGCTCGCCAGGCGCTCTATCGCACGGTACGGTTCCATATCCCGCTGAAGCGCCTCGATCTCACGCTCATCCGTGGGCAGCGCGACATGACTGTCCGCTTCGGCCCAGCCGTGCCCCGGGAAGTGTTTCCCGCAGCTGGCCATCCCCGCCTCGTAGAGCCCGTCGATAAAGGCGCCCGCGTTACGGATCACCTCAGTGGCGCTCGAGCCGAAACTGCGGTTGCCGATAACGCTCGAGCGGCCGTAGTTCACATCAAGTACCGGGGCAAACGTGAAGTCGACACCGACCTCGAGGAGTTCACGCGCGAGAATAAAGCCGGCGGCATGAAACGCCTGCGCCCTGTCCTCGCGTCCGGCAATGTCGGCCATGGCGGGCACTTCGGTGAACCCGGTGCGGAAGCGCTGAACGCGGCCGCCCTCATGGTCTACAGCGATCAGGATGCCGGGACGCGTCCGGTGAATATCCTCGCAGAGCGCTTTGAGCTGTTCGCGGTCGGCATAGTTGCGGGTGAAAAGAATCACCATCCCGGTGAGGGGGTGACGCAGTCGTTCGCGTTCGTGCTCAGTCAACGTTAACCCTGCCACATCAACACAGACAGGGCCCGGTGCAAGATAGGTCTCAGACATTCCTGGCAAATGCTCCATAAACGCCCGCGCCGCACCTCCTGAGGGCGAACGGCAGCGAGCAGAATCAAATCATTATTATAGGCCGCGCTACGGCCGGAAAAACACTATGCAACAACTTCACTCTCGCGTTTGAGCGCGTTGAGCTCATTGAGAATACGGCGGGTATTGAGTTCTCTCGTGCCCAGATGGTAGTGAATCAGATCGCGCAGTATGTCGCGCACAGCACGCTGCGAGGCACGCTCAGTGAAGCGGTCTTCGAGCAGCGCACTGACCGCGGAGCGCTCGTAGAGCTGCACGCCGGCGCTGCGGGCTGTCGCGCAGATGACACCCTCACGCACGCAGTAGAGCTCCCCTGCGGGGTAGCCGTCAGTGGCGGGCGCCCAGCCCGCGAGTGTCAGAATCAGTTTCTCGAAAGAGCGAAGCGCCGGTGCGGTGCTCTCCCGCTGACCGAGTGCGAGCACATCAAGCACCTCAAGGTACGCTCTGAAGAGCCCCGGGTGGCGCTCCTCTCTTGCGCAGAGCTTCATCACAAGCTCATTGACGTAAAACCCCGACATGAGCGCCTCGCCGCTCATCGGCACAAGGGTGCCGAGCCAGTGAACGCGCTGCAGCGTTTTCGCCTCTTTTCTGCCGCTCCAGTCAAAGAGCAGCGGGCAGAAGGCGCTCAGAAGACCGCGCATCTGCGAGGAAGGCCGCTTGGCGCCTTTGGCAACGAGAAACACCCGGCCGTAGTTCATGCTGAGCACGTCAAGGAGCTGGCTCGACTCGCTCCACTCCCAGGTGTGCAGAATAAAGCCGGGCTCCATCTGCACCCGTGCCGGCATCGCCTCATCGGGCGGCACTTCGCCCATGTAGCTCTCAAGCAGCGCCCCCGCGCTCTGCCGCCGGGCGATCATATCTCTGAGCGAATGCTGCTTTTCGAGTGTCGAAGCGCCCGGGGACGCCGCCGAACGGCGTCCTGCACTTTTGCGGGGAATATCGGCCTTCGGGTTCATGAGCATCAAGCCTTTCTCAGGCTTATTCGTAGCCGAGTGTTTTGAGGGCCTTCACGTCATCGGACCAGCCGCGGCGCACGCGCACCCACACTTCAAGGTGCACGCCCTTGCCGAGCATGTCACTGACGTCCTGACGGGCGAGACGGCCGATTTCGCGCAGCTTCGCGCCCCCTTCCCCGATCACGATGGGTTTGTGGCTTTCGCGCTCGACAATCAGCGTGGCGACAATGTCGGCGTGCTGCTCATCCTCGACCCACTTGTCAATCGTGACAGCGATGCCGTAGGGCAGCTCGTCACCGAGCAGGCGGAAAGCCTTTTCACGGATGGTTTCCGCAACGAGATAGCGCGGCGAGCGGTCCGTGTACATATCCGGATCGAAGAACGGCACGCTCTCGGGCAGAAGCTTTTCCACCTCATCGAGCAGCTCGTCGAGCTGGCGGTTTTTCTCTGCCGACACGGGAACGATCGCCGCAAAGGGGAAGCGGTTCATCGAGTCGGCCATCAACGGCAGCAGCGTGTCTTTGCTCTTGTTGAGGTCGGTCTTGTTAATGGCGAGAATCACATTTTTCTGGGCGGGGTTAAGGAGCCTGAGCACCTCAAGGTCCGCCGGACGCCAGCCCAGAGACTCGATCACGAAAATCACGGCATCGACTTCGCCGAGCGTCGAGCGCACGGTGCGGTTCATGCGGCGGATGAGCTGATTGCCGATTTTCGTCTGAAAGCCCGGCGTATCCATAAACACAAACTGGGCCTTCTCACGGGTCACCACCCCGAGCACACGGTCGCGGGTTGTCTGGGGCTTTTTCGAGGTGATCGAGACCTTTTCCCCGATCAGGTGATTGATCAGCGTCGACTTGCCCACATTCGGGCGGCCGATCACGGCAACGTAGCCGCAGCGGAAATCTTCAGGGAAGTTCTGCGGCGCACGCTGCGGCAGCGCGGCGAGCATCGCCTCGAGATCGGGAGTTTCTTTTTCAGTCATGCGGATCCTCGGAAATTATCTGAACAGGCGCCTTGAGTTTTTCAAGCGCCTCTGCTGCAGCAAGCTGCTCGGCACCGCGCCGGGTGAGCGCCTTGCCGCGGGTGGCGATACCGAACTCGCGCACACGGCACTCGCACTCAAAGTGCTGTGCGTGGGCAAGACCGGTGACGCTGATGACCGAGTACTCGGGCAGCGCAATCTTGCGCCCCTGGAGGTATTCCTGCAGACGGGTCTTGGCGTCCTTGCTCAGCTGCTCGGGCGTCAGGCTCGAGAGAATCGGTTCAAACAGACGCATGATCACGCCCTTGGCCTCCTCAAAGCCGCCGTCAAAGAACACGGCCCCGAAGAGCGCCTCCATCGCGTCGGCAATAATCGACGTACGGGTGCGACCGCCCATCTTCACCTCGCCCTCACCCATGAAAAGGTACTCGGCGATACCGACCTTGCGACCGATCCCGGCAAGCGTCTTCTCGCAGACAAGGTTGGATCTCACACGCGAGAGCTCACCCTCGGTGAAGTGTTTGTCACGCAGAAAGAGCGCATAACCCACCACACAGTTGAGCACCGAGTCGCCGAGAAACTCGAGGCGCTCATTGTGCTCGGAGGAAAAACTGCGGTGCGTCATCGCGCGTTCAAGCAGTCGTCTGTCTTTAAATCTGTAGCCCACCTGCTCTTCGAGGAGCGCTAAATCCTTATGTGCATTCACTGCCAGTCTCTCCGTTAGTCAAACGAACCGATACGGCTCATGTCACTGAAATTCGCCCAGATGAACGTGGCCTTGCCGACCAGGTTTTCATCAGGCACAAACCCCCAGTAACGGCTGTCTTCGGAATTGTCGCGGTTGTCCCCCATCACAAAGTAGCTGTTCTCGGGCACCTTGCAGACGAAACCGGCCTCGTTGTAGCTGCAGTCGGGTTCCTTTTTCAGAATCGCCTGCGGGAAGACCCAGGAGGGACGGGCGCTGTCAACGGCCATGAGATGGCGCACGCTGCCGAGCATCTCGTCACGCTCAAGGAGTGTGCGGCGGCTCTGTTCGTCAACAAAGTCACGCTTGCCGCTCTGAACCTGTTCCTTGCCGTTGATGTAGAGCACCTTGTTGCGGTACTCGACCGTGTCGCCCGGCAGACCGACAACACGCTTGATGTAGTCCACCTCGGTATCCATCGGATACTTGAAGACCACCACGTCGCCGCGCTCGGGGCTGCCGAGCGGAATGATCTTCGTGTTGAGCACCGGCAGACGGATGCCGTAATCGAATTTGTTCACCAGAATAAAGTCACCGATGTGCAGCGTCGGGAGCATCGAGCCCGAGGGAATGCGGAACGGCTCGGCCACAAAGCTGCGCACCAGGAACACGGCGCAGATCACCGGGAAAAGCCCGGCCGTGTATTCGAGCCACACCGGCTGCTTGAGGTGTTTTTCCTCAATGCGGTGCATCTCCTCCATCACCGTCATGTCACGACGGGCGATCGCCTCGGCGTTGGCTTCACGGAATTCACTCACGGCCTTCTCGGCGGCCTGTTCACGGCCTTTGCGGAAAACCTTTTTATCCGCAACCCAGAAGAAGAATGTCACGACCGTGAGAACGGTCAGAATTAACGGAAAATTCATATATTCCTTTTACCGGGACGGTGCCTGCCGGGCAGGAAACCGTCCGAAAATCAACAAAAACTCAAACCCGGCACCCGCTCCCGGAAAGCGGAGGGATGCTTTATTTTTCCTCAACCTGCAAAATGGCCAGGAACGCTTCCTGCGGAATCTCCACACTGCCCACCTGTTTCATGCGCTTTTTACCCGCCTTCTGCTTTTCGAGCAGTTTGCGCTTACGGGTGATGTCACCGCCGTAGCACTTCGCGAGCACATTCTTGCGAAGCGCCTTGACGTTTTCGCGGGCGATGATGTTTGCGCCGATCGCCGCCTGAATCGCCACCTCGTACATCTGACGCGGGATGAGCGAACGCAGACGCGTCACAATCTCGCGACCGCGGCTCACCGCGTTGCTGCGGTGCAGAATGGTGCTGAGCGCATCGACCTTGTCGCCGTTAATGAGCATATCCACGCGCACCACATCGCTCGCGCGGTACTCCTTGAACTCGTAGTCCATACTGGCGTAGCCGCGGGTGGTGGATTTCATGCGGTCAAAAAAGTCAAGCACGATTTCCGCGAGCGGCAGCTCATAGGTGAGATGCACCTGACGGCCGTGGTAGGCAAGATTTGTCTGAATGCCGCGCTTTTCCTGGCACAGCTTCATCACGGCGCCCACATACTCGTTGGGGACAAAAATCGTCACGGTATCAATAGGCTCGCGAATTTCAGCGATTTTGTCAACCGGCGGCAGCTTCGAGGGGTTCTCCACCTGGACAACCTCCCCGTTGGTCATCTCCACCTCATAGACCACGGACGGGGCCGTGGTGATGAGATCCATGTCGTATTCGCGTTCAAGACGCTCCTGCACGATATCCATGTGCAGCAGACCGAGAAAGCCCGCGCGGAATCCGAAACCGAGCGCCTGGGAGACTTCCGGCTCAAAGTGCAGCGCAGCGTCATTGAGCTGGAGCTTGGTGAGCGCGTCTCTGAGCGCCTCGTACTGATTGGACTCGACCGGATACAGACCGGCAAACACCTGAGGCTTGACCTCCTTGAAGCCGGGCAGCGGCCGTTCGGCGGGTTTGTTCGCGAGTGTGACGGTATCCCCCACGCGGGCATCCTTAAGCTCTTTGATCCCGGAGATGATAAAGCCCACCTCGCCGGCAGAGAGTTCCGTGCAGCTCTGTGACTTCGGGGTGAAGATACCGAGCTGCTCGACCAGATGCGTCGCGCCGGTCGCCATCAGGCGGATCTTATCCTTCTGACGAAGTGTGCCGTTAACCACACGCACAAGCATCACCACGCCCACATAGTTGTCAAACCAGGAGTCGATGATGAGCGCCTGCAGCGGCCCTTCGGGATCACCCTTGGGCGGCGGCACATCGCGTACGACGCGCTCGAGAATGTCGTCAATACCCATGCCGGTCTTGGCCGAACAGGGAATGGCGTCAGTCGCATCAATCCCGATCACGTCCTCGACCTCCTCGGCAGCAGCCACAGGATTGGCACTGGCAAGGTCCATCTTGTTGAGCACAGGGATCACCTCCACACCGAGATCAATGGCGGTGTAGCAGTTGGCAACCGTCTGTGCCTCCACCCCCTGTGTGGCGTCGACCACCAGCAAAGCCCCTTCGCAGGCTGACAAAGAACGGCTCACTTCGTAGGAAAAGTCCACATGCCCCGGGGTGTCAATCAGGTTGAGGTGATACACCTCACCGTCCCGAGCCTTGTAGCGAAGACTAGCCGTCTGAGCTTTGATGGTGATGCCGCGTTCGCGTTCGAGGTCCATCGAGTCGAGGACCTGCTCACTCATTTCCCGGTCAGAAAGCCCACCGCAGCGCTGAATCAGACGGTCGGCGAGCGTGGACTTACCGTGGTCAATATGCGCAATGATGGAAAAATTACGGATGTTTTTCATGAATGATTAAAGAGTCAGATCACTTGGAAATTGGCAAGACCGGTGATTCCGTTCTTTTACCAACCTTTAAGAGGAGTCATTGTATCATCTGCGGCCCCGGCGTCTGAACTTATGCAGGCCGGAAAAAGAAATAGAGAGGCCTCCGGCTGACCCGGTGTTCTGAACACCGGGCACAGGCTGCCTCTCTATCAGTGCATGCTCACGGCTGCCGACCCTCGTAAGGGCATACAGCCTGCCGGCTCATCAGGCTTCAAAAGCCTTGAAAATCACGGTGGAGTTTGTTCCGCCGAAGCCGAAGCTGTTCTTCATGGCATAGCGGATGCGCATCGGACGGGCTGCGTTGGCAGCGCAGTCGATATCGCACTCGGGATCCTGCTCGACGACATTGATGGTCGGGGGCGAGATCTGATTTTCTATGGCCTTCACGGTAAAGACTGATTCAATACCGCCGGCGCCGCCGAGCAGATGGCCGGTCATCGACTTGGTCGAATTCACCACCATCTTCGCGGTATGTTCGCCGAAGACCTCGCGGATCGCCTTGACTTCATTGGCATCCCCGAGCGGCGTCGAGGTGCCGTGGGCATTGAGGTAATCGATATCCTCGGGGCTGAGACCGGCATGACGCAGCGCATTGCGCATGCAGCGCGACGGACCGTCGGTCGACGGGGTCGTGATGTGGAATGCATCACCCGTGAGACCGTAACCCACAATTTCCGCATAAATCTTCGCACCGCGGGCACGGGCATGTTCGAGCTCTTCGAGCACGAGAATACCGGCACCCTCACCCATCACAAAGCCGTCACGGTCCTTGTCAAAGGGACGCGAGGCCGTTTTGGGATCGTCGTTACGGCGCGAGAGCGCGTGCATGGCGTCAAAGGCGCCGATGGCCAGCGGATGAATCGTCGATTCGGCGCCGCCCGCAACCATAACCGTCGCATCCCCGCGGCGGATCATGTGCATCGCTTCGCCGATGGCATGCAGACCGGTGGAGCAGGCCGTGGAGTGCGCGATATTCGGACCGCGCAGATTCTTCATGATCGCAAGCTGACCCGAGACCATGTTCACGATAGAACCGGGAATCATGAACGGGGAGATGCGGCGGGGACCGCGTTCGGAATAGGCCTGGTGATTGGTGCAGATCATCGGCAGACCGCCGATGCCCGAGCCGATCGCCACGCCGATTTCAGGGCTGAGCGCTTCGGTGATTTCGAGGGCGGCATCTTCGAGCGCCATCAGACCGGCGGCGACACCGAGATGAATAAAACGGTCAAAACGGCGAACCTCCTTGACCTCAAGGTACTTCGTCGCATCGAAATCCTTCACTTCGGCAGCGATCTGGCAGCCGAAGGCGGAGGCATCAAACTGGGTGATAGGACCAACACCGCTTTCGCCGGCCAGGGCAGCCTTCCAGCTCGATTCCACATCGTTACCGAGAGGGGAAACCATCCCGAGACCCGTGACAACAACTCTACGTTCCTGCATAACTATATTTTCCGGTGGTTGTTTGAATTCGATCTGCGCCGCATCGGGCGCCACACAGAGCGCAGTTTCCGCTGCCGCCACAGAGCGTTGCGGGAGCTCAAAACACAGTACGCTCAGCCGGGAGGGAACAGGCGGATCAGGCGGGTTCAGTTTTTCTGTAACCCTTAGAAACCTGTTTCATCCCTCCGGATTAACGCAAAAAGAGTATTTTCCGCGTCTTAAAACAACGAAGGGATCCACTTTTGCCGTGGATCCCGTTCGGCAGAGCTCTTTTTTAAAAAAGAGTCTGTATGTGTCTGACTGATCAGCCAGCGCTCAACAGTTACTTGTTGGCGTGTTCACGAACGTAGTCGATAGCGAGCTGCACAGTGCGGAGCTTTTCCTGATCGGTGTCAGGGATTTCAATACCGAAGGTGTCTTCAAGAGCGAGAGACAGTTCAACGGTAGAGAGGCTGTCAGCACCCAAATCATCGATAAAGGAGGCTTCGTTGCGCACATCCTCTTCTTTAATGCCCAGCTGTTCGGCAACAATCTTCTTGACTTTCTGTTCGATTTCGTCCATTTCTCTTTACTCCGCAAAGGGGTTACCCCCGCTGATGCGGGGAAATGTGGTTGAGGGAAATTTCCCTAAAAAAGTATAGCTCTCTATTGTATCAAGACTAAGAGGCTTTGTGTGGGGCCTAATTACCCCATATACATCCCGCCGTTGACATGCAGAGTCGTCCCCGTGATATAGGCGCCGGCATCGGACGCCAGGAAGAGACAGGCCTGTGCAACGTCAGCGGCACTGCCCAGACGTCCCAGAGGGATCTGAGAGAGCAGATGCGCACGATGTTCCTCCGGAAGGCTGGCGGTCATATCGGTATCGATAAACCCCGGCGCAACGCAGTTGACCGTAATACCGCGGGAGCCGATTTCACGGGCGAGCGCCATGCTCATCCCCACAAGACCGGCCTTGGCGGCGGCATAGTTTACCTGACCCGCATTACCCATCGCACCCACAACCGAGCTGATGGAGATGATGCGGCCAGAGCGCTGACGCATCATGGGGCGCACGCAGGCTTTTGCCAGACGGAAGGCGGCCGTGAGGTCGGTGTCAATCACCTCCGCCCACTGTTCCTCCTTCATGCGCATCACGAGCGTATCACGGGTGATCCCGGCATTGTTCACGAGCACATCGATGGCGCCGAAACGTTCAACGATCTCACCGATCACGGCTTCAGAGCGTTCCGCATCGGTGACGTTAAGCACAATACCGTCGCCGGCTGCGCCGAGCTCTGCAATCAGATCGCGAATGCCCTTAGCACCGTTTTCACTCGTTGCACTGCCCACCACGGTTGCACCGGCACGGGCAAAATGCTCAAGCACCGCACGGCCGATACCGCGGCTCGCCCCGGTGATAAAGGCGACTTTGCCTTTGAGGGCGTCAGGTGCAAAAAGCATGGATTCAGTCATTATTTAACTCCCTACTGGTATCAGGCCGCACCGGCAGCCTTCAATTCTTCAATCACAGCCTTCATCGACTCTTCATCAGAGAAGTTATGCAGGCGCAGTTCCGGATTAATGCGTTTGATCAGCCCAGTGAGCACTTTGCCCGGACCGCACTCGACGACATCAGTGACGCCGGCGGCGGCCATGGCCTCAACGCTCGCGATCCATTCGACCGGGCTGCAGGCCTGACGGGCGAGCACATCAGCCGTTTCGGCGACCGGATGCACTGCCGCATCAACATTGGCAACAATCGGGAAGCGGGGCTCGCCGAGCTTCATCGCGCCGACACGTTCACGGATCGCCTCTGCAGCCTCCTTCATCATGGGGCTGTGGAACGGCGCGGAAACCGGCAGCACCATCGCGCGGCGGCAGCCTTTTTCCCTGGCGATTTCACAGGCGCGCTCAACCGCCTTCACCTCACCGGCAATCACAATCTGGCCGGGGGCATTTTTGTTGGCCGGCACCACGAGACCCGCTCCGGCAGCCTCACGGCAGACCTCGTCCACGCTCTGTGCATCCAGGCCGATAAGAGCGGCCATACCGCCCACACCGACCGGCACGGCTGCCTGCATCGATTCAGCACGGAACCGCACGAGTGCCACAGCCTCTCTGAAGGAGAACGTGCCGGCAACGGCATGCGCGCTGTATTCACCGAGCGAGTGACCGGCAAGCATGGCAGGCATCGGACCGCCGGCGTTCTGCCAGGCCTTCCAGTACGAGCAGGCCGCCAGCAGCATCGCCGGCTGCGTGTTAACCGTGAGCGAGAGCGTCTCGATCGGTCCCTCTTCGATCAGTGTTGTGAGGGGAAAACCGAGCACCTCATTGGCTTCATTCATCAGTGCCGCCACTTCGGGCAGGTGAGCAAAGCCGTTGAGCATGCCCACACTCTGGCTTCCCTGACCGGGGAATACAAAGGCAATTGACATGAGCAGACCTCTTGATTGATAAGCTGCCGACAGTCTAGCAGGACACAGGTCGGCAAAAAAGATGATTTCTGATAATCCTTTTAGGGCACTGCGCTTCAGCAGGTCCAGCGGATCAGCGCGGACCCCCAGGCCATGCCGGCGCCGACCCCCTGCAGGAGCACAAGCCCGCCCGGGCTCACGCGGCCGGCCTTCACCGCCGCGTCAAGGGCGAGCGGCACGGAGGCGGCAGAGGTGTTGCCGTGTTCGGCCACCGTCTTCACCATCCGCTCTTCAGGGATGCCGAGCTTTTTCGCAACCATGCTCATAATGCGCAGATTTGCCTGATGCGGCACAAAGAGTGCCACATCTTCAGTACGCACACAGGCGAGGTCGGCAACCTCCTGAGCACTCGTGGTAAGGCCGTCAACAGCCAGTTTGAACACCATGCGCCCGTCCATTCTCAGGAACGGGTCGCCGCAGATTCTGCCGTGATCGATATGGGCGGTCAGACCGAGCACATTTTCGTCATAGCGGCCGTCCGCGTACATGCGGGCCGCGAGAATGCCGGGATCTTTGGAGGCCTGCAGAACCACCGCACCGGCGCCGTCACCGAAGAGCACACAGGTGGAGCGGTCCTTCATGTCAAGCAGTCTTGACATCGTCTCGGCGCCGATCACCACCGCTGTGCGGTAGGGACCTGCGCGCAGCATCGCGTCAGCAGCATTGAGTCCGTAGATAAAACCGGCGCAGACCGCCTGCACGTCAAATGCGGCACAGCCGGCAGCCCCCAGTGCGCTCTGCACATGGCAGGCCACGGACGGAAAAACCATATCGGGCGAGGTGGTGGCAACAATGATGAGGTCCACTTCCGAGCCCGGTATACCTGCTGCCTCGAGAGCACGTCTGGCGGCAAGCGTGGCAAGCGATGTGGTGCTTTCACCCTTTGCCGGATCGGCAAAATACCGGCTTTCAATGCCGGTGCGCGTGCGGATCCATTCATCACTTGTTTCAATGCCGTCAGCCGCAAGCATCCGGGCCAGTGTTTCGTTGTCAATTCGACGCTCCGGAAGAGCGGATCCGGTTCCAACGACCTTGGTATACATCGTCTGGGAGACTCCTCAAAAATTGAAAAGGTGTCAAAGCGAAACTGCCTTGACACCGTCTTCGGGCAAAGCACTGTCCGTTATGTTACTTCACCAGTTCAAACGGCCAGTTCTGAACACCGCCGAAATTGTAGACCTTGCTGTAGCCGGATTTGAGCAGCAGCTCGGAGGCGGCCGTTGCGCGTTTACCCGAACGGCAGTACACGAGTATAGTGCCATTCTGATCAGGCGCTTGGCTGATTTTCTCTCCCGCTTTCAGGGTATTGAGCGGCACATTATGTGCGCCGGCAATATGCCCCGCGGCGAACTCCTCGGGCGTGCGCACGTCAAGCACCACCACACCGGGCTGGCCCATCATGCCACGGGCCTGTTCGGCGGAAATCTCCTTGTAGCTTGCACCGGCGGCCTGTGCAACCTCCACGGGGGAGGCATAAACCGCGCCAGGCCCGGCGGCCAGCGCCATGACTGCCGCGAGCAGACCTGCTTTAAACATCTGATTCATGGGTCAGATCTCCTTTCTGAAACGTACAGGTCACAAAAGCGGTACCTGCGTGTCACAGCATATCCCAGGTCTGCCTGCCGGATCAGGATCATTGGCAACCAATCGTAAGAAGGCCCCCTAAAACGGCCATAAAAAAAGGATCTACCTTTGACAGGTAAATCCTCTTTTCTGAACTTTTCGCACCGGACTCTTTGACAACTTTTCCGGGTCACCCCGCAAAAGGAAGCTTCTTTGTCGCCGAATCCCGGACAGTTCCGGCCAATTATTCGTCAGCCTTGGTGGCGATCACTTTCTTGCCGCGGTAGAAACCGGTCGGGCTGATGTGATGACGACGATGCACTTCGCCGGTCGTAGCTTCGACGGCGGTAGGCGGATTGGTCAGGAAGTCATGAGCACGGTGATTACCGCGCTTGTTGGTGGATTTTTTGTTCTGCTGAACAGCCATGGCAAACCCCACGTTAGTAGCGAGTGCAGTTTCTGTTGTCAGTAAGCTTGCACTCGCCCCCGCTTACAGACATTCCGGAAAAAACTCTGTCTGGACTCGAGTGAGATAACTCTCACTGCTGATGGATCGTACACCACCCGTGGCGGCAGTTTACCGACCAATCGCCACCCAAACAGAAAGAACTGGATTTTAGCAAAAAAACAAAAAGGTATCACGACAAGTCGGGATTTTTTTGTTTCTCTTTGCCTCAAGTAAAAAGGGGAGGCTCATCGCTTCCCCTTTCTATGGAATTCTGGAGCGGGAAACGAGTCTCGAACTCGCGACCTCAACCTTGGCAAGGTTGCGCTCTACCAACTGAGCTATTCCCGCA
>ERZ838399.1022-NODE-1022-length-29604-cov-8.012386_pt1 | contig 29604 bp, 25 predicted proteins | sample MGYA00519683_ERZ838399 | MGnify/ENA primary metagenome ERZ838399 (study PRJEB31850, sample SAMEA3708833) | human gut metagenome | biome: human gut; feature: human-associated habitat; material: faeces | place: China | collected 2014 ...
ACGGTGGGTGGTGTGGAAGGGGCAAGTGGGGAATCTCACTTCCCCTATCCGATCGGAGAAGACATTGCCGTTTGATCGGTGAATGACGAATTTCTAATATGACCGTTTATAGCAAATAATGACATTTGTCACTTTCAAAATATATTTGCAGTATTGATAAAGCGACAAGTGACAGAAATCGCTGATTTTTAAAACATGGTATAAAAATCTGAGTATTACCCGGCAAGGCATCAGTGCGCGGCATCGGATGACTGCAGCGGATGCGTTAAGATACGCCTTATTGTTTTTCAGTTTTGTGAACCGTATTGAGAAGCAGGAGAGCCGCTTCTGACTCTCCTGAGGAAATGTGCCATGACCCGACCGACTCTCTTTCTGAGTGCCTCTGCACTGGTGAATTTTGTTGCCGCTTCGGCACACACACTGCTTATGGCTTATCTGCCGCTGGCCGGTAACGGCCTGTTTATGTTTCCGGGCGACTGGCACAGCCACTTTGTTAACACGATCCTGTGGCTGCTCGGTGCGGCGGCAGTGATATGCCTTACGCTGATCTTTCCTGCCAGAAAAGAGGCCCGCGGCATTGATGCGGCACAGGCCGGTAAGACGCTTGCCGAGGCGGCCGGCCGTACCGCCGCCTCAACGAGCCTCGGGTGTCTGTATATTTTTTCCGGCATTCTGCTCACCATGTTTCATTTCAGTGCTCAGGGCGCAGGAATGACGGTTAGTCTGGTGGCGGCCATTCTCGGACTGGTGACACTCTCGTCAGCTTTGAAGTGGCTCAGACAACTCCTGGTGCTGCTGCGGGAAAAACCGTAGGAGCGTTATCCTGACCGGAGCGGTGTGCCTTGCGGCACACCTTTTTTTACGCGGCTAGCGCGCTTCCGAAGTACTCCTCTGCAATCCGGTCAAGTCCGGCAGCGATCTTAGGAAAGCTGCAGTTCAGATCCAGTGTCCTCACACTGATCGTGTTACCGCTCATCGAATATTTCTGGTCTGGCTGCTGATCCTCTGTGGTTCTGGCGTAAAGCAGCATGCCGTCAATCTTAGCGGTGCTGTCACATGCCGCTTTGTTTTTCACATAGGTGAAAATCTGATAGAGATTTCCCGAGTGCAGTGTGTGCTTCCCCCACCGCTCCTGCATGGTATGCGAGTAGTACTTGGCATCGATAATCAGGATTCTGTCAGCCAGGGAGAGCGTGACGTCGGTTTGCATAATCGGAAGCATCTCGCTGCTGTCGTTATCAAGCGCCCAGGAAATCTGTGAGGCTCGGGCATTGAGGTGCGGAAACTCTCTGCGGAAGTACTCCAGGATAAATTTTTCGTAGAGCCGGGACATGTTCTGCTCGTCGAAAAAATCCATGAGCCGTTTCGAACCGTCCATCTGAGTCTGGAGAAGACTGTTGAGGACAAGGTAGCAGACAGCGATGAGCAGGCGGTAGGTCTGGTTGTTACGGTTGTACCGCAGATTCCAGCGAATGCGGCTCGGTTTGAGCAGCTGAACGTCGCCGAAAAACATCAGCAGTTTCCGTATTGCCTTTTTTCGGGACCTTGCAATATCCGTAGCAAGCAGCTGTGTCATGGCCGTTTTCAGAATCCTGTTGGTGTAGGAATCAACGGAGAATTCGTCAAACGAACAGACAAGCTGCTTTTTAGGCAGACTGCCGGTTTTGATCGAGTCCGAGAGATGCAGACGGCCGCGCGGTGAGGAGAGCGCTTCAGTGCGCTCAATATAGTCGTGATGCAGACCGCGCTTAAGCTGACCGGAAATACCGGTGATCAGAATTGCGGCGCACAGATCAGCGACATTATCGAACTGCTCAGTCGCAAGATGTCTGAAGTCCTTCACATCGAGTGCCTTAAAGGCATAGGCGAGCATGTAATAGATATTCTGAACCGGTATCACTTGATGGTCAGCCTCAGTTTGTCAGACCAGTCCCTGACGCGGTCCGGTTCGTCGAACCAGTATTCCTTCAGCAGCGGGATGAGTTCAAATTCCACGATATTGGAGAGGGTCTCCTTTTTTGCATCCTCGAGGTTGCAGAAGAAGCTGTGGCCGATACAGAATCCGTCTCCGAGTGAGTCGTCGGTTGCAATGGCCTCATTGAGAGTTTTTACAACGTCAATGAGCCGGTTGAATTGTGCGCTCTCAAGCTGTGCCTGATAGGCCTTAAAGCCATCAGACTCAAAACCGGGCTTTAGCTCATAGAAGGCAAAACGTCTGCGCAGAGCGTAGTCAAGCATTGCCAGGCTGCGGTCTGCAGTATTCATCATGCCAATGAGGTGCACATTTTCAGGAACAGAAAACTTTTCGCCGGAGTAAAGCAACTGAAGTTCTGCACCGCGTTTGTCGTTTTCAATCAGCATGAAGAGCTCACCGAAGATTTTGCTCAGGTTGCCGCGGTTAATTTCGTCGATGATAAAGAAATACTCGTTGTCGCTGTCGATCTCTGCGGCTTTGCAGAAGTTGTAGAAAACGCCGTGTCGAAGCTCAAAACCGCTTGCCGACGGTCGAAAACCCATGACAAAGTCCTCGTACGAGTAACTCTGGTGGAACTGTACCATTTTGACACGGTTGGGATCTTTTACCCCCATCATGGAATACGCCAGACGTTTGGCGACAAAGGTCTTGCCGACCCCCGGCGCACCCTGAAGAATGACATTCCTTTTTCTCCGGACGAGTGAGACCAGTGTATGGTAACTGCCCACGGACATAAACACGTCGCTGAGAAAATCCTCCTCACAGTAGGGAGGATATTGAATGTCCGGATCATCAGCGTCTTCAACAGCGTCACTTTCAAACAGGGCGTTGAGCTTTTCAACATAATCGGTATAGGCAGTGATATCCGTCAGCGTTTTCATGACTGCCTGTCCGGGGTGTTCCCACTCGCCTTTATCAGTCCAGTTTACTGTTCTGACATTCTGATATTCCTGCCGTTCTGGGTCGAACCTGTAATCAGACTCCACCACACCACGTCCGATGATAAGGTGCTTTCCTTTTTTCGCAAACACAATATCACCGGGTTTCATTTCGTTGGCGAATTGCCAGGTCGCATGTGCACCGTTTTTAAAAGACCCGGAAGGGTCAATCAATTTTTTCATTGCCTGTTTCATTGCGCCTTTGCTGCTGTATTGGCGAAGATCTCCGATCGGGTCCCAGGCAATGGCAATGATGCCGTTCTCACAGCACTCATCCCAGATTGCCGCCTGATTGCCGGGAGAGTAAAGCCAGTAGTGGGGGGCATTGACATCCTCATCGGCAAGCGCAGTATTTTTCGCCTGTTGAGATTCCTGCGACCGGAGTTCCTGATTTATCTTCTCCGAATAGCGTAATGCTTCAGCACAAAGCGTTTTGAAACTGTTCGGCGGAGTGGTGCGGCTGTGCAGGTAAGCGCGCAGTTTCTCAATAATCTCAAAATACAGGGAGGAGTGTATTTTGTTTTTTACCTTCGGCAAGGTGTCGGTGAACTCCTCGGGAAGCTGCCCGGACTCGTAGATGTACCAGACGCTGCGCTGATCCAGGCTGAGGAACGTCTCAGGTGCCACCCAGTAGAGTGCCATCGTGATTTTGCTGTTGCCATTCCATTTTTTGTTGATGGCCAGATCGAAGAGCTCGCTCAGTGTTTTGCGGTTTTGGTCTGTTGCGTTGCCAGCAAAGGCCAGAGCTGCCTCAAGCAGCGACCACAGCTCATCGATATCACCGTTTTTGCGTTCTCCCGTAAAACTGTAGAAAGTCGCATTCAGGTTGTTGACGAAAGGAACACCGTCAAATGAGTCCGGAACAGGCGTAGAAAGGGTAAAAGCCTTTGTGGCTACAGAAAGAAGCTTTCGGCGGTTAATCTCTTTAAGTGAGGTTTTGTTGAACAGAGCCAATACCGTAAACGGATCTATATCGGTGAGCTGATTACCGCGGTCAAGAGTCGGCAGATCGATATCTGTTTCCTGGTAGATGCCACGTATTTTTTCAATAAGTTCCGGGCGTTTGTCTCTGTACTGCAGCAGTTTTTCTGCGAACTCTCTGAAAAAACCTTCCCACTTAAACTGGTCATTGGCTTCTGTCGGCAAAATACACCTCGTCTGTATCTGTGTTCGTGAAGCTGCCCGCAGACAGGATCGTGCGGACAGTGTTCACCGGAGATATAACCAATATACCTTGTTGCGTCGGCATTTTCTATCGCAGCGGCAAAGTTGCGGGCGTTTTCGCTCCGTTAGGCCTGTTTCAGAAAGAGACCGACCGTTTCCACATGAGCAGTGTCCGGGAAGAGGTCAAAGGTTCTCACTGAGGACAGCTGAAACCCGAGGCCGGTGAGCGCTTTTGCGTCCCTGGCAAACGTTTTCGGGTTGCAGCTCACGTAAACCAGCCGGGACGGCTTGAGCGCGCTGAGCATTGCCGGCACACTTTCGTGCATTCCCTTATAGGCCGGATCGACAATCACTTTTTCACACCGCAGCCCGCGCACGAGCAGTGACGGGAGAACCTTTTCGACAGGACCGGCATAAAAATCCGCATTAGTGACACTGTTACGTGCAGCATTGCTTCGGGCGGCATCGATGCTTGCCCCGACAATATCGATCCCGACCGCTCTCCTGGCGGATCGTGCACTCATCAGCGTCATGGTGCCGATCCCGCAGTAGAGATCGAGCACGGTGTCGTCCCTGCCGATCTCTGCCAGCGAGACGGCATACCCGTAGAGCTTTAGCATCTGCTCACGGTGAATCTGCAGGAAAGTGGTGGCACCAACCTCAAAAATGCTCCCGCCGATTTCGGTTTCAATTCTCGCCGCCGGGGTAAGAGAGATTTCCCGCTCTCCGAGGAGCGCATTACCGCGGGCGGTATGTTCGTTGAGGGTGACAACCTCAACGCCCAGAGGGGCGAGCATGCCGGTGAGCGGCCGGAAGGTTTCGGTGTACTGAGCAGCCGGCGCGTTGAGCGAGAGCGTGACCAGACAGTGCCTGCCGTCAGGGGTGAGCCCCTCACGCATCACGAGGCTGCGTACGAGTCCGCTGTGAGTGAGTTCGTCATAGGCACTCAGATCTGTTGTCTCGAGAAAGGCGGCAATCCGTCCCGCCGCTTCGTTCATCCATTCGGGCAGCGCCTGGCAGGCAGTGATGGCGACCTTGCTGTGCGAGCCTGCCGCATAAAGTGCCCACTGCCAGTGCCCGTCAGTGTTGAGCGGATAAAACGCCGCTTTGGAGCGGTAGTGTGTAAGGGTGTCCGCACGGACATGTTCAAAAGCTGGAACACTCAGACCGTAAGCGACAAGCGCATCGGTGAGCAGGGCTCTTTTCAGTTCCTCCTGCGCCTCAGCGTTGAGCATGCCCCAGGGGCAGCCACCGCAGATTTCCCGGTTTTCTTCCGGCAGCAGATAGGGGCAGTGCGTTTCGCGCCGCAGTTCTGAAGGGGTGAGGATCTCGAGCAGTCTTGCGTGGTGCTTTTTCTGTGCCGGGGCAATACGCACCCGGTCACCGGGCACGGTGCCGGGAATACACAATGCGCTACCGTTCTCCCCGGCGGCACCAATGCCGTCAGGGGTGAACCGGGTCACATCGACAAGACTGCTGTTGAGGGAATCTGCCATTTCGGTGCTCAAAAAAGAAAAATCCGCCTCCATTGTACCTGTGTGCCGGCATGGTTGCGCCTGAGGCCAGGTGCAAAAAAAGACAGCCGCAATGTACGAGACATTACGGCTGCCCAGCTTTACCCAATTAGCTTCTTTTTTTAACCGGCGGTGAGCACTTCAGCATCCTCAGGCACTGCTGGCCTTGAGGATTTTCCGTGATCTGCCGGCTTTTCACCGGTGAAAGCCTGACACCGTTGAAACTGGTTTCGACACTGAAGATATCAGGCGGTAATCACTTCGCCGTCTTCAGGAATCAGTGCGCGGGCGGGATCGAGCTTGCTTGCCTTGGCAAGCCAGCGAAGATCGGCACGCTTGAGCACGCAGTGGTTAATGGCATCCATATGCACTGCGATGATCTTGGCCTGGGGGGCTTCCTGATAGGCGCGCAGGAAGTCCTGGCTGCCCATGATGATGGATTCGGGGAAGGCCGTCATCATGGCGTTGCCGGTGTTGAGCACCACCACATCAGGCTTGTGTTCGCGAAGCTGTTCGCTCACGAAGTCCTTCCAGATCGTGTCACCGACCACATACACGGAACGCTCGCCCTGAGCCTGCAGCAGAATGCCCATGGTGGTGCCGAGAAGCGGAACGGCCTTGAGCAGTTCCTCCGTGCCGTGCTGGCTCTTCATCGGGGAGAGCTTGACACCCTTGAACATCATGGGCTTATCGAGAACGGTCACGTTCTTGAAGCCGGCTTCGGAAACAACCTTTTTGGCGAGGTCGTCATTGACGAAAATCGGCATGGACTTGTCAATCAGACGGCGGGCGGCTTCGTCCCAGTGGTCTTCATGCGTGTGCGTGAGCAGCACGGCAGAGACGCCTTCGAGAACTTTTTCTGCGCTAAACGGCAGCTCACGCATCGGATTGCGCGTCTGGCTGTTCACCGTTCCGTCAAATCCGGGCCAGGCATCCTTCTTGGAGAGCATCGGGTCCACAAGGAAGGTCGTGCCGGCAATGCGCACACGCAGGGTGGCGCTGCGGATAAGCTGGACGGACGTGCCTTTTTCAGGCAGCGCAGGAACCATGGCATTTTTGGCAAAAGCACCGGGCACGCTCATCATGGCACCGGCACCGATCATGGCTTCAAACAAACGACGACGGGTCGTATTCATTTTTTTTAAACCTCAAAATCTGTTGTGATGGTGTCATTGTAGGGAGTGCACAAAACCTGCCGTGAGAGGTAAAATTGACATATATCGATGAATTTTTGCCAACTTTTTACCTCGTTTTTCCGATGTCCAATACCACCCCCAGTGTTGCAATCGTTCTGACGCCGCAGATCAGTCCTTTTCTTCTCGCCGTTCCGCGGATGATTCTCTGTGATCTTCCGCAGCCGCAGCACCGCTTGAGACCGATACTCTGTGCGGAAAAACCGGGCGAGGTGCTTTTTGAAGGCGGGCTGTATGCGCAGGCTGAAGCGGATTTCAGCGCGTTTGAAGAGGCGGATATGGTGATCGTACCGCACTGGCACGATGTCGCCGAGCCGCCGAGCGAAGCGCTCAGCCGGGCTCTGAGAGAGGCCTACGCCCGTCTGACGCCGATTGTCGGACTGTGCCGCGGCGCTTTTGCCATTGCCTATGCCGGGCTGCTTGACGGCAAACGCGCAACGGCCCACTGGATGGATGCCGAGTTTTTCCAGAAAACCTTCCCTCAGGTGCATCTTGAGCCCAGCCATCTTTATGTTACTGACGGACTGATTACCACCTCGGCTGGTATTGCCGCCGGAATGGACTGCTGCCTGCATGTACTGCGCTCCCGCGCCGGGGCGCATGTGGCCAATGAAGTTGCCCGTCTTATGGTGGCGCCGCCTTTTCGTGACGGCGGGCAGGCGCAGTTTGTGAGTACGACTGTGCCGCTTACCACCCGGGATCAGCGCATCAATGAGGCACTCGATGAGGTGAGCAGAAATTTCGCTCAGCAGGATCCGTTTGCGGGCCTTCCGGAGCGACTCGGAATGAGTACCCGCACGTTTTACCGTGTGTTTGAAAAGGCAACCGGCCTGACGCCATCACGCTGGCTGATGCGACTGAGGCTCAAACACTCTCAGGACCTCCTGGAAACTCAGTCGCTTTCGATTGAGCGGATTGCAGAGCTCTGCGGTTTTGCCTCTCCGATCACTTTCCGTCAGCGCTTCAAGGCGGAGTTCGGGGTATCCCCTTCGCAGTGGCGCCATGCGTTCAGCTCGGACGACAGACCGGGTATGTCGTAAGGTGTACCGGAAAGGTTCAGGAAAGAAAGAGAACACGGATGGCGATGAGCGCCACCGCGCCGGCCACGGGTGCAGCCAGTGTGAGAAAAATGCGCCGGCGAAGCGGTGCACTCTTCGGAAACGCTCTGAAGAGCGTGAACGCGATGAGAGCGATGCCCAGTGCGGCGAGCACCAGGATAAAAGCGGCGGCCGGCAGCAGGTAGCTAAGCAGCGCGGTAAGCGTCCCGCCCCCTTCGGAGAACAGCCCGAAGAGTGCGGCAACGAGCATAACCGCAGCCGCTGCGCCGGTCCATACACCGGCATGCGCCCGCCATTCGTAGGCGAGTGTTTCAGTGAAAAGGTCTTCAGGAAGTTTCTTCATGCCATGAGGAAAAACCGTCAGCAGAATGCCTGCTGACGGTTTTGCGCTGTCCGGTTTAGAGACTGCCGAGCGCGACAGCCACCACAAAGAGGGGACTGACCACACCGAGCATGATGCGGATGAGCCGCAGACGGGATTCGGTCATGTTCCGGCCGGTGAGCAGCTCCTGACGGGTGGCCGGCCAGGCAACCCAGGCCGCCGCAATGGCTATGCCGAAAGTCGACAGCGGCATACCGACGTTACTGGTGACGTAGTCAAGGCAGTCAAACACGGTCTTGCCGAAGAACTTCACATCAGCCCAGGCGCCAAAGGAGAGGTTGGCACACAGACCGACAATGGCGCAGCCCGTGATCACAAGCACGATCGCCACGGTGCGGCCGATATTGAACTGACGGGTGATCATCGCCACGCAGGCTTCGAGCATGGACATGGAGCTTGTGAGCGCTGCCACCACCAGACAAGCGTAAAAGATCACAGCGAATCCGTGACCGAAAGGCATCTGCGCAAAAATTGCAGGCATCGTCACAAAGGTAAGCCCCGGTCCGGCGCTCGGGTCAACACCGAACGCAAACACGGCCGGCATGATCATCAGGCCGCCGAGAATGGCTGCCATAATGGCAAGCAGCGCCACCCAGAAAACCGAGTTCGGCAGGTCCGCCTTCGGGTCGAGGTAGGAGCCGTAGGTGATCATAGTGCCCGCCCCCAGCGAGAGCGAGAAAAAGCAGAAACCCATCGCATTGAAAAGCGCCGAGGCGTTAAAGTCGGACCAGCGCGGCAGGAAGAGGAATTCCACCCCCTTCATGGCACCCGGGAGCGTGACGCCGCGCACAATCAGAATGAGCATCAGGATAAAGAGCGCGGGCATGAGGAATTTGGCCACATTCTCAATGCCTGACTCGATACCGCCGAGCACCACAACGGCGGTCACGGCAAGAAAGGCGAGCAGGTAGCAGTAGCTCACCGTGCCGTCAGAGACAAAGCCGCCGAAGAACTGCCCGAGCAGTTCGGGGTTGCTGATGAGTCCGTCACCGGTGATCGCATCGATGAGGTACTTGATGGTCCAGCCGCCCACACAGGCATAAAAGGAGAGAATCAGAAAGACGGTGAACACCCCGACGGCGCCGAAAAAGCCCCAGCCGCGGCCGCACACGCGGCGCAGACTTTCCACCGGACCGGCTCGCCCGGCGCGGCCCATGGCAAATTCGGCAATAAGCAGTGACACCCCGACGGTGAGGGTAAAGAAAATATAGGGCAGCATGAAAATAGAGCCGCCGTTGGTGCCGGCCATATACGGGAATTTCCAGATTGCCCCGAGTCCGACTGCGCTGCCGGCGCTGGCAAGAATGAAGCCGATTCTCGAGCCCCAGCCCGATGAGGTAGACATAGCTTGAGTCCTTATTGTGTCTTTTGATTGGTGGTGAGGCGGTTACATTTCAGTAACCGTCTCCGTATTGTAGTTTAATTACCGAAATCGATGATACCAATGCCGTGCAGCATCACCACAATGATCAGCACCGGGGCAAGAACGCCGGCAATGAGGTGAAACAGCCGCAGAAAGTTCTTCGGATAGGGGTGCACGAGCTGGAGCTGCGCCTCAGCCATCGGACGGGCGAGCCAGGCCACCACAATCCCGATCCCGAGCGCACCGATCGGCATACCGATATTGCTGGTGAGATAGTCAAAGAAATTGAAAAAACTCATCCCGGCAATCTTCACATTGGCAAGCGGACCGAAACTGAGCGCACACAGGATGCCGAGCATTGCCAGCGTGAGAAAGATCAGCAGCACGGCCACCGGACGCGGCATTTTCCACTCGTCATTGAGATACTGCACGGACATCTCGAAAATGCTGATCGCGCTCGTGAGTGCAGCCACATACAGGCACACGTAAAACGTGATCGCAAAGAAGTGTCCGAAGGGGAGCTGCGCGAAAACAGCGGGCATCGTCGCGAAAGTGAGTCCGGGGCCCGCATCGGGACTGAGCCCGAAGGCAAACACTGCGGGCATGATCATCAGCCCGCCCAGAAGCGAGGCGATGATCGCCAGAAACACGATCCAGGTGACAGATCCGGGCAGATTGACTTTTTTGCTCAGATAGCTCCCGTAGTTCATCTGTGAGGCGGAGCCCACCGAGAGCGAGAAAAAGGCAAAGCCCATGGCGTTGAGAAGGCTCTGCGCCGTGAACTGGTTCCAGTCGGGCTCGAAGAGAAAACGCACCCCCTCCCAGGCACCCGGAAGGGTGAGACCGCGGCCGATGAGCACAAGCATCATCACAAAGAGCAGCGGCATGAGCACTTTGGAGAGGCGCTCAATGCCTTTTTCCACCCCGAAGAGTACAACGAGCCCGGTGGAGGCGAGAAAGATCAGGTGCGAGATAACCGGGGCGAAGGCGCCGCTCGCGAAGCTGTCAAATTCGCTTCGCATCAGTGCCGGGTCATTGATGATCCCGTTGCCGATGAGGGCCTGCCCCATGTAGTAGACACACCAGCCGCCCACGACGGAGTAAAAGGCAAGCACCAGATAGCCGGTGAGCACCGAGAGTTTGCCGATCCATGCAAAGGTCGAACCGCCCCAGCGCCGGAAGGCGCCTGCCGCCCCTGCACGGGCGCTTCTGCCCATGCACATCTCCCCCATGAGCAGCACAAGGCCGATCGTGACAGTAAAGAAGATATACGGGAGCATGAAGATGGAACCGCCGTTGGTGCCGGCCATGTAGGGAAATTTCCAAATAGCGCCGAGGCCGACGGCACTGCCGGCGCTAGCCAAAATAAACCCGAGGCGAGAGCCCCACTGCGAGCGTTCAGTCATCGATATCCGGTGTGTCAGTAGATTGAAAAAAACGCTGGGCGCGGGCCCGGCGTTTTGCATTGAAAACGAAAATGGAAGCCTCCCGGTGCGTCGTGCACCGGGAGGTTTCCGCTAACAGGTTACATTAGACCAGAAATCAGCACAACAAGCACCAGAATCGGGGCAACTGTTGTCATCATCAGGCGTAGCAGACCTAATTTTGCCTCAGATAAGCCTGTGGCGTCAGGATTTTTGAGGGTTGATCTCACCTGCGGCCAGCAGACGACACTCGCGAGCAGCAGAATCACCAGACCGCCGACGGGCAGCGACAGGTTGCTCGTGAAGAAGTCAAAGATATCAAAGAAGGTCTTGCCGCCGAAGAAAGTCACGTCCGAGAGGATGCCGAACGACAGGCACGGGAGCACGCCCACTACAGCAAGCGCCACGGTCGAGAGTACGGCCGCTTTGGCACGGCTCATGCTGTACTCGTCAACAAGGAACGCAACAAGAATTTCGATAAGCGAAATCGAGCTGGTGATGGCCGCCACGGCAATGCACAGATAGAACATCACTGCAAAGAGCTGACCGAACGGGAGCTGTGCAAACACGGCCGGCATTGTGATGAACGTGAGGCCGGGGCCCGCGCTCGGGTCAAGCCCGAAGGCGAACACCGCCGGCATGATCATCAGACCGCCGAGCAGCGAGGAGATCAGGGTGAGCACCGTGATCCAGACGCAGCCGTTGACCACGTTGGAGTTCTCCTTCAGATACGAGCCGTAGGTGAGCATGCAGCCGCAGCCCACACACAGCGAGAAGAACACAAAGCCCATGGCCTGGAGCAGTCCGCTCAGCGTAAAGGCCGACGGGTCAAACTTGAAGAGGTATTCCACACCGGCCCAGGAACCGGGAAGCGTGAGACCGCGGCCGATGAGCACGAGCATCATCACAAAGAGCAGCGGCATGAGGACCTTGCTCACGCGTTCGATCCCGCGGGTGACGTCAAAGGCGACGATCAGACCGTTGAGCAGCAGAAAGAGCCACTGATAGCCGAGCGCCATGATGGGGTTGGAGGTGAGCTCACCGAAATGCGCACCGAGCTGCGCCTGATCGGTGATGAGGCCCGAGCCCGTGAGTGCTTCACAGAAGTACGCAAGCGTCCAGCCGCCGATGGCCGAGTAGAAGGTCATCACGAGAAAGCCCGTGATCACCCCCAGATAGCCCACCGGCACCCATTTGCTGCCGGCAATTTTGCGGTAGGTGGTCACAATCCCGCCGCGGCCGAGGTGACCGAGCGTGATTTCTGCAATCAGCAGGGTGAGCCCCACGGTAAGGGTGAGCACAATGTAGGGGAACAGAAAGGCGCTTCCACCGTTGGAACCCGCCATGTAGGGGAATTTCCAGATTGCCCCCAGACCGACGGCGGCGCCGACGCTCGCGAGAATGAAGCCGATCCGGCTGGTCCAGGATTTTCTTTGTGTATTAGGCATGATGTCAGTCTTTATAGTGCTGCGGCTTTGTCCCCCTTCGGGGCAGAGCCCGGAAGGACGGAAAACAAGTCCGCTACAGACGAAAAAACTCCACCGGCAGGGTTACTGTCGAGGAGTTCGTGACAAATCTGCAAAATACAAAGGCACACTCCTGCGACAGCGCCTGTCGCTGTCGAATCCATAAGGACGAGTGTTTTTCACCCGCGGTGCCACCTTATGTTCACGGTCCGCCCGGGAGCCGTGCGCTCAATACGGGAGCAGACACTCCCTAAACCACTCACGCAGGTTCTCGCGTCGCAGAATACTAGGCAGTTCCCTGCTTTTGACTGCGCCCTCAGCGGCCCATTTGACGACCAGTGTCTTACCCGACTCTCACCTTACTCGGGCTCTCTCAGAAGTCTTCGTTCGCCTTTACTTCCGCTTCAACGGTGTAATGCCCATGCTAAGGCGCTTAACGCATTACGTCAAGCCGTGAGCACAGGCTTTACGCATGCTAGCACGGCAGACGCAGAAATGCTAGGCGAAATTCTCTAGTGGAAAACCACGTCTCAGTGGCGCGCAAAAAAAATCCCGCTCGCCCTCGGGAGCAAGCGGGAAGTGATTGAGCCAGTCTGGCGGATCAGTCAAAAAGGCCCTGATAGATCGCCACGGCCACGAGCACCGGCGCGAGCACGGCAATCGAGAAGCGCAGCAGCGAGAGCGCCTTCGGGCTGTAGACTTTCACCGCACAGATCTGCTCACGCATCGTGGGCCAGGCAAGCCAGCCCGCAAGCAGCGCGACCGCCAGACCGCCGAGCGGCATGAGGTAGTTCGAGCAGACGTAGTCGAGGAAATCAAAGAGTGTACGACCGAAGAACGTGTAGCTGCCCCAGGGACCAAACGACAGAGCACAGGCGCTCCCGAGCAGCAGCAGAGCAACCCAGTTGATGAGGGTGGCTTTTTTGCGCGAGAGGTGCCACTCGTTCTGCAGATAGGCGGTGACGACCTCAAGACAGGAGACTGCAGAGGTGAGGGCGGCGACCATCAGGCAGATGTAAAAGAGCACGGCAAAGAGGTAGCCGAAATGCACGTGCGAGAAAATAATCGGAATGGTGATGAACACGAGTCCCGGACCGCCGTTGGGCTCAAGCCCGAAGGCAAAAACGGCGGGCATGATCATCAGACCGGCAAGAATGGCGGCCTGAATGGCAAGTAGCGCCACCCAGAGACTGGCGTTGGGAATGTCGGTTTTATCCGAGAGGTACGAGCCGTAGGTCACCAGAATCCCGGCGCCGAGCGAGAGCGAGAAGAAGGTAAAACCCATTGCGTTGAGAATGGCCGAACCAGTGACATGGTCCAGGTCAAAATCAAACAGATACACCACCCCGGCCCAGGCGCCGTCGAGCGTGAGTGCTCGCACAATCAGTGCGATCATCAGCACAAAGAGCGTCGGCATGAGGTATTTGGCAAGCCGCTCGATGCCGCTCTCCACACCGAGCGCGACCGTGCCGCAGGTGAGGGTGAGAAAGACCGAGTGCCAGAACACGTTACGCTCCGGTGTGCTCACCAGATCGCCGAAGTGCGCTTTGAGCAGCGCCGCATCGTTGATGATAATGTTGCCCGAGAGCGCATCCCAGAGGTAGGCAGCACACCAGCCGCCCACCACCGAGTAGTAGGAGAGAATCAGAAACGAGGTGAGTACGCCCATGGCGCCCACGAGCGAGAACCAGCGCCCGCCCACACGGCGCATGGCGGCCACCACAGAGCCGCGGCCCCTGCGTCCGATGGCCACCTCCGCCATCACGAGCGTCACGCCGATCGTAATGGTGAAAACGATGTACGGAATGATGAAAGCCGCCCCGCCGTTGGCGCCCGCCCAGAAAGGAAATTTCCAGATGGCGCCCAGACCGATGGCCGAGCCTGCACTGGCCAGAATGAATCCGAGCCGTGAACTCCATTGCGAGTTTGTTGACATGGCAGTTTTTTCTTTGAAGTGTAATTGTATTTGTCCCGCAGACTGCACCGTTTCTGGCACCCTCTGCGCCCCGCAGTCCCTGCAGCAAAAGTGTTTTCAGAGCCTTCCGGAGTATCTTCCATTCTAGCGGTGAAATCGGCCGCTATACAAAAGCCAACCAAATATTGAGTTGACGTTAGACGTCGGAATAAACGGATAGGTGTATTGTCGTAGAGAGGCTGTGTGCGACCTGCAGAGGCACGGCACAGCCAAAACGGAATTTTTCTCTGAGGATGGTGACTGATGCTCAAACAAACGATTCTCTGTGCCGCACTCGGTGCGGCACTTCTCGGGGCCGGTGCGGCAGGTGCGGTGCCCGCACCCGCTGACAAAGGCATGGAGGTTCAGGTGTCGGGGAGCGCCGCCTTGAGTGTGCCCAATGACGAGGCGGTGCTCAGCTTTTCCGTGATCGAGGAGGGGCGGGATGCGAAAAGCGCTTCTGAAAAAGCCATTGCCCGCAGCAATGCCGCACTCAGTGCCCTCAAAAAGAGCCCGCTTGCCGCGTCGCTGGAATCCATGCAGACGGCAGGCTTTTCAGTGAACCCTCGCTACACGCAGAGCAGCGAGAAGGCTGCCGCGAGAATTGACGGCTGGGAGGCGGCCGTGCAGCTGCGCGTTGTGGTGCGCGATGTGGAGAAGACCGGTGAGATTATGGCACTCGCCGGCGAGTCCATGGATTACGACGGCGTGAGTTTCCGTGTCTCGAGAAAAGCCCGTCAGGCTGCAGAGGCCGAGCTCCTGAACCGGGCGACCCTCAACGCGGTGGCCAAACTCAATGCCATCTCAAAGACGATGGGGCTCACCGAGCGGGAAGTGAAAATGACCAAGCTCACGGTGATGCATCAGACAAGCGCCCCGCGCTACTTTGCCATGGCAAAGACAGCAGCAGCGAATGCCGCTGCACGGCTTGCGCCGCAGGTCGAGGGCGGCACCTCCGAGGTTGAACTGCATGTGAATGCCGAAGCGCTCATCATGCCGGCAAAGTAGAGCCGCAAAAACAGAAAAAGCCGCGCTTTTCTCAGGAAAAACGCGGCTTTTTTTCTTTTCCGAAGGATCAGAGACGGGCAACCGTGCTCATCACGCCGGTGACCTTGTCGCCGATCGAGACGGTGATCTCGGCATCAAGCGGCAGGTACAGATCCACACGGGAGCCAAAGCGGATAAAGCCATAGCGCTGACCGCGCTCGAGCGTGTCACCCACGTTGGTGTAGCAGAGAATGCGGCGGGCAACGAGACCGGCAACCTGCACAAACGTCACGCTGCGGCCTTCGGGCGTGATCACACGCACGGCGTTGCGTTCATTGTCAGTGGAGGCCTTGTCGAGGTCGGCGCTCAGAAAGAGCCCGGGTGTGTAGCGGATCTCCTGAACCACACCGGTGACAGGCGCCTTCTGGCTGTGCACGTTGAAGACGTTCATAAAGATCGAGACCATCTGGGCCTTTTCGCCCGTGAGCGGGTCATCAGCCATCTGCACCTTGCACACACGGCCGTCGACCGGGCTCACCACGGCGCGCGGGTCGTTAGGCAGCTCGCGGGCGGGGTCGCGGAAGAACTGCAGGCTGAAGACGGTAAAGAGCGCGGCAATGGCCGCAAAAAAGTCCCAGTCGAGCAGATAAAGAATGATCGTGACGATCAGACCGCCCAGAATAATGGGGCGCCCTTCCTTGGCAAAGAAGGGATGAGGATAGAGTTTGGTGTTCACAGTCAGAATTCCAAAAATGAACTAATGAATGGTTGCGCTCATCATATAGCAAAACTGCGGGCGCGGGGCAAAAGTTTGAAAAAAAGAAAACCGGAGTTCCGGTGCGCTGACGGCAGGAACTCCGGCGGTTTTAAGCGTTTCACCCGCAGACGGTCTGCCGGAAGGCTCTGCGGGCGTTGTGCCTTAGTGCTGCTGGGCTTTTTCTTCCTCTTTGCCCTGAGCCTGCATGGCGGCAATCGACCGGGCAATGTCGGCCTGAATCGGATTGGGTTTGCCCGTCCAGTAGCAGTAGAACCCGTAGGCATAGCCCGAGAGCGCATAAATGCAGAAGAGGATAAAGATCGAGAGCGAGGTGTTCGAGGAGATCGCGAGGAACAGAAGCGCACCCACGACGATCACCCAGAAGGGGATGGTCTTCACCACCGCATAGCTCTTGCCGGAGAAAAACGGCGCATTCGAAACCATGGTGAGCCCGGCGTAGAGCGTCACCACAGCGCAGATCTGCGGAATGGCATCGACGGCAAAGTCAGGGATGTGGCCTTCCACACAGAGCCACACAAAGCCGCACACGAGCGCCGCGGCGGCCGGTGAGGGAAGCCCCTGGAAGTAGTTCTTGCTCACCACGCCCACATTGCAGTTAAAGCGGGCCAGACGCAGCAGGGCGCAGAGCGCGTACACAAACGCGATCGCCCAGCCGAGCTTGCCCAGATTGTTGAGCGTGAATTCGTAGGCGATCAGACCCGGGGCGATACCGAAGCTCACCGCGTCGGCGAGCGAGTCCATCTGCACCCCGAACTCGGACTGCGTGTGAGTGAGTCGGGCGACACGACCGTCCATGCCGTCAAAAAGCATGGAAAAGAAAACGGCAATGGCGGCAGACAAGAAGTCACCGTTCATCGCGGCGATGATGCCGTAGAAGGCGGCAAAGAGGGCGGCGGCCGTAAAAGCATTGGGCAGCACATAGATACTCTTTGACTTCACGGCTTGAATTCGGCGCTGGCTGATAGCAGTCAGGCTTTCCCGCTGATTGGGAGGCGTTACTGTCATTTATCGGGTCCACTAAACGTGATTAGCCTCAGGTGCTGAGGCAAACAACCAAAGAAGCTGACATTCTACCCACCTTGACCGCATTAGGCAAAGAGGACGGGTCAAAGCACGACAAAAGTCATACGCAATGAGTAGAGTTCGTTAGAATTATTAACGCCTGACCGTCTGCGGTGGAATACGTCGTACGGTCAGAGTTTGTAAGAAATCTTTGTAGAGGTCCCTGAATGCCTTTCGTTTTTGCGCCCCCGCAGCAGGCGGCGATTCCTGTGTTAGACGAACGTTATGAGTTTTTCCCTGTCAATCGGGTTTTTGGTATTGCCAGAAACTACAACGAGCCGGGTGCCGCAAAAACCCCTGAACCGTTTTACTTCATGAAGTCTGCCGACTGCGTGCTGCCCGTTGCCGAAGGCACGGTGGCGGATGTGCCGCATCCGGATTTCAGTCGCGATCTGCGTCACGAGGTCGAGCTCGTCGCCTGCCTGGGCCGCGGCGGACGCAACATGACGCTCGAAGAGGCCGAGGCTGCCGTCTGGGGCTGGTGCGCGGGCATTGACTTCACGCTCGCTGACGTGGCACTGCCCTCGGGCGGACGTGACCTGACGATCGGCAAGTCCTTTGAACGGTCGGCGCCCGTGTCCTATGTCCGTCCGGCCTACCGTGCGCCGCTCCCGCAGCCCGTGGATCTGTGGCTGTATGTCAATAACCAGAAACGTCAGGCAGGCAGCACCACCGGGCTGATCCGCTCCGTGTATGAGCAGATTGTTGAGCTCTCGCGCTACTGGACGCTCACCCCCGGGGACATTATCTTCACGGGTACCCCGGGCGGCGCAGGGACGCTCGCGCGCGGTGACCTGATCGACGCCGGTGTGAACGGCGTGGGCGCGCTCAAAGTGCGTATTGTTTAATGTTCACCATGCTCTGCAGGTGAGCAGTCACTCACAAAAAATCGCCTGAATCACAGGCGCTTTTTTTGTGTTCCCCCTTACGAGGCCGGTGTGTCCGCGTGATTCGTCACGGCGCTCTCGAGCGCGGCGGCGAGCATCGAGACCGCTGCCGCATAGAAGTAGCTGCGGTTGTAGTAGAGGAACGCAGAAAAGTTCTGCGTGCTGATGTAGAGGCGTTTTTCCATCGCTCCGCCCGCCTCCTGCCAGGGCAGCTCCACGAGGAGCACCGGATGGTCAAGCGAGAGGTTCATAAAGCCCACCGGTTCGATGCCGTGCTCGAAGAGTTCGCTCACCGTCTTGTCGGGCCGGATGCCGGTGGAGGGCTCGGCCGAGGTGTCGCGGATTTTCTGTTTGACCGCGTACAGCGGCTTGAGACCGGCCTTCCAGCCGTGCTCTTTGAGGTAGGCTGCCACCGAGGCGATACCGTCGGCCTCGTTGTTGACAATGTCGATAAAGCCGTCATTGTCCCCGTCAGTGCCGAAGCGGTTGAGTGAACTGGGCATGAACTGTCCGAGACCGATCGCGCCGGCATAGCTGCCGGTGACCGAAACGGTCGGGAGCTTGTCACGCCAGCAGAAATCGAAAAACTCGGCGAGCTCCTTGCGGTAGAACTTCTCGCGGCGCGTGTAGTCAAAGGCAAGCGTCGTGAGCACATCGAGCACCCGGAAGTTGCCCATGTTCTTGCCGTAGATCGTCTCAATGCCGATAATCGCGGTGATGGCATAGCGCGAGACACCGGTGTCCTCTTCGAGCTGAGCAAAGAGGCTCGCATGGCGGTTGAGAAAATCAACCCCCTTGTTGACGCGCTCGAAATTGACCATGTTGCGGTGATAGAGCCGGAAGTTTCTGTCGGGCGTTGTCGCCGGCCCCTGTTTGGGTTTTGGCGTCATGTAGCGCTCGGCAAGCGGCGAGTAGCGCGCCAGCGCGATCTCCGTTTCAAGCCATTCCATCGGAATGCCTTTCTCCCGGGAGACCTCTTTGAGAAACGCGATGATTTCGGGACGTTCGTTGTAGTTGAGCCCGGTGGGCGGCGCAGCGGCGAGCACACTGCCGAGCCGCACATCACTCCACAGACCGGCGCCGAGAAGCGCGGCATAGCTACAGAGTTGACGACGGGAGAATTGCGGCATTTTCTTGCTCCGGCACTGCGAAAAAAAAAGATACCTTTTTATTGTAGCAGGCGCAAAAAACCTGATCGCGCAAGCGCGGGACGCTCTTGAGGTTTTGTTTTGCAAGAAAACGCAACACAACGTTTAATTCCGCCAGCAGGCTGCACCAGGCGTTTGAGCGGCTGACGCATGCGAAAAAGCAAAACGACGACACCAGATGCGAACCGTGCCGGAGAGGTCTCCGGTGAATGTGGCTCGCAATTTGCCCTACAATAGGCTTTACGCACAGCGTCGGGCGTGAGAGCGCAATCTCACCGACGCTTATTTACAACCAGCCCAGTACCGGCCGGCGTCCCTCCGGGCGCCGTGCAATAAAGGATTCCCTGTGACAGACAGCCCCGCCAAGGCAACCGGTTATTTCACACACGATCTTGCCGCGCTAAGCAACCCTATTGAAAATGCGCCGGAAAATCCTGACCGTCTCTCTTCGATAGAGCTCATGATGATGGCCATGGGTATGGGTGAGCATCTCAAACACTACAGCGCCCGCGAGGCGTCCATGGAAACGGTGTGCCTTGCGCATGACCGGGACTATGTCGAGCGGCTCGCACTGGCGAGCGCCGGCAATGAGGAGGCGATCCGCGCCTGGAGTGAGACGGACACCCCGGTGACGCCGCTCTCGTACCGCGCCGCGCTCAAAAGTGTCGGGGCGGTCGTCTCGGCGGTGGACGCCGTGATGCGCGGCGAGGTGAGCAACGCGTTCTGCGCGGTCCGCCCGCCCGGACACCATGCAGGACGACGCTCCGGTGGAGGGTTCTGCTACTTCAACAATGCGGCCGTCGGAGCGCTTTATGCGCAGAAAAAATGGGGACTGAGCCGTATTGCCGTGCTCGACTTTGATGTGCACCACGGCGACGGTACCGAGGATATTCTGGGCGGGAATCCCGTTTTCCGCTATTTCTCGCTCTTTCAGTGGCCGCTCTATCCGAGCCAGCTTCCAGAGTCTACGCCGGAGAATGTCACCCGCACACCGATGCCGGCCGGCTCAGGCGGACGCGAACTGCGTCAGACGATCGAGACCGTGTGGCTTCCGGGGCTTGAGCGGTTTTCGCCCGAGCTCATCATTCTCTCCTCGGGATTTGATGCGCATCTTGAGGACGCCATGGCGCAGCTCAAAGTGGATGAATCCGACTTTGCCTACATCACCCGCCGTCTGATGGATGCCGCAGAGGTCTGCTGCGGCGGACGTCTTGTGAGCGTGCTCGAGGGCGGTTACAACCTCCGCGCGTTAAGCCGCAGTGTGGTGAGTCATATTGCAACCCTGATGGGACTCTCTCAGGAGAGCACCGGGAGTGAAGTTTGAAAGAACATTTGAAAGACGGTGTCGCGCGCCGTGAACTCTGGTCATGGGCGCTCTACGATTTTGCCAACTCCGGTTACACCACCGTGGTGCTGACCGCGGTTTTCAACGCCTACTTTGTGAGCGTCATCGGGGCGGGCTCGCCCTACGCAACGCTTTGGTGGACGGTGGTGATTGCCGTCTCGAACGTCGTGAGCATGACACTCATGCCGGTGATCGGTCTGCTCGCTGACGCACGGGCGCAGAAAAAGCGCTACCTGCTCGTGGCGACCGTGCTCTGTATCCTCGGCACACTCGGGCTGATGCTGACGGCTGAGGGAACGCTCCTGCTTGCCGCGGTGATGATTATTGTGAGTAACCTCGGCTACAACGTCGGCGAGTCGCTCTGCTCGGCCTTTCTCCCGGAAATCGCCCGCGAGGAAAGCGTGGGCAAGGTTTCTGGCTGGGGGTGGAGTCTCGGATATATGGGCGGGATTGTCACGCTCGGTCTCGCGATCGCCTGGGTGCAGTACTGCACGACGCAGGGCTGGGATACGGGCATTGTTGTTGACGGCACGCTCTTTATCACGGCGCTCGTGTACGCGGTAGCGGCCGCCCCGATTTTCCTTTTCCTGCGCGAGCGCTCTCAGCCGCGCCTCTCGAACACCCGGGCCGGTGCCAGGGAAGTGTTTAACGACTCGTTCCGGGAGCTGCGCCGCACGCTCGGCAGCCTCAAGGATTACCGTGACTTTGCGCGTCTTGCGCTCTGCGGCTTTTTCTATCAGGCCGGGGTCTCCGTGGTGATTACCCTCTCGGCGGTCTACGCCACCGCCGTGATGCACTTTACGACCGAGGACAGCCTCATCATGGTCTGTGCCGTGAATGTGACGGCTGCCGTTGGCGCCTTCGCCTTCGGCTACATTCAGGACAGAATCGGGCACAAGCCCGCGCTGGCGATCACGCTGTGCGTGTGGCTTCTGATGGTGGCTACCGCCTCGTTTGCCACCACCACTGCCCTTTTCTGGGTTGCCGCCAACCTTGCCGGTATTGCCATGGGTTCGAGCCAGTCTGCCGGTCGCGCCATGGTGGCGCTTTTTGCGCCGCAAAAACGTCTTGCGGAGTTCTACAGTTTCTGGAACATGATGCTGTGGCTCTCGGCCATCGTCGGCCCGCTCACCTACGGGGTGATGACGGCGGTCTTTGACAATAACCACCGTCTGGCGATTCTTGTCACGGGACTCTTTTTCGTCGCGGGGCTTATTGTCCTGAAAACAATCAATATTGAGCGCGGACGGGCAGCCTCGGGCAACGCCGCCGCGGAGCCGACTGGCTCAAAAGCCTAGGTCGGGAGGAGTGCCGCCTGCCGCGGCACGCCCGACTAACGGCTGATCGCGCAGTGCGCCAAGGCGTGGCACAATTAGGAAGGCCGCGCAGACACGTGACTGCGCTTACTCTCACTTCAGGTACATGGACTTATATGCAGGATCTCGCTCTCACACGACGCGCAAAGGCGCTTGAACTCGGAAAACCCTACGGTCTGACGGAGGAGGCTGCCGCGCTGCCTCTCACAGTACTCTCCGAGGATTCCGTCAAAGGCATCAGTGTGGTTTCCCGCCGTGTCTGCTCGGGGTACTTCGCGCTTGAGCTCGCCCGCGCACTCAGCGCTGACGAGTGGGACAGTGAGGCGCGCACCGCCGTCAGAGAAGCCGCCAAAACCTACGGGGTGGACTATGACATGACGCCGCGCGAGACAGCAATGCTCTACGGGAACATCTCCTCGCGTGATCTGAGAAACATCACCGGCTCCGAAGAGACGCTCGGCGTGCTGGTCTGGATGACGGGCGGCGCTCAGATGCCGGTTGATCCCGCGAAGGCCATGGCGGACGGTGTGCTTAAACGCTCCGTGGTTGATGAGGGGCACAATATTCAGCACTTTATCGAGATTGCCCGTCTGGCAACCGCCGAAGAGGTGCTCACGCTCCTTGACCTTTACCGGCTCTATGCAGCGCAGGGGCTTGGCGAGAGCAGCATCGTCGAAGCCCGCCGCCGTGCCCTCGAGTGGCTCGTTGTCCGTGAGCCCGACTGGTTCCGTCTCACGTTCTGACTGGCGTGAGCAGCAAAAAGAAAAAAAGGAGCGCCTGCTGACGCTCCTTTTTTCGTTTCCGGCAGTAGACGCCCTCTCAGCGGCGAGCCTCCCAGAGCAGGAGGCAGCCGAACACGCCGAAGAACACACCGGCCGTGCCGTCAATCCAGCGCGAGACGCGCATATAGCCGCGGCGCATGGCGGGCATGCTGAAGAAGAAAGCCACAACGGTAAACCAGAGGAAGGTTTCCGCGATCACAATCGAGAAAATCGTCCAGCGGGTTGCAGCGGTCATATCGGGCGTGAGCAGCATGGAGAAAATACTGCTGAAATAGATCACCGCCTTGGGGTTGGCCAGATTCGTGAGCAGCCCCATCGTGAAGGCGCGGACCTTCGAGACGGGCAGCTCGGCGGGTTTGCTCTGACCGGCAGTGGGCTCAGGCTTTTTGAGCGCGCTTCTGAGGAGGTTGTAGGCCATCCAGATCAGATAGAGACCGCCCGCGATCAGAATTCCCTTGTGCAGCCAGGCGAACTGACGGAAAACAACCTCCAGACCGATGAGCGAGAGTCCGGCCCAGAACACCACACCGAGAGTGATGCCGACAACGCCGAAGAGAGCCTCCAGACGCGAGCGGCTCATGGCCGTCTGCGTGACGAAGAAAAAGTCGGGCCCAGGGGTCATCAGCGCCACGAGGTGAATGACCAGAAGAGAGTAGAGGAAAGCAAGCGACATAGCTCAGATTCTTTTTTGGTGGGTTTAATGCGGGGACACTCCGCCTGCCGTGGCGGAAAAGAAGCCTACTGCTGATTATATTCAGGGTTTTTCTCGGGAGCGGCCGGCGTGTCCGCGGCCTTTGATACGAGTCAAGTGCCGCTGGCAAAGGCGCTTAGCAGAGGCGTTTTGCGTAAAAGTGAGGCTGACGGCGGCCGAAAGAAGTTTCTGTGCGGGAGAGACTTTTTCTTCTGCCTTCGCCTATAATGGCCGCACAACATGCTCAGGACGCAAAAAAGGTCACTAACGTGTGAGACGCTAGTGACCTTTTTGAGTTTTTCAGTAAAACGCCGTCTGTCAGTTCGGCTTGTTGAGCTCGATAATGCGGCGCGTGTCCGTTGCCAGATCGTTGAGCTGCAGTGCGTCGTAGCTCTTGGCGATGAGTTCGAGCGCCTCGTCGCGCTGCGGGGTGTTCTGGAATTCACGCACCACGCGCTGCGCACGGTCAATGGCGGCCACGTAGGCGTGACGCACAAAGTAGTACTTCGCGGTGGAGAGCTCATGCTGGGCCTGCGCGATGACAAGCTGCTGCATGCGGCGGCGTGCCTCGGGTGCGTACTGGCTGTCAGGGAAGCGCAGAAGCAGTTCCTTGAAGATGTCAAAAGCCTCGCGGGCGGCGTTCGCATCGCGGTCGGCCACATCCTCGTTGGTGAGCCAGGAGAACCAGCCGTCAGTCTCGTTGAGCGTGGCGAGTGCCTTCATGTACATCACATAGGCACTGTTGTCATCGTTGGGGTAGGACTGCAGATAGCGGTCGGCAGCCTGAATGGCGGAGGCGGCATCGCCGTCCTTCCAGTAAGCGTAGATCAGTTCGATCTGAGCCTGCTGGGCATAGCGGCCGAACGGATAGCGGGCTTCGAGCTTGGTGTAGTACTCTTTGGCCTGAGTCCAGTTACCGTCATCGAGGTTCGAGCGGGCTTCCGTATACAATTTATCAGCCGACCAGTCGATGGTCGGGTCTTTGTCGAGCGAGTCAAGCCACGAGCAGGAGGCCGTCGCCAGCGTAATGGCAGTCACCGCAAGGCTTCGAGCGATAAAGCGCTTAAAAGGAAATTTGAAATTCATGACGAGCAATACCGAAAAGAATTTAGCTGATTATAACGACCTCTCCGACGATGAGTATGGAGATAGTGATGACACTTTACCAAGTTTCCGCGTTGAAGGGGTCTGGGGTGAGCGTTTAGATAAGGTTTTATCGTCGCTGATGCCTGAAATTTCGCGTGCCCGTCTGCAGAAGCTCATCGAGGAGGGCAGCGTAAAGCTCAACGGCGAAATCGTTACAAAAGTTCGCCAGAAGGTGGCCGACGGGGACGAAATCGAGCTCCTGGAGGCGCCGCATATCGATGATATGCTTGAGGCCGAGCCTCAGGACGTGCCGCTTGACGTTGTGTACGAGGATGAGGCGATTATCGTCATCAACAAGGCGCCCGGTCAGGTGGTGCACCCCGGGGCGGGTAACCCTGACGGGACGGTGATGAACGGGCTGCTCTATCTCTACCCTGAACTCAAAGAGGTGCCGCGCGCCGGGATTGTGCACCGTCTTGACCGCGACACCAGCGGCCTGATGGTCGTGGCACGCACACTCGCCGCGCAGAATCTGCTCGTTCGTCAGCTCCAGGAGCGCACCGTCAAGCGCGAATACTGGGCGATCACGCTCGGGAGCGCCGCGCCGGACTTCACCGTGGATATTCCGATCGGTCGCGATCCGCACAGCCGCACCCGCTTCAAGGGTTTCCCGGGGAGCGTCGGTGTGAAGGCCAAACCTGCGAAAACCCGTGTGCGCGCGGTGCGCTGGGGCGAGCTTGACGGTCTGCCCGTCTCCTGGGTGGCCTGCCGTCTGGAAACCGGCCGCACGCATCAGATCCGTGTGCATCTCACGGGCGAGGACCTCCCGCTTATCGGGGATCAGGTCTACCGCGGCCGTGCGCCGGGCTTTATGGTGAAGGCGGAAAACGAGCTCGACTTTCACCGTCAGGCGCTGCACGCCTCGCGGCTCGGGCTGCTGCACCCGGTGACGGGCGAATACATGGAGTGGTTTGTCCAGCCGCCCGAGGATATGATTGACCTGATGGATCAGCTGGGCTTTTATCCGTGGAATCAGCCCACGGATGTGTTTGAAAAGGATCTGGTGTAAAAAATGATGGGTGAATTAAGCAAACCGGGACTCGATATTCTTCAGCCTGAGTGGAAGGGTGCCACACCGAGAGGCGTGGACATGCTCTTTACCTGCCGCAACGGCGGCGTCTCGAGCGGCCCCTGGGGCGGCGCGGACGGTCTGATGGGGCTTAACGTCGGGGACCATGTCGGGGATGTGCCGAGCTGCGTGCGCATGAACCGCAATATCGTCGCGCAGCTCGTGCCCGAGGATCCGAAGTGGCTCCGCCAGGTGCACGGCACGACGATTGTGCGTGCCGACGATGTGACGCCCGAGACTGAAGCCGATGCGGTCTTCACAATGACGCCCGGTGTGGTCTGCGCCATTATGGTTGCCGACTGCCTGCCGGTGCTGCTCGCGGATACGGAAGGCACGATCGTGGGCGCCGTGCATGCCGGCTGGCGCAGCCTTGCAGCCGGACTGATTCAGCGCACGATTGCGCGCATGGCCGCCGAGGCGGGCCGTCCGCTTCTGCTCACCGCCTGGCTTGCGCCGCGTATCGGTGCTGAGGATTTTGAAGTGGGCGAAGAGGTGCTCGAGGCGATGCTCGCCACGATGCCCGAGGCGGGCAAGGCCTTCCGCCACAAAGACGGCACCGACCGGTATACGGCAGATCTGGCGGCACTCGCGAAAATGGCGCTGCTCGGGGCCGGTCTTGACGAGAAGAACATCGCCGACTGCGGTCTGAGCACCTACGCCGAACCGCTGCGCTTTTACAGCTACCGCCGTGACGGGGAGAAGTCCGGCCGTCATGCGGCGCTTATCTGGATTAAACCGAAAAAAGACTGATTTAACAAACTTTTGTGAGTAAATATTGTATGGCTACGATTCCTGTTGTTGGTTTTGTCTCTCTGGGCTGTCCCAAGGCGCTGGTGGACACCGAACGCATCGTCACCGAACTGCGCGCCCGCGGCTACCGTATCGGGCAGAGCTACCGTGATGCCGATCTGGTGATCGTCAACACCTGCGGCTTTGTCAACGAGGCCATTCAGGAAAGTCTGCAGGCGATTGCCGAGGCGCTCGAAGAAAACGGCCGCGTGATTGTCTGCGGCTGTCTCGGCGGCCGGCATGAGGCCGACGGCAGCAATTTCGTGCTCAATCAGATGCCCAAGGTGCTCGGTGTGACGGGGCCGGACAGTGTTGATGATGTGCTCGCCATGGTCGAGGCGCATCTGCCGCGCCCGCACGAGCCCTGGGACGAGCTGGTGCCGCCCGGGGGCGTTCGCATGACGCCCAAGCACTATGCCTATCTCAAGATCAGTGAGGGGTGTAACCATCACTGCTCGTTCTGCATTATTCCGAACCTTCGCGGCCGGCTTCTCTCCCGCCCGATGGGTGACATTATCCGCGAGGCGGAAAGCCTCAAGAGCGCAGGCGTCAAAGAGCTGCTCGTGATCAGTCAGGACACGGCCGCCTACGGTGTGGATGCCAAATATAAGTTCGCCTTTGCCAACGGCCGTCCGGTGCGCACGCGCATGCTCGATCTGTGTCAGGAGCTCGGCCGTCTCGGTCTCTGGACGCGTCTGCACTACGTCTACCCGTATCCGCACGTCGATGAGATTGTGCCGCTGATGGCCGAAGGGCTCATTCTGCCCTACCTTGATGTGCCCTTCCAGCACGCGTACCCGCGTGTGCTCAAGGCGATGAAGCGGCCGGCGAGCGCCGAGAAGAATCTCGAGCGTATTGCCGCCTGGCGCGCCGTCTGCCCGGATATCACGATCCGCTCGACCTTTATCGCGGGCTTCCCCGGGGAGACCGAGGCCGAGTTCGAGTATCTGCTCGATTTCCTTCGTGAGGCGCGTCTTGACCGGGTGGGCTGCTTTGCGTATTCGCCTGTCGAAGGCGCACAGGCCAACGAGCTCGAAGGACAGCTCCCCGATGAGGTCCGCAACGAGCGCCGTGACCGCCTGATGGCGCTGCAGGCTGAAATCTCCGCCGAAAAGCTCGCGCAGAAGGTGGGCAGCGTGCAGGAGGTGCTCATCGACGAGTTTGATGAGGAGGCCGGGCTTGCCATCGGCCGCACAAAGGCCGATGCGCCTGAGATTGACGGCAAGGTGTATGTCGAGACGCTCAACACCTACCGGCCCGGCGACATTGTCAGCGTTGAAATCACCGCGAGCGAAGAGTATGACCTCGCCGGTGTGCCACTCGACGAGCCCGCGCTGCTCGCAGAAAAGCGCGCGGAAAACGCCGCAAAGTAAATCTCGCGTCTCAGAAGCGCTGCCGGCACGCCGGTGGCGCTTTTTCTGTGGTTTTTACTGCCGGCTTGCGCCACGGCACGCCGTCTAGGTGAGATTTCTTAAGGGCTGCCATGGCAGGCGCTGCGCGCGTATGCTACTATCTCTTCACAGAATCTACGGGACTGACGGATAAAATGTGGAATTGACCACGTGGACCGTAGACGTTTTCATGCCGACCGTCTGGGCAAGGGGGACCTTCTCAGGCGGTTTTGTCGTCTTTGAGGGCGGCTCCCTTCACGAGAAACAATCAAAAGTTTGCTTTGGAGAATCAGCATGAAAAGAAATCGTTGGTGTACGGCACTTGCCGCAGTGGGTATTCACATATGTATTGGCAGCGTTTACGCATGGAGCGTGCTGACCAAACCTGTAATGGCCGCCCTCGGGCTCACCCTGAGTGAGACCACCTGGGCCTTCTCGATTGCCATTCTGTTTCTGGGGATGTCCGCCGGTTTTCTGGGCGGCATTGTCGAACGTATGGGGCCGGCGCGCTCCGGCGTTCTCTCCGCTGTCTTTTTCTGCACCGGGCTTCTTGGCACCGGTCTGGCGGTGCATCTGCAGTCTGCGCCGCTGCTCTATCTCTTCTACGGTGTGATCGGCGGTATCGGTCTCGGTATCGGTTACATCACCCCGGTCTCCACCCTTGTCAAATGGTTCCCTGAGCACCGCGGTTTCGCCACCGGGCTTGCCATTATGGGTTTCGGCTTCGCCTCGCTCATCGCCGGTCCGCTGATGCGTTATCTGGTTGACGCCTACGGTCTGCAGGAGAATTTCTTCATCCTCGGTGTTGCCTACTTTGTGGTGATCACGCTCTCGGCGCTTTATCTGCGTGCGCCGGTGCGCGGTGAGATTCCGGTGCTGCTCGAGGATGTGATTGCGCGTGCGAAGACCACTCAGGTCAAGCGCCGCAAGCTGATGGCGCCGTCGCTCACGCGCGGTCAGGCCATGCGCACCTGGAAGTGGTATGCGCTCTGGTGGATCTTCTTTACAAACATCACCTGCGGTATCGGTCTGCTTGCTGTCGCCTCGCCCATGGCGCAGGACGTCATCGGCATGACCCCGGCACAGGCCGCCTCGCTCGTGGGTATTATCGGCATCATCAACGGCGCAGGCCGTATCGTCTGGTCGACCGTCTCGGACTGGCTCGGCCGCGGCATCACGTACATGGTCTTTTTCGCCCTTGAAGTCTGGGCGTTCTGGCAGCTTTCGGTTACCACCGACAGCTTCATGTTCCAGTTCCTCGTGCTCGCCATCATCTCGACCTACGGCGGCGGTTTTGCCTGCATGCCCGCCTACATTACCGACATCTTCGGCGTCAAGAGCCTCGCGGCCATCCACGGCTCGATTCTCACCGCCTGGGGTATTGCCGGTATTGCAGGTCCGGTGATCCTTGCCATCCTTAAGGAAAACACCGGCGGCTACACCACGACGCTGCATCTGTTTGCCGGCATGATGGTGCTCGCGCTGGCGGTCTCCGCGCTGCTGCAGCTCAAAAACGCCAGAGACCGCAAGGTCTGGGCGCTTGAGCAGGCCCGCGAACGCGAAGCAGCCAGTGCCTGATTGAATGGTTGACCTTCCCCCGCTCATAAGCGCCGGCTGACGAAGCCGTTCTACCTGAAGGGGACGGCACGTCAGCGGCGCTTATCCCGGAGAATGTGGTTTTTCTGCTGTGGACAGTTTTTCGCCTGAGACTCTGGCGCAAAACTGTCCTTTTTGTGTGCTCGGCATGAGCATGTGTTAACGGGTGAAAGTCCCGAGAGGAGC
>ERZ838399.1031-NODE-1031-length-29281-cov-5.241839_pt1 | contig 29281 bp, 30 predicted proteins | sample MGYA00519683_ERZ838399 | MGnify/ENA primary metagenome ERZ838399 (study PRJEB31850, sample SAMEA3708833) | human gut metagenome | biome: human gut; feature: human-associated habitat; material: faeces | place: China | collected 2014 ...
CCATCGAAGTATTCAGCTACCGTGTAGCAAAATACATCGGTTCTTATGTAGCAGCAATGAACGGTGTAGATGTGATCGCATTTACAGCAGGAATCGGTGAGAATGCGCCGATCGTTCGTTCTAAAGTATTAGCATACCTTGGATACCTCGGAATTACAGTAGATGAGGAAGCAAACAGCAAGAGAGGCGATGATATCGTAATCTCCACTCCGGATTCTAAAGTAACAGTTTGTGTAATCCCGACAAACGAAGAACTTGCAATTGCAAGAGAGACAGTAGCATTAGTAAAATAATTGCTCCAGTTCACTCATCACATGAATTCTGGTAATGATCATGCTTGCATGAGAAATTACCTGAATACATAGTGATGAAGGGAGCGCCTTTTTATGAGCAAAAATAGGAGAGTAGCTACGGAGAAGCCCGAAGGGCGTTTTGCGAATGGCGCGTGTGAACTGCAAAATTATTACACAAAACACAAAAAATCTGTTGACAAAGGATGATGTTCTGTGTATAATCAATTGAGTGTGATTCAGAACAATTCACTTAGATTCAGATAAATTGGAGGTGTAACGAAATGTCTATTTGTCCAAAAAATAAATCTTCCAAAGGTAGAAGAGATAGAAGAAGAGCAAACTGGAAAATGTCTGCTCCGACTTTAGTAAAATGCAGCAAATGTGGCGAACTTATGGTTCCACACAGAGTATGCAAATCCTGTGGTTCTTACAATAAAAAAGAGATCATCGCAGTTGACTAATTGTCGAAATATGCAATGAAAGTAAGGAGTTGAGAGAAATCTCAGCTCCTTTTTTTGAACCAATATCCCACTTCTTAACACCATATTTATCGAAGTCGTTGCAGATGAAGCAGGTGGTGGAGACGATACGGGAGGATTGTAGGGGAACTGAATAGTGGATTATTAAGTAGAGAGATGCTGTGCGGTGTGGAAAAAAGATGCTGACAGCATCTTTTTGAGTAAAGAAAAAAATACAATTGTATATACAAGGTGAATAGTGTACAATGAATTATATTATTAATTCAGAAAAAAGACGATATAAAGTGACAACAAAGGGAAATAAAAAAGACCTCAGCACATGAAGTCTTTTGGAAGCCGCACAATGCGGGCAATCAATATCGGATAAATCCTTATTTGCACTCACCTTATAAGTTTGTGCTATTAGAATAGCACAGGCGATGTTGTCTGTCAATAACAGGAGGTAAAAAATGGGAACAGAAAAAACGTATTATCTTGGATTGGATATGGGAACAAATTCTCTTGGATGGGCGGTGACAGACCAAAATTATCACATATTAAGGGCAAAAGGAAAAGATTTGTGGGGTGTGCGTTTGTTTGATGAAGCAAGTACATCGGTAGAACGTAGAAATTTTCGGGTAAGCAGACGGCGCAGACAGAGAGAAGTAGCTCGTATAGGTGTTCTGAGAGAATTATTTTCGGATGAAATTGAAAAAATTGATCCGGGATTTTTCCTGAGATTAGATGAAAGCAAATTTTTTGTAGAGGATCGTAGCGAAAATAATAAACAAAAATATGGTCTGTTTGCAGATAAATTATTTTCTGATGTGGAATATTACGAAAAATACCCAACTATTTTTCACTTGAGAAAAGAATTGATAGAATCATCGGAACCGCATGATGTGCGTTTGGTTTATCTTGCGTTAGTAAATATGTTCAAACACAGAGGTCATTTTTTAAACAGTTCATTGGGAATCGAAGGAAAAAATGGCAGCATTGGAGAGGCGTATCAGACGTTTGTGCAAACTGCAAAAGAGATGGAAGTGGAGTTCCCGGAAGGTTTGTCTGATAAATGTCTAGAAGAAATTTTGAGCAGCAGTGATTCAAGAAAGAAAAAATCAGAACGTTTATTTGCAGAACTGGGACTTACTAAGAAACAAAAGCGTGAGGGTCAGCTTGTAAATCTTATGTGTGGATTAAAAGGAAGACTATCAGATTTATTCCCGTATAAAGAATATGACGAAGAACATAAGAAGCTGGCGTTTTCATTTCAGGACTCTGATTACGAAGAAAAAGAAATCATGCTTCAGGAAATTTTGGATGAGGATGAAGTGGAATTGATTCAGGCAGTGAAAGAGATTCACGATAGTGGTATGCTGGCAGGAATCATGAAGGGGTATTCCTATTTGTCAATGGCGCGTGTCGCTTCTTACGAAAAGCATAAAACAGATTTGAAAGTTTTAAAATTCGTTTTGAAGAAATATAATGCAAAAGAATATTTTGAGATGTTTCGTAACGAAAATGCAAAAACAGGAAGCTATAGTGCCTATATTGGAAGTGTAAATTATCATGGAACTTATCGACGGGGATTAGATGGAGGAAAGCAGGAAGACTTATATAAGCGGATTAAAAAAACAGTAGAAAAATTTCCGCAGAATGATGCAGAAGTAAGATATATTTTAAGTGAAATAGAAAAGGAAAATTTTCTGCCGAAGCAACTGACAGCTTCAAATGGGGTTATTCCGAATCAGGTGCACGCAAGAGAAATGAAAGCTGTTTTGTGGCAGGCACAGCAGTACCTTCCTTTTTTGCAGGAAAAAGATGAACGCGGACTTAGTGTTTCTGATAAAATTCTGCAGTTGTTTATGTTCCAGATTCCTTATTATGTCGGACCGTTAGGTCAGCAGTATAAAGACGAAAAGGGATATAATGTCTGGGCAGAAAGAAAAGAAGCCGGAAAAGTATATCCGTGGAATTTTACGGAAAAGATTGATACGAAAAAGAGTGCGGAAAAGTTTATTCAGCGTATGGTAAGACACTGTACTTATCTGTCAGGAGAGACAGCATTACCAAAACAGTCTTTGGTATATGAAAAATATCAGGTTTTGAATGAATTAAACAATCTGCGAATTAGAGGAGAAAGAATTTCTGTTTCTTTAAAGCAGGAACTTTATCATGAACTTTTCGAGACAGGAAAGAAAGTTTCAATGAATCGTTTGACTAATTATCTGATTCAGAATGGAATTATAGAAAAGGAAGAAAAAGAAATTGCCATTTCCGGTATTGATAGTGGATTTCAAAATTCATTATCGTCACTGGGAAAGTTCAAAGGGGTATTCGGAGAGGCAGTATATTCAGATGAATATAAAAAAATGATGGAAGATATCATCTTCTGGGGAACAGTGTATGGTGATGGAAGAAAACTTTTAAAGGAAAAAGTAGAAGAAACATATGGAACGCAGCTCTCTGATGCACAGAAGAAACGCATTTATGGATTTAAGTTTTCCGGATGGGGAAGACTGTCGAAAGAATTTTTAACAATGTCAGGTGCATCAAAAGAAGATGGAGAAATTAAGGGTCTGCTTCAGGCAATGTGGGATACGAATTGTAATCTGATGGAATTGTTGAGTGACCGTTTTACCTATAGAGATACTTTGAATGAAATGGTTGAGACGGCTGAAAAACCATTGTCAGAGTGGACAATTGAAGATCTTGATGAAATGTATTTGTCAGCACCGGTAAAACGTATGGTTTGGCAGACCATTCGGGTGGTAGAGGAATTGCAGAGGGTACTTGGTTGTCCACCGAAGCGTATTTTTATAGAAATGACCAGATTAGGTGGTGAAAAAGGAAAACGTACCATATCCAGACAGAAAAAGTTATTAGAATTATACAAGGCACTTGGAAAAGAAGGAAAGTCTTGGAGCGAAGAATTAAATGGTACTTCTGATAACCGGTTAAGAATTAAAAAATTATATCTATATTATTTGCAGATGGGAAAATGCATGTATACCGGAGAAAATATCGAGTTGGATCAGTTGATGAATGATAATCTGTATGATATCGATCATATATATCCAAGACATTTTATCAAAGATGATAATATCGGTAATAATCTGGTGTTGGTTAAAAAAGAGAAAAATGCGCACAAGAGTGATAGTTTCCCGATTGAGAATGAAATTCGCACGAAAATGATGCCATATTGGAAAATGTTGCGTGAAAAAGGATTCCTGACAGAAGAAAAATACAATCGTCTGACCAGAAAAACAGCATTTTCAGATGAAGAAAAAGCAACATTTATCAGCAGGCAGCTTGTGGAAACAAGTCAGGGAACAAAAGCAATTACACAGATTTTTAGGCAGGCATTTTCAGATTCAGAAATTGTATTTTCAAAAGCCAGTGTAGTGTCTGATTTTCGCAAAAAATTTAATTGTTATAAAGTGCGTTGTGTGAATAACTATCATCATGCACATGATGCCTATTTGAATATTGTAGTTGGAAATACCTACCGGGTAAAATTTACGGTCAATCCGTTAAATTTTGTAAAAGAGGCAAAGAAAAATCCGAATAGTGATGAGAATCGTTATAATATGGATCGAATTTTTGACTGGAATGTAAGACGAAATGGTGAAGTAGCATGGATCGCACAGACAAAAGAAAATCCGGGATCTATTCAGACAGTGAAAAAATATTTGGGTAAAAATTCACCATTGATGACGAGAATGGCACATGAAAAACATGGCGGTTTGACGCAGAAAGCTACGATATGGAGTGCTAGGAAAGCGGTAAGTGGGAATACAGATGCATATATTCCTGTGAAGATGAAGGATGCAAGACTTGCGGATGTGACAAAATATGGTGGTGCAACATCGATTGCTGTTGCCGGCTATACATTGGTGGAATATGAAGTAGCAGGAAAAATGGTGAGAAGTCTGGAAGCATTGCCGATATATCTGGGTGGTTCGGATAAGCTGACGGAAGAACAGATGGTGGAGTATTTCACAAAAATACTTCAGATGGAGAATAAGAAAAAACAGGTGACAAATGTTCGAATTTGTAAAAAAATGATTCCGAGCGGTTCATTGATTAAGTATAATGGTTTTTACTATTATTTGGCTGGAAAAACTGGAAATCAAATTGTTATACTAAGTGCAGTGCAGCTTTGCCTGTCAGCAGAACAAATAATATATGCGAAAAAGATAGAAAAAGCATGTGTTTCTGGAGATTTTGAAGAAAAAGATAAGCATGGTAAAATGATTATTTCGAAGGAAAAAAACCAGAAAATGTATGATTTGTTTATTCAAAAATATAAAGATTCTATTTTTAGTAAAAAGAATGGGTCTATAGGAAGCACTATTATGAATGGAAGAACGGTGTTTATAGAAATAAGTGTCGAAAATCAATGTAAAGTGCTCCAACAGGTGTTTTTGAATTTTCAAAGTGGAATAGGAGTAGATCTTACGACAATTGGTGGAAGCAATAGATCAGGAATCACATATTTAAATAAAAAAGTCTCAAATGTCGAAGAATTAAAATTGATAGATCAGTCTGTGACTGGTATTTTCAGCAGTGAAATGAATCTGCTGACGATATAGTATGAGCTGGAGAACAGTTGTAGTATCTTCCAGTGCTAAGTTAGATTATCAAATGGGATATTTGGTAGTGCGAAAAGATACTACAACAAAAATTCATCTCGGAGAAATCCGTACATTAATGATTGAATCTACAGCAGTTTCTCTGACCGCAGCTTTATTATCAGAACTGGTAAAAAAGAAGGTAAAGGTCATATTTTGCGATGAAAAGAGAAATCCTTCCTCTGAGTTAATGCCATATTATGGTTCGCATGATTGCAGTTTGAAAATTAAGCGACAAATAGCGTGGACAGATGATATTAAAGGTGCTGTTTGGACAGAAATTGTTTATGAAAAAATTCGTCAGCAGAAATATTTATTGCAGGAATATGGAAAAGTGGAAGCTGAATTGCTACAAGGGTATTTGGAAGAAATTACTTACGGAGACGCGACTAATCGTGAGGGCCATGCAGCAAAGGTATATTTTAATGCATTGTTTGGAAAAGATTTTACCAGAACCGATGACTTACTCATTAATACGGCATTGAATTATGGATATAGTATTTTACTTTCTGCTTTTAACAGGGAAATTGTTTTGAATGGTTATCTGACACAGTTGGGATTGTTTCATGATAATATGTTTAATCGATTTAATTTGGCTTCCGATTTGATGGAACCGTTCAGACCGCTTGTGGATTACATGGTTTTACAGATGACGCTTGTGGAATTTGAACGTATACAAAAAATGGAACTGGTTAATTTGATGAACAAAGAAGTAATAATCAATGATCGATGTGAGCTTATTAGTAATGCGATAAAAATATATTGCAAAAGTGTTTTTGATGCATTAGAAGATGGGGATGTATCATTGATTCGATTTTATAAAAAATGAGTTATCGATATATGAGAATACTTGTGATGTTTGATTTGCCAGTAGAAACAGAAATGGAACGACGCAATTATCGAATGTTTCGCAAACATTTGATAAAAAGTGGATTTTTGATGTTGCAGGAATCAATTTATTGTAAACTGGCACAAAATACAACGGTGGCAGAAGCTATTATCGCAAATGTGCGGAAAAATAAACCAGATGAAGGTCTGGTTCAAGTATTGAAAATTACAGAGAAACAATATTCTAAAATGGAATATATAGTGGGTGAGTCAAAATCTGATGTGTTAGATAGTGACGAAAGGCTGGTAGTATTGTGAAAATTGTTTACGGAGAACGGGAACTTATTCTGGAGTTTCGTGAAAATGAGGTACAGGTGATTACAATAGAAAATAAGGAATATTTTTCTGAGTTTTTACAGAATCTGTATAATCAAAGTCAGGGAATGGAAGGTAAAATTATAATGTCAGAAGGCGAAAAAATATTGTCTTTAAATAAATGTACGGAAGTAATTTGGAATCCGTTCTCCGTAGATCTTAATAACAAAAAAATACTTGGAAAACTCTATCATGAATTAAAAGATATCTCATCAGAAGAACAGTATCGGGAAATATGTGAATTGAATTCAGCGATTGTTCGGTATTTAGATGAAATGTGCTTGAAAGTTTCATATCCAATTCAGTTTCAATTAGAAATGGATGTGCTTGACCTGTATAAAATGTATGAGGTTCGGTTGGAAAAAGAAGGTCAAAGCATGTTTGAAACTCTTTTGGAGTATATGAAAATTATGGAGTCTTTATGTGGAATTCATTTGCTTGTATTTGTGAATGTGAAAAATTATTTGTCGGAAATGCAATTACAGGAATTGTATAAAACAGCGTTTTATTATAAAATAAAATTGTTATTAATTGAGGCACACCAAAGTAAATGTTTGGAAGGTGAAAATAATCAATTGATAGATAAAGATTTGTGTTTTATACATTACTAAATATCTTACGCATATTACCAGTATGTTGGGGTTCGGTGATAATCTCATTTGAGGTTTGAGAACCTTGTAAGTTTGTAAGAGTGTAAAACAAGCATGGCAGAATGGATTAGCAGATCAGGGTTTGAGAACCTTGTAAGTTTGTAAGAGTGTAAAACCAAGCACGACACCGTTTAATAGTGCTGGAGGTTTGAGAACCTTGTAAGTTTGTAAGAGTGTAAAACTAAAGCCTATGCTTTCCAACCATTACCCTTGTTTGAGAACCTTGTAAGTTTGTAAGAGTGTAAAACATGAAAGAAATCTATGATAAAGTAGAGGATGTTTGAGAACCTTGTAAGTTTGTAAGAGTGTAAAACATCGCATCCTCTGTCGTGTAGCATGTCGCGTTTGAGAACCTTGTAAGTTTGTAAGAGTGTAAAACATAGAACCTGCATCGCCATTGCAGTCAATCGTTTGAGAACCTTGTAAGTTTGTAAGAGTGTAAAACAACAAATAGGTCTGTTGTGTCTGAATTTCTGTTTGAGAACCTTGTAAGTTTGTAAGAGTGTAAAACGAGTTCAACATAATTTGCCCGTTCCATGATGTTTGAGAACCTTGTAAGTTTGTAAGAGTGTAAAACTTTACGCTCTTGTAATTCACCTTCACCTGCGTTTGAGAACCTTGTAAGTTTGTAAGAGTGTAAAACCAGTCTGGTGCGGTTGAACGTTTCCATGATGTTTGAGAACCTTGTAAGTTTGTAAGAGTGTAAAACGGAAAGAAATACATCCAGATTAACCCGACAGTTTGAGAACCTTGTAAGTTTGTAAGAGTGTAAAACTTCGCTGGTAGATCCCGACATAGCCGTCATGTTTGAGAACCTTGTAAGTTTGTAAGAGTGTAAAACTTGGCGCTAGAATATAAATAGTACAAGTCAAAATGAGAATTCCTTATACCGTATTTCATGGTATGATGTATGTATGCACTGAAGGAGGATCTCATTATGGCAAAGCACTATGATAAACAGTTTAAAATTGATGCAGTTCAGTATTACCATGACCACAAGGACCTGGGACTGATAGGTTGTGCATCAAATCTTGGTATCAGTCACCAATCGCTGTCTCGTTGGCAGAAAGAACTTCGAGAAACAGGCGATATTGAAAGTCGTGGCTCTGGTAATTATGCTTCTGATGAAGCAAAAGAAATCGCACGGTTAAAACGTGAATTACGAGATGCACAGGATGCTCTTGATGTATTAAAAAAAGCAATCAACATTCTGGGAAAATGACAGAAGCCATTTATCTCGAAGTTGCTGAGAAGGCAGAAACCGCCCACAAGGCTCGACGCCAGGTTTCTGTCTCCGGAATGTTGAAATATCTTGGCGTTTCCCGTTCCGGCTATCATGCCTGGATGAAACGTGTTCCTTCGAACACAGCTAAACGTCGTGAAGCTGTGAAAGCTCGCATTAAGGATATTTATGATGAATACAAACAGAATTATGGTGCTCCGAAAATTACCAGGAAGTTACGTGAATCAGGAGAAATCATTTCTGAGCGAACAGTTGGTAAATATATGAAACAACTGGGTATTAAAGCCCAGTGGATCAAACCATGGACAATCACCACAAAAGATTCTGACTTCAGTAGTAAATTATAAAATATCCTCAATGAGCGATTCAATCCAGAACGTCCGAACGCCGTTTGGTGTTCTGATATTACCTATATTTGGACAATAGACGGATTTGTCTATCTGACCAGCATTATGGATTTATATTCCAGGAAAATCATTGCGTGGACACTTTCAAAAAGTTTGGAAGTATCCTGCGTGATTGAAACTATAAATAAAGCAAAAGCAAGACGCAACATTGAAGAGCCTTTAATTTTGCATTCAGACCGTGGTAGCCAATATGTATCCAAAGGATACAGACGTGTTACCGCTGATATGCAATGCAGCTATTCTAAAAAGGCTTATCCATGGGATAATGCATGTATTGAATCGTTCCATTCTTTGATTAAGCGCGAATGGTTGAATCGTTTTAAAATTCGTGATTACGATCATGCATATCGACTGGTATTCGAATATTTGGAAGCATTTTATAATACAAAGCGAATTCATAGTCATTGCGATTACATGTCGCCGAATGAATACGAAGAACTGTATTATAAGTTCCAGCAGGACGAATTGACCTTAGTAAGTTAAGATGAGGAAAACCTCATTTTAACTTGTGCTAAATCTTGACATAGGACCAAACACCCTGAAAGCATTATCAACGTTTGAGAACCTTGTAAGTTTGTAAGAGTGTAAACCAATATTGACAATATCACAACTGCATGTACCAATGTTGCTGCAATTAATGAGGAACCGGTTATTCCGGAGGAACAGCATGAAAAAATATGTATCATTAGATAAGCGCAGCAAGAAGGCGCAGAAAAAATATTACGCAGGATTTCGACGCACCTGGGATGGTGTGAATCCTGAGACCAGAATAATGCCGAATGGAAAGGCATACAACCGAAAAAAGGATAAGGAAAAATTGCGAAAAAGCGACTGTTTATCGGAAAATGGATTTGCAGTCGCTTTTTTTATGAAAATATTTATGAAAAATCGTTCATTGACATCTGTTTTATCTCTGATAAAATAGGATAGACATGTTTATAGATCATGAGAGAATGAAAAGGTGACACAACATATGAGCAAAATTGGATTAATTGTAGAAGGTGGCGGAATGAAATGTGCCTACAGTGCAGGCATTCTGGATGCTTTCATGGATGAAAATATTACATTTGACTATGCCATCGGGGTGTCAGCGGGATCTGCTAATGTGGCATCTTTCCTGGCAGGACAGCGTGGCCGTAATCTTCGTTATTATACGGACTGGATCAAAGATCCCGGCTATTTTGGAGTGAAAAGTTTTATCAAAACCGGAAATCTGTTCGGTTTACAGCATATTTACGGTGATATGACAAACTCTACCGGTGTGGACCCGATTGATTTTCCAACACTGAGCGCTAATCTGACAGAATACTGGATCGTGGCGACCGATGCGGCAACAGGAACACCGGTATATTTTCCAAAGAGTAAAATGAAACAGGATGATTATCGTTGTATTATGGCTTCCTGTGCATTGCCGGCAGCATGCAAACCGATTGAAATCGATGGAAAACTGTATTATGACGGCGGCGTGACGGATGCGATTCCGGTACAGCGTGCCCTGGATGACGGCTGTGACAAGATCGTTGCGATTTTATCAAAACCGAGAAGTTTTGTGAAAAAACCGGAGGGTATGCGTTTCTTATACAGCAGAATGTGCCGTAAATTCCCGAATACAGTAAAAGCGCTGGATAACCGTCATATCATGTATGGCAAATGCCAGAAGCAGCTGTTTGATCTGGAGAAGGAAGGCAAGGCATTTATTTTTGCACCGAGCAACCCACCGAAAATGAGTACATACACCATGGATCGGGAAGTAGAGCAGCAATTATATGATCTTGGAATGAAGGATTTTCATGATGGCGAGGCTCAGTTGAAAACTTTTCTTACAGTGTAATATTTACTGAAAAAACGGGAAAAAGTTTTACATCTGGATAAGAAAAATCGGTTGATTTATACATAGACATAGTGTATATTTTTTAGTGGATGGACAAGGAGACGGAGGAAAAAGTATGAGCGAAACAGTCCGCGTAGTAGTGGATGCCATGGGCGGCGATAACGCACCGGGAGAAATTGTAAAAGGTGCTGTACAAGCTGTTCAGGCAGAAAAGGATATCAAAGTATTTCTGGTAGGCAGACAGGATGCTGTCAATGCAGAACTTGAGAAATACACGTATGATAAGGAAAAAATCGAAGTCGTACATGCCGAGGAAGTCATTGAGATGGCAGAGCCGCCGGTAAATGCGATTCGTAAGAAGAAACAGTCATCTCTGGTAATCGGAATGAATATGATTAAGCATCAGGAAGCAGATGCCATTGTGACCGCAGGAAGTACCGGAGCAACTTTGGTTGGAGGTCAGGTACTGGTTGGAAGAATTAAAGGCATTGAGCGTCCGCCATTGGCGCCGTTAGTTCCGACAGAGAAGGGAGTTTCACTTCTGATTGACTGTGGAGCAAACGTGGATGCGCGTCCGTCACATCTGGTGCAATTCGCCCAGATCGGATCTATTTATATGGAGAACATTGTCGGAATTAAGAATCCGAGAGTGGCGATCCTGAACATCGGAGCAGAAGAAGAAAAAGGCAATCAGCTGGTGAAGGAGACATTCCCACTGCTGAAAGAATGTCCTGGTATTAATTTTATCGGAAGTATCGAAGCACGCGAAATTCCGCACGGTGGCGCAGATGTTATCGTCTGTGAGGCATTCGCGGGAAATATCGTACTGAAACTGTACGAAGGTGTGGCAGCAACGTTACTTTCCAAGGTAAAAGAGGGACTAATGTCATCTCTCCGGTCTAAAATTGGAGCACTTTTGATTAAACCTGCATTAAAACAGACACTGAAGTCCTTTGATGCCTCCCAGTACGGTGGAGCTCCTCTGCTTGGACTGAATGGTCTGGTGGTCAAGACACACGGCAGTGCGAAGGCAAGTGATGTGAAGAATTCCATTCTTCAGTGTGTGACCTTCAAGCAGCAGGACATTAATGGTAAGATCAAAGAGCATATTATTGTAGAAAAATAACAGGGAGGGAGGATTTGCGTCATGGAATTTGATAAAATTAAAAATATCATCAGTGAAGTGTTAAGCATCGATGCTGACGGTATTACAGAAGAGACTACTTTTGTGGATGATCTTGGAGCAGATTCCTTGGATATTTTCCAGATTATTATGGCAATCGAGGAAGAATTTGAGATCGAGATTCCGACAGAAGAAGCAGAAAAAATTACAACTGTTGGCGATGCTGTAGAGCAGATTAAGAAAGCATTGTAAGAATCAGTATAACAGGAAAATGGATGCTGTTGCAGTGAGTATTTTTGCAGCAGCATCCATTTGTGGATTAAACAGGAGGAAGAATATGGAACAGATCAAAGAGTTTCAGGAGAAAATCGGTTATCAGTTTCAGCAGGAAGGCTTGCTTCGTCAGGCTTTGACACACAGCTCCTATGCCAATGAGCATCGGATGAAGAAATTATCCGACAACGAGCGTCTGGAGTTTCTGGGTGATGCAGTACTGGAAATTGTAACCAGTGACTTTTTATATCATGAGCATTCAGATGTACCGGAGGGAGAACTGACCAGAGTGCGTGCAAGCATTGTATGTGAGCAGACATTGGCTTTTTGTACCAGAGCACTGAACCTGGGAGATTATCTTTTCCTTGGAAAAGGTGAGGATCAGACCGGTGGCAGAAAGAGAAAATCTATTTTGTCGGATGCATTTGAGGCAATTATCGGAGCTATTTATCTGGATGGTGGTTTTGCTAATGCAAAAGAGTTTATTCACCGTTTTGTGCTGAATAATGTAGAGCATATGCAGCTCTTTTATGATAGCAAGACTATCCTGCAGGAAATCGTGCAGGGAGATGAGCATAGCGGAAAGCTGGAGTATGTGCTGGTAGATGAGAGTGGTCCGGATCACAACAAGAACTATACCGTGGAAGCCCGCATTGGAAATAAGAGCTACGGCTGCGGGGAAGGTCATACAAAGAAAGCAGCAGAACAGGAAGCTGCATATCAGGCAATTCTGGCGTTGAGAAAGAAGGACAAGTAAGGGATACACGCAGAATCAAAGGTGAGATTTTGAACGTATCGAAAGAGTAAACGGAGGAATGTATGTATCTTAAATCAATCGAGGTACACGGTTTTAAATCCTTTGCCAATAAAATTGTATTTGAGTTTCATAACGGAATCACCGGTATCGTAGGGCCAAACGGCAGTGGAAAAAGTAATGTTGCGGATGCGGTGCGTTGGGTGCTTGGTGAGCAGAAAGTAAAACAGCTGCGAAGTTCCAGTATGCAGGACGTTATTTTTGCAGGAACGGAGAATCGCAAACCGGTTAGCTTTGCCTATGTGGCAATTACGTTGGACAACTCCGATCACAAACTTCCGCTGGATTATAATGAAGTGACAGTGGCACGACGGGTATATCGTTCCGGTGAGAGTGAGTACCTGATTAACGGCACACAGTGTCGTTTGAAGGACGTGAATGAGCTTTTTTATGATACCGGTATTGGTAAAGAGGGATATTCCATCATCGGTCAGGGACAGATTGATAAAATCCTGAGTGGAAAACCGGAAGAACGTCGGGAATTGTTTGACGAGGCAGCAGGAATTGTAAAATTCAAGCGCAGAAAAGCAACGGCGTTGAAAAAACTGGAAGACGAACAGCAGAATCTGGTGCGTGTCAACGATATTTTATCAGAGTTGGAACGTCAGGTAGGACCGCTGGAGCGTCAGGCAGAACATGCCAAAATTTATCTGAAGAAAAAAGAAGAATTAAAAGACTGTGATCGAAACCTGTTTTTGATTGAGATGGATCGTATGAATGCCGAACTGCGGGAATTAGAGCAGAAATGTGGCATCACGGAGCATCAGCAGAAGGAAACGACACAGAATTTTGAAAAAGCAAAGACCAGATACGAAGAACTGGAAGAAAATGTTGCAAAAGCGGATGAACGGATCGGTGAACTGCAGCAGCGGATGAACGAGACTGGTGTTTCCAGAGAAAAACTGGAAGGTCAGATCAACGTACTGCGGGAGCAGATTCATACGGCACAGCAGAATGAAGAACATGTGAAGAGCCGTATTGAAGCATTGGAAGCAGACGTGGAGCGTCAGCGCAGATCCGGTGAAGAATATAGCAGCAAACAGGCAGAACTGGAAGAAAAAATCCGGGAGACGGAGAAGAAAAAGGCAACTTTGACGGAACGTCTGGAGAATCTGCGAAAAGAAACGACCGCTATGGAGCAGCAGATCGAAGATGGCAAAGCAGAGATTTTACATCTGTTGAATGCCCGTGCTTCTATGAAAGCAGAGCAGCAGCGTCTGAAAACGATGCAGGAACAGGCTTCCATCCGCCGGGCGCAGTTAAATAAAGAACTGCTGGAACAGAAAAGCGGCGGAAATGATGTCAGTGGCTTGCTGCAAAAGCAGGAAAAAGAGCTGGCTGAATTAAAAGAAAACATCGCTTCCATGGAAGAAGAAAAAGCTTCCATTGAGCAGAAACGAAGCAACTGGCGGCAGCAGTTTGAGGAATTGCGCGGAAAGATGGATCAGTGCAAGGAAGAGTTCCACAAGGATAGTTCCAGACTGGAATCCCTGCGCAATATTGCGGAACGTTATGACGGCTATGGAAACAGTATTCGCCGCATTATGGAGCGCAAGGCGGATACACCGGGCATTCATGGTGTCATTGCTGATCTGATCAAGGTGGACAAGCGGTATGAGACTGCGATAGAGACAGCTCTTGGCGGAAGTATTCAGAATATCGTAACCGATAACGAGGATACTGCCCGTCAGATAATTGAATATTTGAAGAAAAACCGTTATGGTCGTGCCACATTTTTACCATTGACGAGTGTGTCGGCACCGGAGCATGTTCCGGCAGAGAAAGCATTGGGCGAAAACGGTGTCATCGGAATTGCAAGCAGTCTGGTACACACGCAGCTGCAGTATGAGAAAGTGGCAGGGTATCTGCTTGGGCGTGTGCTGGTTATGGACACTATTGAGCACGCGGTTGCAGTGGCGAGAAAGTTCCGTTATTCCCTGCGTATCGTCACACTGGAGGGTGAGTCCTTACAGCCGGGCGGTTCCATGACTGGTGGTGCGTTCCGTAACAACAGCAATCTGCTTGGACGAAATCGTGAAATTGAAGTGCTGGAAAAACAGATCGCAGAATATCGGGAGCAGGCGCAGGAAATCCGCAACCGTATGGAAGATGTCAAGACGGCAAATGCGCTTTTGAAAGACGATTACGAGGAACTGCAGGTCAATCTGCAGCAGGCATATTTACATAAAAATACTCTGGAAATGGAGACCGGACACATCCGTGAGCAGCAGGAAAAACAGGAAGCTGCCTACGCCGGTATTCATGAAGAAATCGCAAAAATTGATGCGGATAAAACTGCATGGAATGCAGAGCAGGAGCAGATGGCAGAGCAGATGCAGCTGTCTGTAAACCAGGAAAATGAGATTACAGAGCAGAATAAGACATTGGCTCAGCAGGTGGAAAATAAAAATCTTGAGATCGAGAGTGTATCGCAGGATCTGAATGAGATTTTACTTGAGATTGCACAGAAACAGCAGCAGAAATCCTTCCAGCAGCAGAATATCCAGCGAATCGCGGAGGAAATCCGCCGTCTGGAACAGGAAAAAGCGCAGATTTTGCATGACAGTGCCAACAGTGAATCTGTCATTGAAGAACGGGAAGCCCAGATCAGACAGCTGCAGGAGCAGTCAGAAGAGACCGTTCAGCAGAAGACAGAACTGGATGAAAAGTTAGCTGCTATCCGTGGGGAAAAAGAGACGATGCTGGCAGAACAGAAAACTTTCTTTACCCAGCGGGAAGAACTCTCCCAGATTATGAGCAATCTGGACAAAGAGATGTTCCGACTGAACCAGCAGAAAGAAAAGACGGAAAATGCACAGGAATCCCTGAATAACTACATGTGGGAAGAATATGAGATCACCTATCATGCGGCAAAAGAGCAGGAAGTTCCGGAAGAGATCAATGTATCGGATCTGAAAAAACAGATCACAGAGATCCGAAACGAGATCCGCAAGCTTGGAAATGTCAATGTCAATGCCATTGAGGAGTACAAGGAAGTTTCCGAGCGTTATGAGTTCTTACATGCACAGCATGCGGATCTGGAGGAAGCAAAAGCAAGTCTGGAGAAGATCATTGCGGATCTGGATGAGGGAATGCGTAAGCAGTTTGCAGAGAAATTTGCGGATATTCAGACAGCGTTTGATAGAACCTTTAAGGAGCTGTTTGGCGGCGGAAAAGGTTCTCTGGAACTGACCGGCGAGGAAGAAACCAAGGATATTCTGGAATGCGGCATCCGAATCATTGCACAGCCGCCTGGAAAGAAACTGCAGAATATGATGCAGCTTTCCGGCGGAGAGAAAGCGCTGACCGCCATTGCGCTGCTTTTTGCCATCCAGAACTTAAAACCGTCACCGTTTTGTCTGTTGGATGAGATTGAGGCGGCGCTGGATGATTCCAACGTTGACCGTTTTGCAAATTATCTGCATAAGCTGACAAAAAATACACAGTTTATTGTCATTACCCACCGACGTGGAACAATGACGGCGGCAGACCGTCTGTATGGTATCACCATGCAGGAGAAAGGTGTGTCTGCACTGGTTTCTGTAAACCTGATTGAAAAAGAATTGGATGCATAAGAATTCAAAGTAAGAGTGTCAAGAGCATTTCTGGATTTGAAGTATTGCAAAGTATGATTGTTTTTTTGTGAGAAAATAATTTGCAGATAATTATTATAAGAACGAACAAAGAAAATTTGATTTCAACTATATTTGAGGGAGGAAGAGACGTATGGCAGAAGGAAAAGAGAAAAAAGGCTTTTTTAAGCGTTTAGTCAGCGGACTGACTAAGACCCGTGACAATATCGTGTCCGGATTTGATTCTATTTTTAGCGGATTTTCCCATATCGATGACGATTTTTATGAGGAATTAGAAGAAATCCTTGTCATGGGTGATATCGGAATCCGTGCCACAGAGGAAATTATCGAAAATCTGAAGCAGAAAGTAAAAGAAAACCACATCAAAGAACCGGCAGACTGCCGGGAGCTGCTGATCAACAGTATCAAAGAGCAGATGTATGTGGGTGATACTGCATATCGTTTTGAAGAAGAAAAATCCGTTGTTCTGGTAATCGGCGTAAATGGTGTTGGAAAGACAACAACCATTGGAAAATTAGCCGGAAAACTGAAAAACCAGGGCAAAAAAGTAATTTTGGGTGCTGCTGATACCTTCCGTGCCGCAGCCGGAGAACAGCTGACTGAGTGGGCAAACCGTGCCGGCGTAGAAATCGTTGGTGGACAGGAAGGATCTGATCCGGGATCTGTCGTATATGATGCGGTACAGGCAGCGAAAGCCCGTAAAGCAGATGTGTTACTGTGTGATACCGCAGGACGTCTGCACAACAAGAAAAACCTGATGGAAGAGCTGAAGAAGATCAACCGTATTCTGGAAAAGGAATATCCGGAGGCATATCGTGAGACATTAGTAGTCTTGGATGCCACCACCGGACAGAATGCGCTGGTTCAGGCAAAGCAGTTCAGTGAAGCTGCCGAGATCACAGGTATTGTTTTGACCAAGATGGACGGAACTGCCAAGGGAGGTATTGCCGTTGCAATCCATTCCGAACTTGGCATTCCGGTAAAATATATTGGTGTAGGAGAGAGCATCGATGATCTGCAGAAATTTGATGCGGATCAGTTTGTAGATGCGTTGTTTCAGAAGGAGAACGTAAATGAGTGAAATGTTGACACTGGATCGTTTTGAGGAAGCCAGTGAAATCGTCAAAAAAGTAACACAGGAAACAAAGCTGGTTTACAGTGAGTATTTAAGTGAGCAGACCGGCAATAAAGTATATCTGAAACCGGAAAACATGCAGTTTACCGGTGCATACAAAGTACGTGGTGCTTATTACAAGATCAGCACACTGTCAGAGGAAGAACGTCAGCGTGGTCTGATCACTGCATCCGCAGGAAATCATGCACAGGGTGTGGCTTATGCTGCAAAACGTTATGGTGCAAAGGCAACCATCGTAATGCCGACCACAACACCGCTGATCAAAGTGAACCGTACTAAGAGCTATGGTGCAGAGGTCGTTCTGTACGGAGATGTATACGATGAGGCTTGTGCAAAAGCATACGAGCTGGCAGAAGAGCACGGATATACATTCATCCATCCGTTTGATGATCCGGCAGTAGCAACCGGTCAGGGAACTATCGCAATGGAGATTTTCCAGGAACTTCCGTTAGTAGAGTATATTCTGGTGCCGATTGGTGGCGGCGGACTTGCAACCGGTGTATCCACACTGGCAAAACTGTTAAATCCGAAGATCAAAGTCATTGGTGTAGAGCCGGCGGGTGCAAACTGCATGCAGGCATCTCTGGAAGCTGGAGAAGTAGTAACATTACCGCAGGTAAATACCATTGCAGATGGTACTGCTGTAAAAACTCCGGGAACTAAAATTTTCCCATATATTCAGGAAAATCTGGATGACATCATTACTGTTCACGATGATGAGCTTATTGTAGCATTCCTTGATATGGTAGAGAATCATAAGATGATCGTAGAAAACTCCGGTCTGCTGACAGTAGCAGCACTGAAACATCTGAATGTGAAAAATAAACGGGTTGTATCTATCCTGAGTGGTGGAAATATGGATGTTATCACCATGTCTTCCGTTGTACAGAAAGGTCTGATCCTGCGTGATCGTATCTTTACCGTATCCATTCAGCTTCCGGATAAACCGGGTGAACTGTGCAGAGTTGCAGGTGTTGTAGCAGGCGTACAGGCCAATGTGATCAAACTGGATCATAACCAGTTTGTATCATCCAACAGAAATGCGGCTGTAGAGATTCGAATCACGATGGAAGCATTTGGTACAGAACATAAGAAACAGATTATTGCGGCACTGCGCGAAGCGGGTTATGATCCGAAAGTGATTCAGGCGGTTTTATAAGTTCCGGTTCGGGTAATTGTGTGGTTTAAAAAAATGAGTTAGTGAAGGCGCCAGTCATCAATCTTACCTTTGCAGCTAACAATCGCTTGCCAAGGAAAGATTGTCTGACTGGCGCCATTTACGTTTTGTGAATTATAAACCATACAATTTGGCGGGCTGGCCGCTTTGCGGTGGCACGAAGTGCAGGGTGGCGTAAAAATTTACAAAATTCACTGTGTAGATAAAGAACTCCTGGAATTTTTTCTCAAGGAGCGATTGCTAGCGACTGAGACAAAATTCCAGGAGTTCCTATAAAAACCTAAATAGTAAATTTTAAGCCACCTTAAACAAGATTTTAATCGTTTTCGTGGAACCGGGACAAAAACTGCCGTGTTCTCTCTTCCTTCGGATGCTCAAATACCTGATAAGGATCACCTTGCTCAAGTATATACCCATCATCCATGAAAATAACCTGATCTGCCACATCCCGGGCAAATGCCATCTCATGTGTTACAATTACCATAGTTGTTTTGGTTTCTGCCAGTTCTTTGATAACTTTCAATACTTCGCCAGTCAGCTCCGGGTCAAGAGCAGAAGTCGGCTCATCAAAGCACAGAATATCCGGCTGCATCGCCAGTGCACGGGCAATCGCAACACGCTGACATTGTCCACCAGACAGCTGATGCGGGTAGTTATTGATTCGTTCGGAAAGTCCCATCTGTTTTAAAAGTCCGACTGCCTGAGTTTCGATTTCATCATGGATTTCTTTTTTACGAGCTTTATAATCCGGGCGTTCTTTTGCAAGTAGCTCCTTTGCAAGCATAACGTTTTTCAGCGCAGTATATTGAGGAAAGAGATTAAAGGACTGAAAAACGAGACCGAAATGCAGACGGTTTTTACGAATTTCCGCATCCTGCATGGTAACCGGATTTGCTGCATCAAAAACGGTTTTATCTTTGACACGGATAATTCCCTTGTCCGGGTGCTCTAAAAAGTTCAGACAGCGCAGGAGCGTTGTTTTTCCACTTCCGGAAGAACCAATAATAGAAAGTACCTGGCTTTCTTCCAGAGAAAAGCTGATATCTTTCAGTACTTCGGTCTGCCCAAAGGATTTGCATATATGTTCTGTCTCTAAAATTTTCATGATCAGTTTCTCCTTTTATCTGAAATAATCCAGTTTCTTTTCTAATTTTCCAAGTACCACTGTCAGAATACCGTTGAAAACGAGATAGTAGATAGCGGTGAAGAACAGTGGCCAGATCTGTCCGGAAATACCCTGAGATCCTTTCATAAATGCCTGTCCTGCCCAGATGATTTCCTGCAGTGCAATGATACGTGCAAGAGAAGTATCTTTTACCAGTGTCAGGATTTCGTTTGACATTGGCGGAATGATTCTTTTTACCATCTGTAATAATTTAACCCGGAAGAAAATCTGGGATTTTGTCATGCCCAGAACCAGGCCGGCTTCTTCCTGTCCTACCGGTACGCTCTGAATACCACCGCGGTAGATTTCAGAGAAGTAGCAAGCGTAGTTCAAAATGAAGGAGACGGATGCTGCGAGGAAACGGCCGGTTTCGCCGCCGCCCCAGATTGGGTTATGTAATACGAGTCCCGGGAAAAAGTAGATGATCAGTAACTGGATCATCAGAGGGGTACCGCGGACAACCCAGATCAGAAGTTTAAAAAAGGCACTGACCGGTTTGATGCGGGACATGGAACCGAAACAGATTGCAAGACCAAGCGGACATGCACCGATTAGGGTGATTGCAAAAAGTTTTAATGTCTGTAAAAAGCCGACGTTTAAGGAATGAATGACGATCGGCAGCTGCTGTGAAAAATCCATGATAGTTCCTGCTTTCTCTAAGTATTTTGGTACAGCTCACGTATCATATATTATATGGATCACGATCAGGCTTGTATGAAGAAGCCTGTGAACTGTATATTTTTATGCGCAACAAAGAGCGGAAACTCCGCTCTCTGTCTTAAATTAAAAAACACTATTTATTTTTACAAATCTCAACAAACAAATATTTCTCAACAAAACAAGTATTTAACCAAATAGAGCCACGAAGTGGTATTTGGTTATGAGCAAGTAGTATAAGCGAATTGCGAATATCCGCTGGGCTAAACAGGATTATTTCTGCTCAACAACTGCAGCCTGTACACCGTATTTTTCAGCAATCTGCTCCATGGAACCGTCAGCATAGCTGGATTTGAAGAAGTTGTTTAATTCTTCTGTCAGGTCAGAACCTTTTCTGAAACCAACACCATATTCCTCATCGTTTAAGCCGATGGTGTATGTCAGGTTTGCATAACCGGTACCTTCACCAACCATTGCGGCAGCCATCAGGGAATCGATGATAGCAGCATCGGAAGTACCTGCGGCAACTTCCATTAATGCGTCAGACTGAGCAGTTACAGCTGTGTAATTTAAGCCAAGTTCCTGAGCCTGTGTTTCACCGGCACTTCCGGACTCAACTGCAAATGTCAGGTCTTTTAAACTGTCTGTATCCTGATACTGGTCAGCAACATCAGAAGGAACAACGACTACCTGCGCATTGTTGCAGTAAGCGTTTGTGCAGGACATGGAGCTTGTTACTTCATCGGTTAATGTCATACCGTTCCATACACAGTCGATTGTTTTGCCATCTAACTCAAGGATTTTGTTATCCCAGTCAATTTCTACAAATTCAACATCAACGCCAAGGCTTTCAGCAAAAGCAGATGCGAGATCAGCGTCAAATCCGATCCAGTTTCCGTTTTCATCCTGATAATCCATCGGCTCAAAGTCTGTGATACCTACAACTAAAGTACCTTTGTCTTTGACATAAGCCAGATCGCTGTCTGTGCTTTCTGCTGCGGCAGAAGTGTCTTTGCTGTTATCTGCGGAAGCAGATCCGTTGCTGTTTGTATTTCCGCATGCAGCCATGGAAGCTACCATACCTGCAGCAAGAACGAGTGCTAATAATTTCTTTTTCATCTTTTTTCTCTCTCCTCTGGTAATTCTTTGTATGAACATGCTACCATGTTATCAATTTACCATGCTAAAGTCAAGGGGAAAATGAAAAAGTTTTACAAACCATTCATTTTATTGACGATATTTGTGTGAAAAGCTATAAAGCTATAATTATAAGAAATATTTGGTTAGAAATAAGGGTAAAGGAGACGAATACAGATGATGTATAATCCCCAGCTTGATACTTTTTTATGCGTGGTAGAGGCAGAAAGTTTCAGTAAATCCGCCGAAAAATTATATATTTCCCCACCGGCAGTGATCAAACAGATCAATTCATTCTTCTCACATCAGGATCCAAATATGGTAGAGTGGTTCGTGAAAATGGTTGAGGAGAGAAAAAACAATCACAACAGCGCATCTGAGAAGAAAAACTGGTAAAAATGACCAGATGATGTGAAAATAATACGGGGCAGGCATCTAAATATACGGGCAAGTATATATTAGTGTCTGTCCTTTTTTGCTGAAAAGATAATCTTAGTAGAGGTAGAAACACATGTGTTGGAATTGAGTACAATTTATGTACAGGGAATATTTGAAAAAATTATATAAGTGTAAAGAAAAAATACTTGACAGGGTAAAACAAGTGTGATAATCTAGCAAAGGTGATTGACATGGAGAAAATTGGACGTCAGGTCTTTTTGTATGATTTTTATGGAGAATTGCTCACGGAGCATCAGAAACATGTATATGAAGATGTTGTGCTGAACGATATGTCCTTAAGCGAGATTGCTGAGGAATTGGGAATCAGTCGTCAGGGGGTACATGATCTGGTAAAAAGATGTGATAAGATCCTTGCCGGTTATGAAGAAAAGCTTCATCTGGTAGAGCGGTTCTGGAAGACAAAAGAAGATGTTTCCAAGATTCGTGATCTTTCGCTTCATTATAAAGAGGACTGTATTGCACAGACAATGGAGGAGATCAATCAGATCTCCGGACGGATTTTGGAGGAATTATAAGTATGGCATTTGACAGCTTATCCGAAAAACTGCAAAACGTATTTAAGAACCTGCGAAGCAAAGGTCGCCTGACAGAAGCAGATGTAAAGGCTGCACTGAAGGAAGTTAAGATGGCTTTGCTGGAAGCGGATGTAAACTTTAAAGTGGTAAAGCAGTTTGTGAAATCTGTACAGGAACGTGCGATTGGTGCAGATGTAATGAATGGTCTGAATCCGGGACAGATGGTAATCAAGATCGTTAACGAGGAAATGGTTAACTTGATGGGTTCAGAGACAACGGAGATCAAACTTCGTCCGGGACAGGCGACAACGATCATTATGATGGTTGGTCTTCAGGGTGCCGGTAAAACAACGACAACTGCAAAACTTGCAGGAAAGTTCAAACTCAAAGGAAAGAAACCACTTCTGGTTGCCTGCGACGTTTATCGTCCGGCTGCGATCCAGCAGTTACAGGTCAACGGTGAAAAACAGGGCGTGGAAGTATTTACCATGGGTGACGGACACAAGCCGGTCAACATTGCAAAAGCAGCGGTAGAGCATGCGGCAAAGAACGGCAACAACATCATCATCCTTGATACAGCCGGCCGACTTCATGTAGATGAAGATATGATGGACGAGCTGATCGAGCTAAAAGAAAATGTGGATGTCGCACAGACCATTTTGGTGGTAGATGCCATGACCGGTCAGGATGCAGTCAATGTGGCAAGCACCTTTGATGAAAAAATCGGAATCGACGGTGTGATCCTGACAAAATTAGATGGTGATACCCGAGGCGGTGCAGCACTTTCCATTCGTGCCGTAACCGGAAAACCAATCCTGTACGCAGGTATGGGTGAGAAACTTTCAGATTTGGAACAGTTTTACCCGGATCGAATGGCTTCCCGAATCCTTGGTATGGGAGATGTGCTTACTCTGATCGAGAAAGCGCAGGCGGAGATCGATGATGAGAAAGCTGCTGATATGGAAAAACGTTTCCGGAAAGCAGAGTTCACATTTAACGATTATCTGGATTCCATGAGCCAGATGAAGAAAATGGGTGGTTTCGCAAATGTCTTAAGCATGATGCCGGGCATTGGCGGCGCACAGATGAAACAGATTGAAGATGCGATGGATGAGAAGAAGATGGCGCGAATTGAAGCAATCATTTATTCCATGACTCCGGCGGAGCGTGGGGATCCAAACCTGATCAATCCAAGCAGAAAACGTCGTATTGCGGCTGGTGCCGGTGTGGATATCAGCGAAGTCAACCGACTGGTAAAACAGTTTGAGCAGGCACGCAAGATGATGAAACAGATGCCTAACATGATGGGCAAAGGTAAACGTGGCGGTAAATTTGGAAATTTCAAGTTTCCTTTTTAACCATATAGCGCGTATGCGCAGTGAAGTAGAAATTTGAGGAGGTGAAACACATGGCAGTTAAAATCAGATTAAGAAGAATGGGACAGAAAAAAGCTCCTTTCTATAGAATCGTAGTAGCAGATTCCAGAAGCCCGAGAGATGGTAGATTCATCGAGGAGATCGGATATTATGATCCGACTAAAGAGCCGTCTGAGATCCGCGTAGACGAGGAAGCAGCTAAAAAATGGTTAGCAAACGGAGCACAGCCTACACAGACAGTTGAGAAAATTTTAAAAACAGCTGGTATCGAGAAATAATAGATTAGTGAGGGAAACGTGATGAAAGAATTAGTAGAAGTAATTGCAAAATCACTAGTCGACAATCCTGAGGAAGTTACTGTAACAGAGACAGAGAAAGACCGGGCAACCGTTCTGGAACTGCATGTTGCACAGGCCGACATGGGAAAAGTGATCGGTAAGCAGGGCAGAATTGCGAAAGCAATCCGTTCTGTTGTGAAAGCTGCCGCATCTCGCGAGGAAAAAAAAGTTATCGTAGAGATCGTACAGTAAAAAGGCGACAAGGGACATGGTGTTAAGCTATGTCCCTTTTTTGAAAGGGAGAACATGGAAGAATTTTTACAGGTAGGTGTGATTTCAAGCACACATGGAATCGCCGGGGAGGTCAAAGTATTTCCTACCACGGATGATGTAAAACGTTTTAAAAAACTGAAAGAGGTCATTTTAGACACCGGAAAAGAACGGATGACACTTCATATCTGCCAGGTGAAATTTTTTAAACAGATGGTAATTCTGAAGTTCAAGGAGTTTCAGAACATCAATGAAGTGGAGCGTTTTCGCGGAAAAAGTCTGTATGTGACACGGGAAAATGCGGTGAAACTGCAGAAAGATGAATATTTTATCGCGGATATGATCGGTATACGCGTGGTTTCCACAGAGGGCGAGGAACTTGGTACACTGACAGATGTGCTTCAGACCGGAGCAAACGATGTTTATGTGGTAGAACAGGAAGGTGCACAGCAGTTATTACTTCCGGCTATCAAAGACTGTATCCGTGACATTGATATGGAACAGATGGTGATGACCGTTTATCTGATGCCTGGACTGAGGGATTAATCGATGAGATTTCATATTTTGACATTATTTCCTGACATGGTGATGCAGGGATTGAATACGAGTATTATCGGAAATGCCATTGAGCAGAATCTGATTGAAATAAATACAATTAATATCCGTGATTTCACAAAGGATCGTCATAAAAAGGTGGATGATTATCCGTATGGCGGCGGTGCTGGCATGGTGATGCAGGCGCAGCCGATTTACGATGCCTGGAAAAGCATTGTGGATCAGGTAGGCTATCAGCCGCGCTGTATTTATCTGACTCCGCAGGGACGGGTGTTTGAGCAGGGCATGGCAAAGGAATATGCCAGAGAAGAGGATCTGATCTTTTTATGCGGACATTATGAAGGCGTGGATGAGCGTGTGCTGGAAGAAATCGTGACAGATTACGTGTCCATTGGCGATTATGTGCTGACTGGAGGAGAACTGCCTGCCATGGTTATGGTAGATGCGATTTCACGTATGGTTCCGGGTGTACTGACCAATGAAGAATCCGGCTCTACGGAGTCGTTAGAAGGCGGTCTGCTGGAGTATCCGCAATACAGCCGTCCGGCAAAATGGAATGGAAAAGAAGTGCCGAAGGTGCTACTTTCCGGCGATCATAAAAAGGTGGAAGCATGGAGACATGAGCAGTCGGTACTGCGTACACTGCGCAACCGACCGGAGCTTTTGGAGGATGCAGAACTTTCCAGAGCGGATGTGAAGCAGATTTTAAAAGAATTAAAAGAAAAATAGACAATTTTTGCTGAATAGGTAAGGATTGAAAGAAAAAGAAGATGTCAGCTTACGCTGACCAGAATCACGCACCAAGTCTCACGTGCGTTCGACTTGAATAAAAGCAGTTCCTGCAAAAAAGTTGATGCATGGACTGCGAAAAATACAATAGAAATGCAGCAATTTGTGTTGCTTTTTATAAATAAGTATGGTAAGCTATCATACGTTGTGAATTAAAGAAGAGATGGTCCTCTGTTACGTAACGTATTAAGAACATCCAAATAACAGGAGGTCACAAGAATGAACGCAAATGAAATTATCAAAAGCATCGAAGCTGAGCAGCTGAAAGCTGAAGTACCGGAGTTTTCCGTAGGAGATACAGTTCGTGTATCTGCAAAAATCAAAGAGGGTAACCGCGAAAGAATTCAGGTTTTCGAGGGTACTGTATTAAAGAAACAGGGCGGAAGCAACCGTGAGACATTTACAGTTCGTAAATTCTCCAACGGTGTTGGCGTAGAGAAAACTTGGCCATTACACTCCCCGAACGTAGAGAAAGTTGAAGTTGTTCGTTACGGTAAAGTAAGACGTGCAAAACTTTACTACTTAAGAGACCGTGTAGGTAAGAAAGCTAAAGTTAAAGAGTTAGTAAAATAATCTGCTTTAGAATGCTGAATGATGATAATCCTCTGAATGATGCCTTGCATCTTCAGGGGATTTTTTCGATTACAGGATAAATGGTGTGCTGGTACAGGTTCAATGGCGAAAGAATATAAAAGCACATTTTTTGATTTTTATAATAAAGAAATGTGCTATTGAAAAGTTTTTTATTTGAGTGATAGCACACTTCCTTGATTTTATTGCAGTATTTTCCTATTTATAGGGTGTTTGAAAGAGATGTTTTCTGTTACAATAAAAATGCATGTGCAGATTGTAATGCTTCTTAGAAAGATATACGATGATAGGAACTTACATTGAGTAGAAACATATAGCGAGTTTCGCACATGTTTGACTTGAAATTGGTCTGAAAGGAGATAATCTAATTATGACAGTGTTTCGAACAGGAGGATTGAATTTCCGAAGAAGACGCAGAAAAATGAAAATATCGACGGCAAAAGGAATTCTGTTGTGGATTGTAGAGATTTTTATTGTTCTGCTGCTTGCCTTTGTGCTGGTATACTGTGCCGGTATGAGAGTCAGTGTAGTGGGAAATTCTATGGAATCGACATTAAGCGATGGCAGTGTTGTGCTAGTTAACCGCTTTGTATACAATATAAAAGAACCGAAAGCAGGAGATGTGATTGTCTTTCTGCCAAACGGAAATGAGAAGAGTCACTACTATATTAAAAGAGTGATCGGAGTTCCCGGCGATAAAGTACAGATCAAAAATGGCCTGCTGTATGTCAATGGCGAACTGTATGATGTGGAAGACACCGAAACCATCAAAAATGCAGGTCTGGCAGAGGATGAAATCACGGTTGGAGAAGATGAATATTTCGTTCTTGGTGATAACCGTAACAGCAGTGAGGATAGTCGTTATGCCAATATCGGAAACATAAAAAAGGAATATATTCAAGGAAAAGCCTGGTTTGTGGCAAGACCTTTTAATAAAATGGGAAAAATTAATTAGTAGTTTTTAGTGGATGCAAAAGGAGAAAAAATATGAATTTTCAGTGGTACCCGGGACATATGACGAAGGCAAAACGCCAGATGCAGGAAGATATCAAGCTGATCGATCTGGTGATCGAACTGGTGGATGCAAGAATTCCGCTCAGCAGCAGGAATCCGGATATTGATGATCTTGGAAAAAATAAAGCACGTCTGATTTTATTAAACAAGTCAGATCTGTCCGATGAGAGAAAAAATGAGGCATGGGCTTCTTATTTTAAAGCAAAGGGATTTTATGTGGTAAAACTGGATGCACGACGCAGAAACAGCATGAAGGAAATCCAGAACGTCATTCTTGAAGCATGTAAGGAAAAAATTGAGCGCGACCGCCGCAGAGGAATCAAAAACCGCCCGGTTCGTGCCATGGTTGTGGGAATCCCGAACGTGGGAAAATCTACATTTATCAATACCTTTGCCGGAAAAGCATGTGCAAAGACCGGAAATAAACCAGGTGTGACAAAAGGAAAACAGTGGATCCGTCTGAACAAAGATGTGGAGTTGCTGGATACACCGGGTATTTTGTGGCCGAAATTTGATGATCAGATGGTTGGACTCCGTCTGGCACTGATCGGTTCTATTAAAGATGAAATTTTGAATATTGATGAACTTTCTCTGGAACTGATCTCTTACTTGAAAGAAAATTATGCAGGTACACTGACTGCCCGTTATGAGGTAGAAGAAAATGTGGAGCGTCCGGTGGAAATTCTGGAAGCGATCGCACAGAAACGTGGCTGCGTACAGCGTGGAAATGAGATTGATTACAGCAAAGCAGCTGCACTTGTCATCGATGATTTCAGATCCGGACGTCTGGGACGCATTACACTGGAACTGCCGGAGGCGAACTAAGATGGAAGTCAGAAAAATCGGTGAGATTAAAGAAGAATTAAAGGCAACAACGGAGACAGAATTACAGCAGTTTATTCAGAAATACAGTACAGATGAGCGTGCTGGTGTAAAAACAGTTGTAAATCAGGCACAGAAACGCCTGGAAAAATATGAAAAAGAATTGTTGCGTATTGATGCGCTGAAAATCTATGAGCGCAAATATGCAGATTATGCATTTATCTGCGGCGTTGATGAGGTTGGACGTGGACCGCTGGCAGGTCCGGTGGTAGCCGGTGCAGTGATTCTGCCAAAGGATTGTAATATTTTGTATATCAATGATTCCAAGAAACTCAGTGAGAAAAAGAGAGAAGAACTCTACGATGTGATCATGGAACAGGCAGTGGTTACCGGTATTGGTATGGCATCTCCGGCGCGCATTGATGAGATTAATATTTTGCAGGCGACCTATGAAGCAATGCGAGAGGCAATCAGTAAATTAGATCCACAGCCGGATTTGCTTTTGAACGATGCGGTGACAATCCCTGAGGTAGATATTTATCAGGTTCCGATTATCAAAGGTGATGCAAAAAGTATCTCCATCGGTGCAGCAAGTATTATTGCAAAAGTGACCAGAGACCGGTTGATGGTGGAATACGATAAAGTGATGCCGGAGTATGGCTTTGCATCAAATAAAGGCTATGGATCTGCGGCTCATATTGCGGCATTGAAGAAATATGGTGCTTCGCCGATTCACAGACAGAGTTTTATACATAACTTTATTTAAATTTTATCTCAGTCGAGAAGACTCCCACTTCTGCAAGTGGTGAGTAATAACAA
>ERZ838399.1036-NODE-1036-length-29093-cov-10.988291_pt1 | contig 29093 bp, 19 predicted proteins | sample MGYA00519683_ERZ838399 | MGnify/ENA primary metagenome ERZ838399 (study PRJEB31850, sample SAMEA3708833) | human gut metagenome | biome: human gut; feature: human-associated habitat; material: faeces | place: China | collected 2014 ...
ATGTCGGTATGCCTTAACCGTACATGGAACCATTTCCAGTCATGCCCATCATATAATTTCAGATAAGCAGCATCCTTCCCTTCCTTATCCTCCCGGTACATCACATCACGATAAAAGACCGGCATGGCATGATTCTCATATACAAGTTTCGGCCAGCCTCCTGTTTGACCTGATTTTTCCCACAAGCTCAGTCGGGTTTTGTAAGAGGATACAGTTCCCAGCGCATGCTGGATGGCTGCCCTTCTCAGGTAAGAAGGCATCTTTGGAAAATGGAGATCAAAGCTAAAACGAGCCTGATTCTTTTTTGTTGTATGTATCAGGTGCTCCGCTTCATTAAAACGTTTCTTCATTTCCGGTATCCTTTCCAGCTCTTCCCATACCTGCTCATAAATCTCTGTCAGATAGCCAACGGCAGACCGGTAGATATCCAGCGTCTGACGGATCGGGATATTCTGTTTTCTCAATTCTACGCCATAGCTGGATGTAATCTTCACAGTTGCTTCCTGCCTTTCTGACTTGTACTGGATATAAATAAGTCCTATTTGTTCTTTCTTATTCTATTATAACTCTTTTTCGGTCCAATAAAACTCTCTTTTATATTTTTTGTAAAAAATTTGCGCGCCTAACTCATCACTAGAAGTAACGAGAACGCGGCGCGCAGTTATTCAAAACTCATATTATATTCATCACAAAGTCCTCTTACTTCCTCTTCTGTAAAACCAAAAAACTCTGCAAGATTTCCTGGATCTGTCATGGAATATTCCATGAATATATTCAGTGCAGAATGCGAACCGTATTTCTTGATCGGCAAGATTCCTGTCATATATGCCAGTGCAATATATTCCTTGTCTTTTAGCCAGAAACGCAAAAAATCCAAATATTTTTTCTGTGCGTCTCTGTCCTGTTCATATTCACGAAACAGACAGTCCCACTCATCGATCAAAATTATGAAAGGTGAATTTGTCTTTGCAAAAACATCCTGCATGACAAAAACAAGATTTTCCTCTGTTACAAATTCTGGATATTTATTTCTGAGATCTGCAAGAATTCTTTTCTGCAGTAACTTAAGCATATCATCCATACTCTGCGTTGCACTCAGAAATTCCTGCATGTTGATTTTTATTACATCGTATTTATTTATATTTTCATCAAAAGACGTATCTTTACTGATTTTCAATCCCGCAAAAAGTTCTTTTGTATCATTCTCTTTATCATAATACGCCGCAAGCATATTAGCGGCCATGGACTTGCCAAATCTTCTCGGTCTGCTGACACAGACATATCTCTGTTCTGTATACAGTAACGTATTCATTTGCCTGATAAGACCACTTTTGTCAATATAAATCTGTGACCGCAAACTCCCCAAAACATCGTACTGCCTGGATTAAGATAATTACCCATGTGCCAAAATCCTTTCCTGTAGCTGTTGAAAAATGACTGCAACTACTTTTATTATAAAGTTTCAGCTGAGGAATAACAAGAAATTTCACAATAAAGGAACCTGCTCTATACGACAAATTCCCGCAGCTTTCGCCACGGGAATTACTTTAGAATAACAATTTAGCATTGTTCATGTATTTATTATAGACTTTGAAAAATGCTGTTTTTGAATATCTTTTTCCATTTACCTCATAGATCGGAACCGGATATGCACTGCTTGTGGTATGGAAATAGTTTATAATCTGTTTCACCTTTCCATTCTGTAAAATATATGTGCGGCATATATTCTCTGACGATGTTCCTGTTTTTATTGTAAGATACTGTCCTTTCAGATAAGCACCTCTCGTAGATCCATAAATCAGAGGTGTAACCTTGCCTTTATAATATGTAAAGAATACAGCCCATGGATAATTATGCAGCATGAGTTCTTTTATTCCATCGTTGTTTATATCAATCAGACGGTATCTGCTGAAATTTCTCCGATACACTGTGGTAAGTTTTCCATCCCAGTTATTTCTCACCCTGTAGGAAGCCCCATAGGATCTCAGCACTTTCTGATACCAGTCGCTTCTTATCGTTACCTTGCAGCTTCTCTTTACGCCATTACTGGTCGCTGTGATCGTCACCGTGCCTGCTTTTTTCGCAGTTATCACTCCGTTCTTAACCGTTGCGATCCGTGTATTGCTGGATCTCCATGATGCTGACTTTGTTTTTCCTCTGCTGTCAAGTGCTCTGATTGTAGTACTTTCTGTAACATACATGGAAACCTGTGTCCTGTTCAGTTTCATTGTTCCGCTCGCAGCAGACACCGGTACTGCCAATATAAACAATAATGCAATAGCAATAAGTACAATAAAATTTTTCTTCTTTTTCATTAGCGGTTCCCCCTTTATTTAATATTCTGACTCCATCTGCCACTGATATGACATATTTGTAATTTTTCCATTACGAATACTTATAGAAATTACTTTTGCTCCTTTTATATACATGCTTCCGGTTCTTCCCTGCCATACCCTCCGCCATTTATATCTTGTAAATCGCTGATATGCATTCGCCGGAGTCATCCCGATTTTTACTCCATATAAAGAAAGGCTTCTGTCTCTGATACACACGTTCCATCTGCCAGCCTTATTCTTGTAATACGTTTCGCCCTGAAGATAAGAACAGTTGGAAGAATATTTTCCCTTGGCTGCGTATGTTACTCTCGTGCTTCTTACTGTACGGTTATAGAAATTTACCGATGAGCGTCTGTTCATACTGGGAACATGGCGCATTCCCAACTCATATGCCGCCGAAGACATCTTTCTGTTCATTACCCTGGAAACCTCTGTTGTTCTTGCCTGTACCGGTAATGCAAAAAACAATGTACAAACCAGAATCAAAAAACACATTAACATATTCTTTTTCTTCATATTCGTTTTCCTCCCTGTTTTTGATATTACACTTAAGTATAATTAATGTCCTAAACAGCGTCAAGTAAACAATCTATTTTAATCCTGAATTATTCCATAAAATAAGAGCGTTTTCCGATCTGATTTTCGAAAAACGCTCATTTATTTTATCTTTGTAATCTCATCCCTGGAAATCTCCGGAATACTTCACATAAGCATCTGCACAAAAACTCTGCGCGGAAGCCAATGCTGCATTTGCCTCGCTTTCGGACTGATATATACCTGCTGTGACTACATAAAATTTTTCTGGATTAAGGTTACTCCAGTCTGTTGTGACAAATACCTGTGCATCATAGCCGCTGCTTCTCATGCTTTGCGCATAAGCATCTGCATCCTCTTCGCTTTTGCCTCCATAACACCAGATTCCATAAAATGGAGTAGTGGCACTCTGCTGTGCAGGTTCATTTTGTCCTGCAATTGCATCCACATTATAAGGTGCAATTTCTCTTTCGAGTTCCAGCGTATCGGGATCAATCTCTGCTCCTGCAAGGAATATTCCATTCTCATCATATAATCCCATACTCACCAGCCAGCGACCTCCGGCTTCCCAATAAAAAGGCTCTCCGGCTTCGCAGCTTACGATAATCTCATCTGGAACTCCCAGAGATTTTTTTAATGCGGCAATCTGTTCTTCTGAGAACTGCGTATCTGCCTTTACTGTATAGTCATAAAATGGAATTTCTACAAGTGCCGATTCGAATTTATTCCATTCTTTTTCTGTGATGGTTTTTGTACTTTCGTTTTTATCTGGCTTCTCGACGCTATATGCATACTCCCGGTGATATTTCCCGTCGGCTCCCTGTACATCAAGACTCTGCCTGTGTATGCATATCCTCTGTTCTACAGTATCTTTTAACTGATAGATTTTATATTTTTTATGGTCAGCCAGGCGCATGTATACTACAAATACATTTTTATCTGGTATATAATACATCTCACCTTCTCCACCATTCTGCCAGTTTGTCATAGAACCATCTGACTTTACTTCACCGTCTTCATATCTATAAAACAGGTATCTGTATGCATTATCGCTGTCCATTCCCCGCACGATCAGTTCTTTCGTTTTGTCATTATTGATATCATAGGCAGCATACATTACCATTCCCAGATCTTCTACATCTGAAAAATTTTCTCCGTTTTCCAGAAATTTCCGATATGCCTGCTCCTCTTCTGAATCACCAAGTTCCAGGTATTCATCACTGTCTGAACTTTCTACTGTCTGCTGAGATGCATCTGCTGCCCATACGCAATTTAAGGAAATGCCCGCTGTACATATTCCCATGACAGCTGCCATGAGCAAATATTTTTCTTTTGTTTTCATCGCTTACTCACTCCGTATAAGTATTCCCATTCTCATCGGTCCAGGTGCCGTCGCCATTGTCGGTATAGCCCACGCCATCAGAATCACAGTAATAATAATCACCGTTTGTGGTCTGTTTTACATCAACGCTTCCGCTGCTGCTCTGGAGTTCATGATGTTCCAGCTGATTTCCAAAGTTATAGTCTTCGTCATTCCAGGTCCTGTAGGAATTGCCGTATGCGTCTGCCCAGGTGCCGTCACCCTGATAACTGTAAATAAATCCAATTTCATCAGAATAGGTTCCGTCCCCATTGTCCTGGAGCACCCTTGCATCATTCTCATCTTCTCCCGGGGCTACGATGGATGCCACACCGGAAGCACTGCTGAATCCGCTGGTATATGGCACGCCTGCTGGCAAATGTGCGTAGTGGTCGATATTATCGGTGTTTTCACCAGTGTTCCCGGAGTCTGTGGAATCCGTATTGTCCTGCACGCTGTCTTCCGTTGAAGGACTTACAGAATCTGTCGTTGTCTCTGATCCTGTCACAGCCCCGGCAGTGCTCTCCATCCGATTGCTGGCATTATCCTGCAAGTTCTCTGCCACGCCAGAAACGTCTTCTGCATTTCCTGCGCCAGCCTGTCCATCAGAAATCGCCGGAGCATTCTGCATATCCACCAGTTCCGAAAATGGGGCAAAATCTGGATACGGTATGTCATCATCTGCCGCTCCATCAGAATTACCCTGAGCCGATGTACCCGTCCCCACTGGAAGCGCTGAAACCGTGAATGCCAGGTTCCCACCAACAAGCATCAATGCCAGCAAAACACCCGGCAAAATTCCTCTCTTCAGCTTCCTGATACTCATCATATACAGAATCCTGTCTTTGAACACCATTCCACTGTCATTGAGACTCGCCGTCACATACGGAATCCTGTTTTCCATTGCAACAGTTCGAAGGAGCAGCTGTCGGTAAAGCCTGTGACCGCTCTGGTTCACCCGATGAATCACCGCAGTATCACACAGATTTTCAATATCCTTATCTGCCTCTTTCAACATGATAAGCAGAAATGGATTAAACCAGTAAATCGACGCGCAGATCCGAAGAAGCATCTTGTACCAGAGGTCTCTGTGGACATAATGCGTCAGCTCATGATAGAATACGAGTTTTCTCTCTTCCGCAGAATAACCGGTTGCCGGAAGATACAGTTTCGTATGAAAAAGCCCCGCAAGAAGCGGTGTAGTAAGACCTGCATTCTGTCTCAGTTCCGGCATCCTGCGGATCCGTTTGTCCCTGCACACTTCCCTGTACATCCGAAGACTTACCGGATCAGTGACCGGAAGGCTCATTCTTTCCAGATTTCTTATCGAAAGATGATACGCCAGAAATTCTCCTGCCAGTTTCAGCACCGCCACGATAAGCCAGACTGCTACAAAGATTCCTGTTGCCATTTCCATCCATTTACCAGTTTCATATACGGTATGGATCTTCTGTCTGGAAAAATCCTGATCCTGTATATTTCTTTTCTCCGGATGCATGGTTTCCTGCTGTGAAATATACTGTCCGTTTTCTGGTACAGTTGCAGAAATATCTTTTTCCTGCACAGCAATCCTGTCCGGGCTGGATTTCTTCAGCTGCAGATCAACCAGCGAAATGCTGCCCGGAACCCGCGCCGGAATAAGAAGGCTGACTGCCACAAACAGCCATATGAAATATTTCCACCTTGCGGAAACTCTGCCCTTGAGTGGAACCGCCAGCAGTTTTACCAGCAAAATAATGACCGCTGCAATAATATTCAGCTTCAGGATATGCAAAACCAATACTTCCACTGTCCGTTATTCCTCCCTGTCATCCAGCTCCTTAAGAAAATCGCTGAGATCCTGGATTTCTTCAGAACTGATCTTCTTGCCCTGATAAAGTGATGTCACAAATTTCTTAAGTGAATTTCCATAAAGTTTCTCAAGGACACTGTGGCTCTCATGTGCCTGATAATCCGTCTGAGAAACCAGCGGTGTATACAGGTTCATCTTGCCCTGCTTGGTCACTTCTACGAAATTTTTGGCTTCCAGTCTGGTCAACAATGACAGGATCGTTGTCGGAGCAAGGTTTTTCTTTGTGTTGATCACCTTTTCGATCTCCGGTCTCGTCATTGGCGGAGTGCCATTCCACAGAACAAGCATAATGTCGAGTTCTGATTCCGGAAGCCTCTGATATGTTTTTTTCACTTCTTCGCCCCTCCTGTTATCAGTTTTCTACAAATGTAGGAATAACTTTATTGTACCACATCCTCTCTTAAATACAATCATTAATTCATTTCATTATAGCTGTTTCCGTTCTCATCACTCCAGGTTCCGTCGCCATTGTCTGTGAATCCTGTACCATTGTCATCGCGATAATAAAAATCGCCATTTGTAGTTTCAGTAACAGTCACACTGTTGCCGTCTGCATCTTCCAGAACATGCTGTCCCAGCTCTGCACCCATGTAATGTGTATCATCATTCAAAGCCTGCCAGGTCTTTCCGTTTTCATCTGTAAAATAAACCTCATCATCAGTCGTATAGACGGTGCCGTCATCGCCGACATATTTGCTGCTGTAGTCTGAATAGATGGTTCTCTCTACAGAAACGGTGTTTCCCTCGCTGTCATACAGCGTCAGATCAGCTGTAGAAAGAATATCAGAATCTTTACTGCTGTCTGAAGAATCAGAACTGCCGGAACCGGAATTGCCTCCTGTTGTATCTGTTGAAGAAGAACTTCCATCCGTATTCTTGTCAGAAGATGTGGAACTGCTGTCTTTCGATGATCCGTTATCAGAAGATCCGCCTTTGCCATCCTTCCCTGTCAACGTAGGATTTCCCGGATAGGAAATAGATTCCACCATTTTTCTCACTTCCCCAATATCATCTGCATCTCTGGCATATCCTACCGCCATATACAGGCTGTTCCCTTCTGAAAAAATCGTCTGATAGCATGCTTCATAGGTATCATTACATTTCGCAACTCCGATTTTGGCATCGTCCAGGGCATATTTGTAAATGTTCACATAATCGCTTCCGTTCGTGAAACTTGCATATGCTCCTTCCGTGTGAGCATCCTCCCAGTCCGAATTCACCGGCTGCGGATAAAAATCTCCGTTTCCCGCCGCCATAACGCTTCCTGCTGAAAAAATACTCAATGTTGCTGCTGCCATAAGTGCCATGATTTTTGCTTTTCTTGTTTTCATAATGGATGCTCCCTTTTCTGTGTTTATTTTCTACTTTTGTAGAAGTTGATTGTATTCTACATCTGTAGAATGTATGTGTCAATCCTTTTTTCTACAATTGTAGAAATATTTTCAATAACCATCGCAGCAGCGATATATCATCTATGTACAGTAAAAAAAATCCACTGTAACATCCTCCGCTCACAGTAAAAACAACTGCCGGATTCTGCTACAGTGGAAAAATCACACACCTGATATTTTATTTTTCTGAAAGATCACATTCCCTTTGCTTTCTTCACGCACTCTGTCTGTGCCTCGATCACTGCACTGCGGAAGCCTTTTTCTTCGAGAACACGGACTGCCTGGATCGTGGTTCCTGCCGGGGAGCAGACCATATCTTTGAGTTCTCCCGGATGTTTGCCGGTCTCCTGCATCAGTTTCGCACTTCCGAGTACGGACTGTGCGGCGAATTTGTATGCCTGTGCTCTCGGCATTCCATCTGCAACTGCTGCATCTGCCATTGCCTCAAGGAACATGAACACATACGCCGGAGAGCTGCCTGAAACGCCTACGACGGCGTCCATCAGATGCTCCGGGATCACCTCTGTCTTGCCGAAGGTGTCGCAGAGTTTTACAGCAAGTGCAGTTTCTTCTTCTGTGATCAGTTCATTGACACAGAGGGCTGTCATTCCCTCTCCGACCATCGCCGGAGTGTTTGGCATGGTACGGATGACTTTTGTATTTTCGCCAAGGCGCTCACCAAGCCACTGCAGAGTCTTGCCCGGCGCGATAGAAATAAAAATCTGTCCAGCCTTTACACTGCCCCTGATCTCATCCAGAACGCCCTCCAGAAACTGCGGCTTCACTGCCAGAAAAACAACATCCGCAAAATCCACCACCTGCGCGTTGTTATCTGCCTTCCGGATGCCAAGTTCCTTCTCGATCTTCTCGCGGGTCTTGTCTGACTTCGCAGAAGCGATCATATCTGATGCTTCCACCTCTCCACTTTTCAGAATTCCCTTTAACATGGCTGTCGCCATATTTCCACAGCCGATAAAACCAATTTTCATGATAATCTTCCTCCTTGTGTGAAAACATAGTTAAGTTGCTCTGTCGCTTTACAAAATTACAGCGGCATTTTCTTTATCATACCTGTTTTCACACCAAAAGTAAAATACTAAATTTCTCTCATTTCTCGTCGGTCTCAATCACACACTGATATTTCCTGCTTTTCTTGTCATAGCTGATTCCCACCAACAAAATATTTCCTGTATACTGCCGGATAGAAGCAGGATATTTTTTGTCTTTGATCTGCTGTAGTGCAGTTTCTGCCTTTTTGTTCCATTTCAATTCCACTACCAGTGCCGGATAATCTGTGAAATATTCTGGTTTGGGAAGATATACAAAATCTGCAAAACCTCTGCCTGTCGGAAGTTCACGAGCTGGTTTGAAATAATACTGTAAAGTACTCAGATACGCGATGCTCAGCACACTGCTCAAAGTATTCTCGTTATTATACTGAATTACTGAAGCATATCCCATGTGGATTTTTTCGATTGCTTCTGCCACTGCTGCTTCGTCCATATCAAGTGTTGCTTCAAGAAGATCCATTGACTGCTGCTCAAACTCCAGTAACTCATTCCACTTTTTACGCTTTGTTGCTGCAAGAAACTCCTGACGGATTTCCTCATTCGGGATAAAAGTCCTTCCCCGTGTCTGATCATATGCAAGATATCCAAGATGGATCAGATATGTGATCACATCATCCCGGTCTGCAAAACTTACCGTATCATTTTGGAATGTACCCGTATCAACCTCCACAGATGAACCTGAAATCATTTCAATGATCGCCGTTTTCAGTCCGTCAAAATCCATGTTGATCAGTGGGACCACCAGTTCATAACTCGCTGTCTGTGACCAGTAACTTCTGAAATTTCCTCTCTGCATAACATTTACTACAGCCTTCGGATTATAAATCTGCTGGTCGTCCAACAGATATCCGTCATACCAGCTTTTGACTTTTTCAAAATCTCTGTGATATTCCGTGCATAACTGTCTGACTTCCTTCTCTGTAAACCCAACAAACGGAGCCAGTATCCCTGCATCAAGCATTGTAAATTCATCAAAATTATTGAGTGCAGACTGTGTTTTTAATTTTTTTATTGGAAGGATTCCTGTCATATATGCAAGTGCAATGTATCGCGTAGGCTCCGTTCCCTTGAACATTCCTCTGAGAAAATTGATGTATTCTTCCTGCACAGCGATATTATCTGCTTCATCTCTGATCAGGACATCCCATTCATCAATGATCACAATAAATTTATTTCCTGTTGCCGTGTTGATTGCTGACAGTGCATCCGGAAGAGATTTTATTTCATCAGGCACAATATCCGGATAAATGGACTTTAATTCCCGGATCACCTGTGCGCTAAGAAAAGCCACCACGTTTTCAGGCCCGCCCGCCGGCTCCAGACACCACTGGATGTCAAAATGCAGTACATCATATTTGTTAAGATATCTTTTGAAAGAATCCTTACCGCTGATCTGTAAAGGAGAAAACATCTCTTCTGAATCACAGCCTCTGCTGTAATATGCCGTAAGCATATCTGCCGTAACAGATTTCCCAAATCTTCTCGGTCTGCTGTTACAGATAAACGCCTGCTTCGTACCGATCACTCTATTCGTATAGTCCAGAAGTTCTGTTTTATCCACATAAATTTCTGAATCAACCGCTGTCTGAAACGCACTGTTGTCAGGATTAAGAAATCTTCCCATATTGCTTTTGCCCTTTCTGATGCACATTCAACTGCCTGTTCCTCTGCCTTAAGTCTTTCAGATTCCAGTTCCAGAACTTTTCCTCCCATAATATCACCCAATCCTTTCCGGACAGCCTCTTCTTCCTGATCGGAAGAAGCTTTCGGGGGATGTACACAGAAATTCTGAAGTTCTTCTGGAAATACAGTACTGAAAAACAGGTGTTTACTCTTACTGTTTTTCTCTGGAGCAGACACATAGGCAGTTATCTCCCTTGCACCAAAAAGATTCGTAAGTACACGGCGTACACCTGTTAGGATACTTTTGATCGCAGTTTGTATGTTCCTATATATCTGTCGAAATCTTTACGCTGACAAATCAGCAGTCCAGATGGTATAATCAATATTATCAATAAATTTCGGGTGGAGGTGCCATATGGGAATTTATTTAAATCCGGGAAATGATGCATTTGCGTCAATATTAAAAAAAGATATTTATATTGATAAATCTGGATTGATTTCTTATACAAACCGTGTTCTTAACAGTAGTCGTATGCTTACATGTTTCAGCAGACCAAGACGTTTCGGAAAGTCTTATGCCGCAAAAATGCTGGCGGCTTATTATTCAAAAGGTGCTGATTCAGATTCCCTTTTTCAAAATCTGAAAATTTCAAAAATGGATAATTACAAAGAAAATCTTAATCAGTACGATGTTCTCTTTCTGGATGTTGCCTGGTTTATTTCTATTGCCAGCAGTATTGAAAATACAGTCTCTGAAATGCAAGATAGTATTATTGAAGAATTAAAATCTGCCTTTCCAGATATAATTGGTCCTTCTGTCCATTCTCTTCCTGTGGCATTATTAAAAGTCAGTGCAGCAACCGGACGGAAGTTTTTTATTATTATTGATGAATGGGATGCCCTGTTTCGTGAAGCTGCAGATGATGAAAAAATTCAGAAATCATATATTCAGCTGTTACGGGCTTTATTTAAGGGACTTCAGGTAACTCAGTTTCTGGCAGGGGCATACATGACAGGGATTTTACCTATAAAAAAATATGGAACACAATCAGCTTTGACAGATTTTCGTGAATTTACTATGCTGGAACCAGGATTTTTGGCAGAATATGTGGGATTTACTGAGAAAGAAGTTCTTGATTTATGTCAGTACCATCAGTTAGATTTTGCGAAGGCAAATAAATGGTATGATGGATATCAATTTGACAATATTGGTCATGTGTATAGTCCAAATTCAATTATAGAAGCTGTTGTTAATCAAAAGTTCAGTAATTATTGGACCCAGACGGAAACATATGAATCCTTACGAATCTATATTGATATGAATTTTGATGGGCTTAAGAAGACAATCATAGATATGCTTGGAGGAAAGAAATGTAAAATAGATGCTGGAACTTTTCAAAATGACATGACATCTCTCCGGGTAAAAGATGATGTGTTAACACTTTTGGTTCACCTGGGATATCTGGCTTACAATGATGATTCCAAAGAAGTTTATATTCCGAATGAAGAAGTTCGGCAAGAGTTCATTCGGGCGATTAAAAACGGAAATCGCAGGGAACTGGTCAAGGCAGTTCAATTATCTGATAAACTTTTAGAGGCTACCATAAATATGGACCATGAAACAGTAGCAGAAATACTGGAAGAAACACATGATATGAATACAGCACCTAAATTTTATAACAATGAACAGGCGCTTCGGTCAGTTGTTGTCATGGCTTATTTAAGCTGTATGGATCATTATATGAAATTTGAAGAACTTTCCAGTGGAAAAGGATATTCTGATATTTTATTTCTTCCGAATGCCGGTTCGCCAAAACCAGCTCTTCTTATAGAATTAAAATGGGACAAAAGTGCACCGGGTGCGATCTTACAGATAAAAAAGAAAAATTATGCACAGATATTAAAGAAGTTCGAATATCAAGGTGAGGTCCTTTTGGTTGGAATTAATTATAATTCCAAAACTAAAAAGCATAGTTGTAAAATTGAAAAATATTTAAAAAAATAAAATCATCCGGTTATGAAAAAGTTGTAAAGTGGTGTCTGATTAAGTGAAACACGTAAGATTCTTTGTATGAAAAATATCAACATCTGTATCCTGATATTCAAGTATCTCGAAAAGGACTGCAGGAATGGTATGATGGATATTTTACAGTTTCTGGAAAACGTTTGTATAATCCACGATCTGTTGTAATGGCACTGCGTTTCAATCAGTTATCTAGTTACTGGACCAGTTCCGGACCGTATGATGAACTTTTTTATTATATCCGGCATGATATTGACCAGATTCGAAATGATCTGGCATTGATGATTACAGGGGAAGGCGTTGATGCAAAAGTAGATGAATTTGCCGCATCTGCAATGGAACTTAAAAGCCGAAACCAGATATATTCTGCAATGGTTGTGTATGGTCTGCTCACATTCACGCAGGGAAAAGTTTATATTCCCAACAGAGAACTGATGTTAAAATATGAAGAACTGCTTCAGAGTGAAAAAAGTCTGGGATATGTATACCAGCTGAGAAAAACAGATATTTTTTATACAAAACTGAAAAAAGGGAGGAATGCACAAATGATAGATTATATAATAAAAAATGGCTGGATCATAAATGGAAAACGACAGAAACCATTTCATGGAGATATCAGCATCAAAGATGGAAAAATAGAAGAAATGAAAGAACATATAGAAATTCCAGCGGACTTTCCGGATGAAAAAATTCTGGATGCTCAGGACGGTTATTTAACACCGGGATTTATTGATATTCACAGGCATGGCGACTGGCAGGCGCTGCATCATGGAGATGACGAACTTCTGAACCGTCAAGGTCTTACTACGGTAGTAAATGGAAACTGTGGTCTTTCTGTTGCTCCTGCCGGAAAAAAACACACAGAAGAAATTTACAGTTTCCTTGGCAGTGTAACAGGAAAAATGGATGGAAATCCACTTTCTGTCATGGATTCAATGGAAAATTATCTGGATGCTTTGTCAAAGACCAGTCGAAGTGTAAATACCGGAATGCTGGCAGGAAACGGAACCATACGTGCGTCTGTTAAAGGATATGATTCCGGAAAACTTTCTGATGAGGAGCTTCATCAGGTCTGGAATACACTGGAAGAATCTTTAGCTGCCGGAGCGTTGGGTGTAAGCCTCGGTGTTGCCTATGCCCCGGAATTTGAATATGACAGAGATGGTCTGGTAGAGGCACTGCAGCCATTAAAAGGTACAGATATTCCAATTACCACGCACATCCGTAATGAAGGTGATGGTATCCTTCTGGCCTTGCAGGAAGTTATTTCTGTTGCAGAAGAATTGCAGATTCCATTACATGTAAGTCACATGAAATGTATTGGCCGGAAAAACTGGGGAGATACACCGCGAAAGATTCTGAAGATGCTGGATGAAGCCGGGGAAAGAGGACTGAAAGTTGATTTTGATCTTTATCCTTATCTTACCGGTTCTACACAGCTGGTACATTTACTGCCACCGGAATTTCAGGAAGGCGGTACCGATGCAATCTGTAAAAGATTGCAGGATCCGGTATGCCGTAAAGCACTGACTGAGACATTAAAACAACCTTCTGATATCTTTGAAAATATTGTAGAACTGGCAGGATTTGAACGTATTTACGCCAGTACCCTTCATACAGACCAGTACCGCCCTTATGCAGGAAAATCTATTACAGAAATATCCGGAAATCTGGGCAGGGATCCTTATGAGACTCTTTACGATATCCTTTTGGCAGAGAGATGTGAAGTTACCATGCTGGATACGATTGCTTCCGAAGATGATATGCTTTATTTCCTGAAAGATGACAGGGCAAATCTGATCTCAGATGCCATCTATCCGGCAGGCGGCAAATATCATCCAAGAGTTTATGGTGCTTTTCCAAAACTACTTACAGACTATGTACGTGACCGGAAAATCTTTTCCATAGAAGATGCCATTTATAAAATGACTGCAAAACCAGCACAGGTTCTTGGCTTAAACCGTGGAATTCTGGACAAGGGAATGCCTGCAGATATCAATATATTTCATCTGGATCATCTACAGGTACATGCTGATTTCCAGAATCCGGATCAGTTCTGTACAGGATTTGATTATGTATTTGTAAATGGAAAAATGGTTGTATCACATGATACATACATAAATCAGGAAAACAATATGGCTGGTATGGTATTAAAACGTAACCAACCGTAACTGGCCGTTAATAAGCTGAGCAATTAAAAACAACTAAAAACAGGGAGATTATGATGAAAAACAAAAAGAATTATTTTATAAAATGGGCGTTCTGCTTTCTGCTTGTCGGACTTCTTTCCTTCTGCTTATCCGGCTCTTTTACCGGAAGCTCAGAAGTACAGGCTGCAACTTCTAATAGTGCTAATAAACGCTTTACAGGGTGGAAAACATCGGGCGGAAAAAAATATTATTATAAAAACGGAAAAAAGCTGACAGATCTGCATAAGATTGGAAAATATTATTATTGTTTTGATTCCAATGGTGTCATGATGACCGGATGGAATCGTATTCACAACCGTTTTCGCTATTTTGGAAAACAGACAGGAAGAATGCGTATCAGCCAGACTGTAAATGGAAGAAAAATCAACAGTAAAGGTGTCTGGACTCCGGTTGTGGTTCTTGACCCCGGACATTCTGCAGTGGTAGCCTCCGGATATGAGCCGCTTGGACCAGGATCCAGCGAGCTGAAGGAAAAGGATACTTCGGGAACGGAAGGCGTAGCTACTCATGTTGAAGAATACAAACTGACATTGGATATCGGTCTTCAGCTTCGTACTTTGCTTCAAAAAAGAGGATTTAAAGTTGTTATGACCCGCACAAACAGTAATGTAGCATTGAGCTGTATTGATCGTGCAAACGTAGCGAATAAGGCAAAAGCAGATGCATATATACGTCTTCATGCAAATGGAAGTGACAGTCCTTATGACAATGGTGCAATGACCCTCTGTACAACTCGGAACAATCCTTATACCACATCTCTTTACAGAAAAAACAAAGCTCTTTCTGAAGCGGTTCTGGACTCATATGTAGCATTTACCGGATGCAGAAAAGAATACATCTGGGAAACCGATACCATGACCGGAAATAACTGGAGCAAAGTTCCTACGACTCTGATTGAAATGGGATATATGAGCAGTCCGACAGAAGACTATCGTATGCAGCAGCCTTCTTATCAGAAAAAAATGGTCTGGGGAATCGCTGCCGGGATTGAAAAATATCTGACAAACTTTTGAAAATAAAAAATAATAAAAACTCAAGTCTGAGCCCTGACTCTTGTAGTCAGGGCTTTTCGTCATTCTCAAATTTACATTAAACAGCCGGACTATAAGAATCTCATCCTACAGTCCGACTATTTTCTGTTAAAGATTATATTCTTTGTATAACTGCTCACGTCTTTCAGAGTCTGTTGAAACAATCTGTATTTCATCAATTCTCTGTTCTTGAATCAATCGATTAATCAGACTTCCCAAGCGGGCTTCTCCCTGTGCCTGTCCGATTACCTGGCCTTCTGCACGTCCGATGGCCTGACCTTCTGCACGTCCGATGGCCTGGCCTTCTGCACGTCCGATGGCCTGGCCTTCTGCCTTCAGTCTTTCAGATTCCAGTTCCAGAACTTTTCCTCCCATAATATCACCCAGTCCTTTCCGGACAGCCTCTTCTTCGCGGAAGATATAGTCCGAGATCTTTACAATTAGTTTCGTTAAATCTGTATACAGTTCCGACTTTCCTGTTTCTGACAGCTCCTTTTCCAGATTCACACGGATTTCCTCATATTCGTTTAATAATATCTGGAATAACTCCGGGTTCTCATTAAGATCGTGTCCTTTTTTCTCATATCTCATAATATAAAATGGCAGAAGCATCAGCAGATTTTTCTCAAAAATGCTGGCCTTTGTGTAATCAGCCATTTTTATAGTTGGTATGGAATACAAATGCACCTTGCCATCCGGAAAGACCACTTCTGCCTCCAGATAATCCGGTGTATTTTCCGAACTTCTCAGAAACAGTACACATGACTTTGGAAATTCTATCCGGTATCTGCGCCCCTGCTTCTCGGCATGTTCTATGCTGATTGCAAAATCATATTCGATCATGCGTATTGCCATCGTAGTATCATCTGTACTCTGGCATTCAATATGATACATTTTCTTTCCAATCAGCAGACAGGAGTCTGTAATAACTTCTCCGTTCTCCTGCTGGTGTTCGTTACGAAGCTGTATGATCTTCACATCTTCCGGATATGAGGTATGAAATACTTCATTGATCAGCGGAACTGCCAGATAAGGCATCTTCTCAATCATGGTACGGAATACATCATCAAAAATCGTATTGTGCATGTGACACTCCTTTACCTGTATTATAACATTTTGATCGGTTTTATTAAATACAGAATCTCTTTTGAAGTTATGTATTTTTATCTTTGGAATAATGGCAGATATCGCCTAGAAAATCATCTATAAGAAAATTTCAAATAGTTACTTATATTTTAACTATACAATATCTGTGTCCACATGACAAGTCTGTTTTTTATCGTATAAATCTTTGAATGCATTTGAACAACTTTGGATGGTTGACAGATTAATTTCATAGAAAAGTAACTGTGGATATAAGAAATTTACACCTGCATATAATAAATGATATATATTTATAAGTATGATTTATACTAGAATTTTCATATAAATTATGCTTATATATGAACCGAAAGATGTTCCGTGTTACTTGGAAGTTATATGAATAATTATTCGCGTTGATACTTGCCAGTCATTGTGCTATTATAATTATAACAATTTTTGCAAATAAACCGTCTAATAATAAGGGGATGTCTTAATGAACGAAGAACGCTTAACAGAGATAATCTCAAAATACAAAGAGGCATTACATAAGAAAATCGAAGAACGTAAAAGAGAAATGTAGCATGACAGTACGGAGCATTATCTGATGTATCATGCATTGGGATTTTCAGATGAAGAAGGATACCAGATTGATTTTCAACAAAATGTAGGTCGTTTTTTATATAAATATGCAGGATCTATGCTGGAAGAACTGGTGATAAATTGTCTTATGGAAATTTTCCCTGATGCAAAAGCGAAAGAAAAAATCCCTAATACCATTGATAAAAGTCCTAAAACTGTTGAGATTGACTGTCTGGTTGGGAAAAAAGCCTTTGAAATCAAATGGAAAGATGCAACTACAGATGGTGATCATATTAAGAAAGAGTCCAAAAGAATACAGATCATCAAGAATGCAGGATATCAACCTGTTCGACTTATGTTTTTTGAACCTAATCGTAATCAGGCAATTCGTGTACAAGCACATTTAAAGCAACTATATGAAGAAATTGGAGGCGAATATTATTCTGGTGAAGACGCCTGGAATTATCTGAAAAACTGTACCGGGATTGATTTAAAGAAAATACTGGAAAATATGGAGTAAATGAAATTGAAAGAAAATGAAGTAATTTGGGGTGATGCATTAGATATACTTGGAACAATCGCAGAAAATACTGCGGATATGATATATCTTGATCCGCCCTTTTGCACTCAGGAAAAGCAGCGAATGGTATCATCAAAAAATAGTAAAGAATATATCTTTGATGATACCTGGAAAGACATGGACGACTATCTTTATTATATGAAAAAACGTCTCGTACAGTGTAGAAGAGTCTTAAAAGAAACAGGAAGCATTTTTGTTCATTGTGATAGAAATGCTTCTCATTATCTAAAAGTATTGATGGATAAGATTTTTGGAATTTCAAATTTCCAGAGTGAGATTATCTGGAGTTATAAAAGGTGGTCTAATTCTAAAAAAGGACTCTTAAATAACCATCAGGTCATACTTTTTTACAGTAAGACTTCTCAATTCAAATTTAATAGGATTTACACAGAATATTCTGAGACGACAAATATTGATCAGATTCTTCAGGAAAGAGCAAGAAATAAAAACGGAAAAGCAGTCTATAAATATAATGCGGATGGTGAAATTGTGATTGGACAAAGTAAAAAAGGAGTCCCCCTGTCAGATGTCTGGGAAATCCCTTATCTTAATCCAAAGGCCAAAGAACGAGTTGGCTATCCAACACAGAAACCAATTCTTTTGCTGGAACAGATTCTGCGTTTGGTAACAGATGAGGGCGATTTCATTATTGATCCCTTTATGGGCTCCGGAACTACAGTTGTTGCTGCCAAAATGCTGAATCGAAAATATCTGGGAATAGATATTTCACCAGATGCTGTAGCATTGGCAAACAAAAGACTGGAATCTTTAATAAAAACAGAATCTTTTCTTTTAAAGAAGGGTAAAAAAGCATACAGAAATCTGTCTGATTCCCAAATGGATATTTTAAAACATTTTAATGCAGTTCCTGTACAAAGAAATAGTGGAATTGATGGATTTTTAAAAGAATATATTGATGGAAAACCGATAAGCATTAAAATCCAGAAAGAAGATGAAACTCTCGGGGATGCTTTGAAAAAAATGATAAAATCCGGAGCTTCAAAGAATTGTTGTTTTATGATTCTTATAAGAACGCATATAGATTATCAGCAAATGTTTCCGCGTAAGGATATTCCGGAAAATATAATAGTAATTGACAGTTACGAAGTACAAAATGAACTAATCTTAGAAAAGCTACATTGCCAATATTGTATAACAAAAAACAGCCAGACAGTAGGATGAAAATCTTATCGTCTGGCTGTTTATCTGTGATTTTATGAATGAAGAAAAGCCCTGGTCACAAGAGCCAGAGCCTTTCTTTTTAGGAATCTGTATTTAATTACCCAAAGGGATTATTTTACAGTTACAGTTTTGTAATTAGACCATTTGCTGAATACTTTCTTTCCATCTTCAGATGTTCTGTTGTAAGAATGAAGTCCTGCATAGTATTTACCAGCCGGTACATTCTTGAATGTTACAGTTACTGTTCCTTCTTTTACATTCTTCTTAATCAGTGTTCCATAATCAACCGGACGTTTTTCACCGTTTACTTTCTTTACAGAAGATCCAAGAACAACGTCATAGCCTGTTGCATCTTCAGATGCTGTATAAGTAACAGTTACAGTAGATCCTTTTACTTTTACACTTGTTACAGTTGGTGTAGAAGGTGTTTTTGCTGTTACAGTAACGGCTTTGATGTTAGACCATTCTCCGAATACTTTCTTTCCGTCTTCTCCACGTTTCCATGCATGGCAGTATACATAGTATGTGCCTTCTGGTACATAATAGAAGTTTGTATGTGTGGAAAGAATATTTTTACTGATATCGACACGTCCATCAGTTACATTCTCTTCTGTAGCAAGTACATAGTCATATCCAACTGCTCCGTCTACATCACCGGAAAGGATCGGTGTTACAGTATTTCCAGAAACTTTTACGTCAGAAATCATTGCCTGACCTACTTCTGGTTTAGCCTTGATGATATTGAAGGATACTTCCTGGGATCCTGTGTAGTTCTTGTTTCCGTCTACCGGAGTAATGGTTGCTGTACCTGTACCAACTTCTTTGTTTTCTCCGTAAGTTACCTGATAGTCAACGCCTTCTTTCAGTGTAACGGAATCAATTGTTACAGTCAGAGCCGGTTTTACCTGTTCGCCGGTTGCTTCCTGATCAGCAACTGCTGCGATGGTTACATCTTTCAGGTCTTTAGCTGTTACGCCGTATTCTACTTCTTTTACGGAATCAGCTGTATTCAGGTTTGCATTATCTTTATATGTGATAACGACTTTACCTTTATCGCCTACGTTTGTAGCTGCCGGTACATAATTTACTGTATAATCTGTACCTTCTACAAGAGTTGTCTTTCCACCTGGAACTGTGATTGTAACGGATGGTTTTACAGTTTTTCCACCTGCATAGGTTGCATCTCCAAGAGCTACATCAGATGCAGTGATCTTAGCTGGTGTGATATCGAATGTTTTTACAAGTTCGCCTGCATAGCTTCCGATACCTACGAATTTGATCTTTGCTTTGCTACTTGTGGTTGTAACATTTACTGCGTTTTCATAGGAAACCATGTAGTCGGTTCCTTCTGTTAATTTTGCAAGTTCTCCTGTGATTGTATAGTCAGTTCCTTTTACAAGGCTGATTTCTTCCCCTGTATAAGTCTTGCTTAATTTATCAGACATTAAAGTTACAGTTCCGCTTGGAAGTGTTGCGTTAGTGATTGTGAAGTTTGCACTTACGCTTCCCTTGTATGGAGCTTTACCTGTAACTGTGATAGTTGCTGTTCCGGCTTTCTTGTTATCTGCGAATGTCACGTCATAGTATTTTGGATCTACGACATTGCCACTCTTATCTTTTACAACATATTTGCCAGCTTCCAGAATGATTCCCTTAGTAGAAGCAGCCTGCTCTGCACTGTAAGCAACACTTGGAAGTGTTTCCAGACCATTTGTTGCAACGATCTTTCCACCTTCAAGGCTTGGAGTACCAACAGTATATTCTATCATCTGGTTTCCTGTGTACATCTGTGGATATTTGGCTTTATCAGCAGCAGCAATTGTTTTTGCTTTTACGTTAATCTTACCTTTGTCACCTTCATTTACAGCGGCACGTTCAACCTCTACAGTGTAGTAATCATCACTGATTTCATATTCTTTTCCATCTTTGTCTGTGTAAACAACTTTAATGGTTGGAGTAACAACTTTTCCACTGTTGTAAGAAGCATCAACAACTTTAACTGTAATATCCTTATCGCTGAGATCTTTTGCTGTTAATTCAGCTGTAATAGAATCTCTGTCTGTTGTTCCGGCTGTCTGTTTGAAGTTTTCATTCTTTCCGTGTCCGGCAACTTTATTTTCTGCAACAGTTGGTTTATATACAAGCGTTGTATTAGATGTATTTGTTTTATCAAGCCAGAAGTCTTTGTCCAGAGTCAGATCATAGTGTCCATCTGTCATCCATGCTTTATATACATCTTTTGCAAGAATGTTATAGTTGCTGATATCAGCACCTTTGTCACCCAGAGATGGGTTGAAGGAAACGATTAATTTATTGTTTGTAGTTCTGTTATCTTTTACCTGAGCGCTATTAAATGTTGCCTGCTGAATCTTATAAGCATTGCTTAAAATCATCTCAGTATTAGCATAATCTTTAGCACCTGTAATAGTATAAGATACATCTCCTGCGTTAGTTCCACCCTGAGTAATCTTATATGTGAAATCTCTGTTCAGGAAAAGTTTAGTACCATTTAATGTGATAGAACCATTGTTAGCACTTAAAAGTTTTCCAAGATAATCCTGTTCTTTACCATTGTAAATGAGGTTATTTCCACCTGCTAAAGCATTTAAGAAAGCAGACTTAAATTCATTGATATCGCTCTTAGTTGCTTCGCCTTTACGAGAAATAGACTTCTGATAGTTCTTTGCTGTCTCCTTTGCAGTAATTGTAATCTGTTTATTAATTGCAGAGTCAGACCAGTTTACGCATGTGATGTCAAATTCATCACCCGCAAGAAGGTCATTAGTTTTGTTAGGATCTGCAACAGTATCGTACATTTTAATCTTGGCATTTTTAACGCCGTTTTTCTGTACATCTGTTGCATCTGCTTTCCATACTTCTTCAGGTATTACAACTTCGAAGTCTGCATCATGATTTGACATGTCCTTCTTAGTAATTTTAACCGCATCGTTTTTAACGTTACTACCATTTTTAACATATACTAATGTTCTCTCTGTAACATTTACACTTAACGCATAATCACCAGCATCTGGACCAATTTCTTGGATTGTATAATCAGATGCGGGAAGTGTCTGATTTTCATAAGTTACCTTAGTTACTTCAGGAATGATTTTCTTACCTGTATATTCATATGATTTAGCTTCATTGTAAACAATTGCATATCCATCCTGAGTAGTTCCTGGAACAAGTGTATATTTTAAAGTATCAGCTTTAAATTCACCACTGGTGTATCCTGTTGTCTCGGTTGGCAGAATAGTAATAGTTACCTTTACATCTCCCAAATGATATAACTGATCATAAGTCAAAGTATAATCTTTGCCGTATGTAAGATCTTTACTGTCATATTTAACAGCAATATCTTTATCTGTTAATTCGTTCTTTTTATCTTCTGTACTAAATACTTTTTCTGTTACAGGAGAATTAACACTACCACCAATAGCAATAGTAGCATTAACCTTGGAATCTTCTACTTTCTTTGCACCGATAGTGACCGGCTCAGAGTAGGACGCTTTCTCTGTTTCAAAGCTATCTCCAGAGTAAACAGCTACACGTACTTTTTTGTCATAAAGACCATCAGCTACTGTATATGTTTTGCCAGATGCATTAGAGGTAAGATTGACCCATTCACCTTTATCATTTGTTGCCTGCCACTGATATTTAAATGTAGTTCCTTCTGGTCCCATGTTATCAGTTTTTGCTGTTAATACTGTTCCTGCAACGATTTTATCTTTATCAACGCCTGCATCAATAGTTGGGGTTCCAGTTAAAACAGTTGCGGATTCAACAACTTTAATAATAGCTGTTGTTGCAACAGTGTTGTCTCCATCTTTAACTTCAACCTTAAATGTTTTTCCGATATCACTCTGTTTAAGCTCATATGACACGGAAACTACATTTGCATTAGTAAATGTATTTTCAGCATATGTTGTAGTATCTGAAGTGTCATTATTAAGAAGCTTAATAGTAGCTGTTGCAGCACTGTTTGCAAGTGTTACAGTAGCTGTAAGTGTACCCTCTTTAACAACTGCTTCATTCTGTACAGCCTGTCCATTCTGATAGAATACAACAGACTGTGCTGTATTAGATGCAGTTGCACTATCAGTAATAACTCCTTCAGTATCATCTACAGCCGGAGCTTCCACAACAGGAGCTTCTGCTTCTGAAGAAAATTCTGTTACACCTTCACCAGCACTGAACTCTGCTGCCCAAACTGGTACGTTAGAAGTAGCAAGCATTGCAACAACAAGTGACATACTTAATGTCTTTTTTGCCATGCCCTTCTTTGTGTTTTTAATCTTTGTCATGATTATAGTTCCCCTTTGGGTGATGGACAGGTTATTTATTGTTTATAACATGATAGGTGTAGATAAATTTATAGATAACTATTCATAGTAAATGGAATTTATAAGTATAATTTTTAAATTACTTACATATAATTTTATATTTATATATAGATAAATTAACTTGGAAATTTGTAAAAATGTTACGAATGATCTTATCGTTGCACATCAAATGCAACGATAAGAAAAAACGTTGCATTTCGTTTGCATCGGTTTTATACTAAACACATGGAGGTATTAAAATAGTGAAAGAAAGTAGAAATCTGGAATATAAAGAAAATATAAATTCCAATACATTTATGAAAACAGTTAGTGCCTATGCCAATTATGGTACAGGTGAAATCGTTTTTGGAATTACAGATGATGGCAGAAAAACGGGAGTTTTAAATCCGGTCGATGCATGTCTGAATCTTGAAAATAAAATAAATGACAGTTTAAAACCGGTTCCGGATTATAAGATAGAAATTAGAGAAGAATCTTTAATTGTACTTACTGTATATGAGGGAATATATAAACCATATCTTTATAAAGGAAAAGCATATAAAAGAAACGATTCTTCTACAATTGAAGTTGAACGTTTGGAATATAACAGGCTGATATTGGAAGGATGTAATCAATCTTTTGAAGAAACCGTTTCTATAGATCAAAATTTAATTTTTCAACAATTAGAAAAAAAATTTATTGATACTATGGGAATCACCAAACTCAATATTGACATTCTTAAAACGTTGGAATTGTATTCGGATAAAAATGGCTTTAATAATGCTGCTGCACTTCTTGCAGATAAGAATTCTTTTAAAGGAATTGATATTATTCGTTTTGGAGACAGTATAGATGAAATAATGGACAGGGAATTTTTTGACGGAATCTCTGTGATTTCCCAGCTGGAAAAAAGTACTCAGATGTTTTGGAAATATTATCAATATGAAAAGATAGAAGGATCCGAAAGAAAAATCATTGACAAAGTTCCAGAAAAAGCTTTTAGAGAAGCAATCGCAAATGCACTTGTACATCGTATGTGGGATATTAATGCAGCTATAAAGGTAAGTATGTACTCTGACAGAATAGAAATAAGTTCTCCCGGAGGCCTTCCGGCAGCTATTAGTGAAGAAGAATATCTTAATGGACAAATTTCCATCCTTAGAAATCCTATTATTGGAAATGTTTTTTTCAGATTAAAGTATATTGAAAAATTTGGGACAGGGATTCTGCGCATTAATCGGGCTTATGCGAATGCCCTAATAAAACCTTCCTATCAAATTTTTTCAAACTCAATTAAAGTTATCCTCCCGGTAATAAGCACTGACTATAACTTGAATGAAACGGAAAAAATGTTACTTACATTTCTAAAAAATAGAAATAATTTGACAAGAAAAGAAATAGAAAAACTCTCTGGTATGGAAAAGACAAAGATTATCCGGGGATTAAATAATTTAATTCAAAAAAATATAGTGCAGAGGGAAGGTAATGGACGAGGTACCAGATACAAAATTAAGAAATAGCATACTCAAACTTTGCACATAGCTAAAATAAATGCATGAAGTTTGAGTTATGGGAAAAAGGCACAATTCTAATGAGAACCCAGAGTTATTTCAGATATTATTAAACGAATATGCGGAAATCCGGGTGAATCCGGAAAAAGAACTGTCAAAAACAGGAAGATCAGAACTGTATACAGATTTAACGAAACTAATTGTAAAGATCTCGGACTACATCTTTTGTGAAGAAGATGATATTTGGAAAGGACTGGGTGATATTATGGGAGGAAAAGTTCGGGAACTGGAATCTGAAAGCAGAAGGATAGGCAATTGGACAGGCACAGGGAGAAGCCCGTCTGGGAAGTCTGATTAACCGACTGATCCAGGAGCAGAGAATTGATGAAATACAGGCTGTTTCAACAGAATCTGAAAGACGCGGGCAGTTATACAAAGAATATAATCTTTAACAAAAAGTCCTCGACGTATGTCGGGGGCTTTTTGTGGTGCGCTTTACAACACACAATAAAGAAAAGCCCTGACTACAAGTGCCAGAGCTTTCCTTTTTTAGGAATCTGTATTTTGTTTACCCAAAGGGAATTATTTCACAGTTACCTTCTTAACATTTGACCACTGGCTGAATACTTTCTTGCCATCTTCAGATGTTCTGTTATATGCGTGGAGACCTGCTACATAGGTTCCTTTTTCTACATTCTTGAAGGTTACAGTTACAACATTTCCTTTAACGTTTTTCTTAACAAGTTTGCCGTACTCTACAGGACGAACTTCGCCGTTTACTTTCTTGGTAGAAGTTCCAAGAACAACATCATAACCGTCAGCGTTAGAAGCTTTTGTATAAGTTACAGTTACAGTAGAACCACTTGCTTTTACGCTTGTGATAACCGGCTGTGACGGTGTGATTGCGGATACTGCAAATGGATAAGCATTTGACCATTCACCAAATACTTTCTTACCGTTTTCATCGCGAGTCCAAGCGTGGCAGTATGCATAGTATGTTCCCTGTCCTACATAACCAAATGTAGTTTCAGTCTTAACCTGATTCTTGTTTACAGAATCATAATCTTTGTTTGTGATGCAGTCACGATCTGTAGAAATTACATAGTCATAACCCATAGCATCATCAACATCACCGGAAAGAACAACTGTTGCTTTATTACCAACAACTTTAACATTGCTGATTACTGGAGCACCAACATTTTCGGATTTCTTAACAGATACTTTCTGGCTTCCGGTATAGCTCTTGCTGTCAGCTTTAGCTGCTACAGTAGCTGTTCCATCACCGTTGTCTTTTACATCATATTCAGCTTCTGGAACAACAACATTACCATTAAGTACAGTAGCTGTTAATTTTCCATTAGTTTCAGAAACGGTAATTGTTGTATTTGCGATATCCTTTTTAACAATCTTCCATGTAACTTTAATGTTCTTGTCATCTACATAAGTAAATGCACCAGACCATCCCTTATTGCTGAATGTATAAGCATCTTTCAGCTTAATTGTTGCACTTAATACTTTATTTGCTGCTGTTACATTAACATTATCTTTCAGACCAACAAATTCATAATCTGTACCTTCTACTAATGTCTTATCACCAACTTTGATAGTAACATTAGGAGTTGCAGCAACGCCACCAGCATACTCTGTGTCACTTACAGATACATCTTTACGTCCTACAGTAACGCCATCAATCTTAAAGTTCTGTGCTTTTACATATGTCTGGTCACTTCCAGTAAATTTATTGGTGGAAGCATTAGTATAGTTTCCGATTGCATTAATATATACATATGCCTCTGGTCCTGTAACATTATTGAAGTATTTGATCTCATAATCTTTTCCTTCAACAAGTTTCTTTGTATTTACAGTTGGAACAAATTTGATATCTTTAAATGTCTTTTCTGTTCCATCATATCCAAATACATACTGAGCGGTTGTATTGAAGTTAATTGCATCGCCATTTTCATCAAATGCATAGAAGTTACCATCTAACTGAGTGGTAGAAATCTCCTGAGGAAGAATCTTGAAGTTAACTTCTTTTGTATCGCCTACAAAGTTTGTATTTGTTTTTAAAGGTACTAATGTTACAGTTGCATCACCAGCATTTACATTAACTTTAGATGTTGTCGGATATGTAATTGCAAAATCGGAAGCATTGAGTTCTACTCCATTTAATGTAATTTTGAAATCAGAAGCCGCTGGTTTAACCTGGCTGCCGGTGTAAGTAAATTTAGCTTTCTCTGCTGCTGTAGAAGTTTTTGCTTCAACTTTTACATCACTCAGATTTGCTTTATTAATAGTAAATTTCACTGTCTGAGTTCCGGAATAATCTCCTTTACCTTCAACAGTAACAGTTGCTTCGCCAGCATTTACATTGTTTGTGCAGGATTTGATTGTATAGTCAATATCCTGAGCAAGTTCAACACCGTCTACAGTTACTTTCATGGACGGAGTAATAGCTTTTCCAGTATATGCATAAGGACCGCCAACTACTTCAACTTTTACGTTTGTATCTGCGATGTCTTTATTAGTAACGGCTGTTGTTTTGGATGCATTGATAGAAGCACCTGTAATTTTGTAGTTCTGGTTTTTGATATCTGTTGCAACTAAGGAAGTTACAATTTTAGAACCAACTGCCACTGCTTTTCCATCTTCTGTTGCGTATGTTAATTTATATGCATCAGCCGGAACATCTTTCTTTTTATCAGTAGCACCAGCTTTTACTGTAACTTTGCCATCCATATAGTCTGCTGCGGACTGAAGGCTTCCGTTGTACTGAACCTTTTCCGGAACAGTGATATCAGATGCGGTAATTTCAGCCTGATTGATTACAAATGTACCAATTTTAACACGGCCACTATAGTTTCCTGTACCAACAATATAAACCTCAACAGCTTTCTTAGAAACAGCCTGTGCATTTGTGTTATCATTTACGTATTCTACTTTGTAATCGCTGGTAGATAAGTTAACTGTTGTAGTAGTTGTACCTGTTACAACAAATTTAACATCTTTGATATCTTTAGTGATTGCTGCACCAGTATATGTTTCTGCACCTAAATCAGTGTTTTCATTTGCTGTCTGATTTTTCTGATTACCAATTGTATAGGTTAAACCTTCTGCTGTAAGTTTATTTAAAGTAACAGGCAGAGTTACAGTTGTATTTCCGATAACGTTTGTATTATCACCATTTACTGCAACAGATAATGTTGTAGCACCGCTTGCTAATGCGGCAGGCTTAACTGAAATGGCACTGGAAATAGCTTTGGTAACTTCTTTTTCGCCAATATAGAAATGAATTGCTTCTTTTACTGCTGTCTCATTTGTAACATAGTCTTTACCAATACTGTCTACAACAATCTTAAAATCAGACATCTGGTTAGCTACAACTTTAACTTTTCCAGTTGTTGCTTTAGTTACGTTACCTGCATAATTATTATCTGTTGTTTTATCTTTTTTTAAAGAATCTGTGTCGATACTGATACTTAATTTACTTTCAGCACCAACAGTAGATAAGGCATCAGTTGCAGAAACTGTATATACAGATGATGGAAGAGTTTCGCCTGTTACAGTATCTTTTACAGATACAAAGTCAGAAGAAATATTAGCTTTTTCTGCATAGGAAATTGTATTTTTATTTAATGTTAATTCTAATTTATCTGCCTCAAGATTACGTTTTGCAATTTTAAATGCGGCTTTGATTTTTCCTGTATAACCGGCTTTATTTACAGTTGCAACTACATAAACATTCTTATCAGACGGAGTTGCGTTTACAAGATCATCACCTTCGTATGTATAAGTAAAATCAGAAGTTGTAAGTCTGCTGTCTGAAATTGTAAAGTTTTTGATCTGTCCATCAGTAAATGCAACCTGTTTTCCTGTATAAGATACAATTGCACCATTCAGGGATAATGTTGCACCGGAAATATCAGCACTTTTAATTTCAACACCTGAAATTGTTGTTTTAAATCCTTCAAAAGCACCTGTTCCTGTAATATCTACAGATGCTGTATGACCAGCGTCTTCTGCTGTAAATGTAGCTTTTTTCAGTTCTGTATTTAATGTATTAACATTAGTTGCAGATCCAGTATATGTTCCTGTGTGACCAACTACTTCTTTTCCATCAATACGAACTTTGTAATCAAAGCTTGTGACATTATTTTCACCATCATTAATATCGCCTTTTACAGTTAAAGCTCCAGTCCAGTCTGTTAAGCTTAATGTAGGTGCAGTAGCTGTAGCAGTATCAATAATATCTGCTGTATCATCAACAACCGGAGCTTCGTCAACTACAGGTGCTTCTGCTTCGGAAGTGAATGCAGCATCTGTACCATCACTGAACTCAGCAGCCCATACTGGCACATTAGAAGTAGCAAGCATTGCAACAACAAGTGACATACTTAATGTCTTTT
>ERZ838399.1047-NODE-1047-length-28814-cov-4.341841_pt1 | contig 28814 bp, 33 predicted proteins | sample MGYA00519683_ERZ838399 | MGnify/ENA primary metagenome ERZ838399 (study PRJEB31850, sample SAMEA3708833) | human gut metagenome | biome: human gut; feature: human-associated habitat; material: faeces | place: China | collected 2014 ...
CCGGATTGAGTTGACGTTCTCAAATCCGGTTCTTTATTAGTAATCACTGCATTATTTTCAAAATGCTGTATCATATATATAATTTCTTAGTTCTCAAAATATCATCTGTTTCTTGTGTAACTTTATCAATTATGTCATCATTAACCAAATCATACTCTAATACTTCATCTTTTAAAATCAATTTTACTTTACACAATTCAAAAAGTAACTGTGCTAATAATATAGTATTCTGTGTTATCAGCTTCTCTTCATCATCAAAATCATCCCAGTCTTTTTTTCCTTTTCCCCAGACAATTTTTCTTAATTTTTCAAAATGCCTTTTATAGCTCGCATTCACAATTATTAAGCTATCATCAAGTTTTTTTGCCGCTTTGTAAAGCTCTTTCAAGTACACACACGCCTCATCAAGTTTCTTTTCCAATTCTACTGTTTGTTTCCATGTCTTATCTGCTAAATAAGATAAAACCTCGCCTAAGGAAACAATACTACTTACTGCTGCTATAGGTCCCAATACTGTACCACTTATTACTAATGCGGCTCCACTTGTTATTCCAGTCGCAGTATCTGCCACTTTTTCTAAATAAACACTAGCTTTAGAGGATACTCTTCTCAATTCTTCCATATCAAATTGGGACAAATCTATATTATCCGATTTATATCCTTTGAATTCTGGTCTTTTTTGAATCCGTTCAATAGTATCAGAAAATGTCTCAAACTTTTGCAGAATTTCAAGTTCTCTCATTTCTATTTCATTTAGTTTTTTACATGTAATTCTTTTTTGTTCCTCGAATCTATCTACATTTACTTTCTGAATATTTATTGCTCGTTTCATTTTACCACTAGCATCTTTTACTTTAGAGACACCAGTAACTTTACCTAGCACAGACAATACTTCCATTCCTTCCTATTGACCTTCTTTCCAAAATAATTCCAAACTATGCCTAAATCTGTAATGAATCCATAAAATATTAGATCCTCATATAAAATATTTATTTTGTCAACGTCAACATTGCCATAGCTTCTTTATGACCTTGCGCGGCTGCTTTTTTATACCACGTAACAGCTTTTGCTTTATCTATAGTGCATCCTCTTCCGAATTCACAACATGTTCCAACTTTATACTGGGCTTCCATATTCCCATGTTCCGCTGCTTTTTCATACCACATAAATGCCTTTTGTTTGTCTTTGCTACATCCATATCCGTATTCATAGCATTTTCCAAGTTTTAACTCTGCTGGCATATATCCAAGTCTAGCAGAATCATTATAATATTTTACTGCCATACACTGATCAACTTTACAGCCTCTTCCTAAATAATAATCTTGTCCCATATTAAATAAATTTTTTGCTGTTTCACTTGACATATTGGATATGTTCTTACGTAATTTACTGTTCATAAAATCATCAGCTTCCAAAATCGAACTGTTAATTGCATATGTATTTACCATATTTTTGTTTTTTGCTTTATCCTCAAGAACCATTTTTACCTTACACATCCTATATAAAAGCGCAACTAATAATACTGTATTTTGAGTTACTAGCTTCTCGTCATCTGTAAAGTATCTCCATTCCGTTTTATTATTAATTACTACAATATTTCTAAGTTTCCTCATATGTTCTTCATAATTAAATTCCACAAGCTTTAAACTAGCGTTAAACCTTTTCGCTATGCTATGCAATTCCTTTAAATAAGAACATATTTCGGCAACTACTTTTTCTTCTTTATCCACTTCATCACATATTTTATCTACTTTCTCAGATATTGAATCTCCTGCCATATTAAAAATAAAACCACCTAATAACATTCCAATTCCAAGAGTAGATGCGCTTAACACAGCACTTCCTAAAGCAATTCCACCACCTCCCGCAGCTAAAGAGCCACCGCCTAAGAGTGCTAAAGTTGCATTTGTCGCAGCTGCACCCGAAAGACTTGCAATCGCAGTCCCTGTTGAAGCACTTCCAAGTGCAGTTACCGCTGCCGTGGTTGCTCCGGCTGCCGCAAATCCCCCTGCAGTTCCAAGTGTAGCTCCCCCAAGCGCCCCAAGAAGAACTCCAGCACCTACATACGCTTCCTTTAACTCTTTCGCATTATACTCAGGTAAATTAACATTCTCTTTTTTATACCCCTTAAATTCCGGTCTTCCCTGTATCCTTTCTATAATATTAGAAAACTCCTCAAAACTTTTCAAAATTGTAAGTTCTCTTTTTCCAATTTCATCCATTAACGTACAAGTAGCCTGATTTTGCATTTGAAATTTATTTATATTATTTTTATGACGAATCTCTGCATCTTTCTTAGCGCCACTCGCCTCGCTTATTTTTGACATACCCTGAACTGTATCTATTACACCTTTTCCACCTGCAATAATACCTATTGCCGCCAATATCGCTGGTACCATATCACTTTTTCTCCTGTTCTTTCATTTTTTTACATATTTCATAATTAATCTTGTAATATGCTTCTAATGACATTACATTTTTTAAAAATCTGTCATAATATTCATCCACTCTGCAAATTAAAGGTCTGGAATCATAAATCGAGCATATATTTTTTTTTAAATATTTACATATTCCATCTCCCCTATCTAGGTCAAAATACTCACTTATTTTTTTTAGATTCTTGCAACAACTTCCACATTTATCACATTCAAACACTATTCAAATACCAACTTCCCTTGTTTATTTGACATATGCGTGTCAAAATTTCCATTCCATGGTTTCTTAATCCCTAGTTCTTCAAATTTTTCAAGCAATAATTTATTCAATTCCTCCTCTGAATTTACCTGTGTAAATATTCTCACCGCTCTTTCAAACTTCTCAACTTCTTCTTTATATAGCGTCAAATCAATCTGTTTCAACTGTTCCAGATACTGTGTCAATAGTTCATTGATTTTTTGATATGCATCAAGTTGTCTTTGAAGATCATTTGTCAGATTTACTCTAATACATACTTCTTTTAAAGCTAAAACAGCAAATCTTACCCATGCGCACAAGTTCATTCGCATAAAAAACATTAAAAAGTTTCCACCTGACTTTACTCCTGCATCTATACCATCCATCACACATAATGTCCCATTTCCTATAAGAAGCATCACTCTTAAATCCTCATTTCTAGAAGAAGGAATACATTCTTTAAATGATTTATGATACTGAAAATGTCTTCTCAATGCCCAAATAAGTCGAATTGTAAGCTCCGTAACCACTATTGGAATAGCCTGCGTCATCCCAAACCTAAAATCATAGCTCATTACTGGTGAGTTTTTATTCTCTTGATACGTAAATGCCATTTGTGCAATTTCAGCTAAAGTTTTTCTCTCTTCTCCGACTTTAAATTTTCCAAAATTACAGAATCCGAAGAACTCATAAAAAGGCATCGTAATCCCCATTCCTCTGTTATGATTTCCACTACTACCAGCTATATCAGACATCAAATGTCCAAACCAATTTGCTATGCCACACATTATCTTCATTATAAAGTTTCCACCTTTTAGTTCAAAGGTATCACTTTCTATAGTAATTAATTGACCATCTGCAATAAACGACGATGTCATAGTAAACTGATTCAAAATTGAAAAAAATAAACCAATAATATCTGGAGAATGACCCAGTGACATCATATGATGCATTTTAGCTGATATTTTAAAAGCTCCATTTACATCAATAGTTCTTCTCTGATCATAGTTCACTACATATTTATTCTCCAGATATTTAATCGCATTATGAACATTATTTTGTTTTTCATTTTTCTGATTCCATCCCATTTTTTTCGCAAAAATCATTACCGCCTTATCAACTTGTTGATCTGTCCATTTTCCTAAAATTTTCTCATCAGGCATCCCTACACCAAAAATGTCAATTATACCTCCCATGGCTCCGCAAGCTACTGCTGCTATATAATCGTATTTATCACATTTATCATCATATCGTAATAAATTTCGATTGGCTTCACTTGCCTCAATCAAATTACTTTTTTCGTCATTAAGCACATCAATTCCTCCAATTTATTTAATCTGCAATTATGTACACTTTGATTTCAACCACTTAATTTCTTTTTGACCTCTTAACCACATTTCAGCGCCATTTCCAATAACCTCTGCACTAAGCAACCATCGTCCATCTTCCTCTTTTATCACTCTTGTCGTTGGAATTTTATCCAGAACAGCCTCTAATGATGGTCCGCTATACCAAAACTTCAATCGATGCATATCTCCACCAAACATCAACGGAGCACTATCCCTGAATCTCTGTTCTTCAAACTTCTCAGAATAAGGTATATTAAAATGCTCATCTAATACTTTTACATCCTGTATTCTGTCAATCCGATAAATCGTAGGATTCAATTTTTTGCTTTTTTCTTCTCTTATTCCTTTTATATAAGCAAATAAATAAAAATAATACTCAGAAAACATCACGCCAACAGGTTCCAGAACACGTTTTATATCCTGCTGCCCTTCTAAACGTTTATATTGTATTTCCAGTCTGTTCTGATGCTCTACTGCTTGTGCAAGTTTCCAGATCATGCTAATCAAACTCTTTCCATGATTCGGTCCATGATAATTTATCAATTCATTCGCAAGACACTTCTTTATTTCTTTTCGCTTACTTTCATCGCTACAGAGACTTAATAAATATTCTACGACCTGATTCATTTCTATTCGTGACAGCCCTTTGCTTCCTAGCAGTATTTTCACTATAACAAAAATCTCCTGATAATCCGGTAATGTATCTTTCTCTTCTGTCATGTAATAGCAGTTACGGTTCCGATCGTAAACAATCTCTTTTCTGCTTTCTCCATCTGCCGCCTTTTCAGCCAGATAATTTCTAAGTTCCGTTATGTCTCGTTTAAATGAACGGTCAGAAACTCCTGTAGCATTAATTTCATCTTTCAAATAAATAATTTTTCCACTGGATAATCTATCATACAAACTAAGCACTCTACCTATTTTCTTGTACTCAGAATCCATATATTCCATCACCTTCTATGTCTTTTCTCTACCCTTATTATATACTTTGGGTATGTCATTATTTGTCTCTGTAAAGAAATTTTCATATAAGTCTGAATATAAACTATAGTATCGGTCACTAAATAAACTTTATCATCTCGAAGTACATAAATCAAGCCGTTACTATATATTAAGGTGATTAAAATGAACAATAATTATAGTATCGGTCGTAAAATCAGAGAACTGCGACATCATTGTGGATTTACTCAGGAAGAATTGGCATTTCGTGCAGATATTTCATCCGTCTATCTCAGACAGATTGAAAAAGATGACAGAAATCCTACCATATCAACGGTTCTGAAATTGTGCAATGCTCTATCTATTCAACCTTCTGAACTTTTTGAGTTGGAAACACCTCTTCCACTCTCATCAACAGAAGAACAAATCGTAGCATTTCTTTCTGATAAAACAGAAACTGAAAAGAAAATTGCTCTTGAAATTTTGAAAACAGCATTTCAGCTTAAATCTTAATAATTCTTATCCCTGCTAACACTTATATCTTATCATACATTAGTCCATTTTGCTCTTTATTTCTTATCATTTTCCCTTACTAATTTCAATAATCGTAAGCATTTTCGAAAAAAATAAAATACAAAAAAACAGTAGGAGAAAGGTCACATTCCTTTCATCCTACTGCTTTGAAAACATAATATTCATTTTAATCTGAAAAAGCAAACGAAATTGGTGACAATACATTTTCCTTTGTTTTCCAGTTTTTCTTTTCAAAGATTATATTCTTTATATAACTGCTCACGTCTTTTAGCGTCTGTTGATACAATCGGGATTTCTTCAGTTCTCTGATCCTGAATCAATCGAGTAATTAAACTTCCAAGTCGAGTTTCTCCCTGAACCTGTCCGATTGTCTCTCCTTCTGCACGTCCAATCGCTTTTCCCTCAGCTTTAAATCTTTCAGATTCCAGTTCCAGAACTTTTCCTCCCATAATATCACTTATTCCTTTTCGGACATCTTCCTCCCTGTCAAATGTCACATTGATCGCTTAAATTTTCGACAACTACCTTGCATTTCTTCTTACAAAAAGCAATTCCATATGCCAGAATATCATTTCTGTCCTCATTACGAAGTCGTTCATCATAACGCAGTTCCCGAATCTGGTTCATTGCTTTTTCACAGGCTTTTTCCAGTCCAGCATAAGTCTGTGCATATTTTAATTCTATAATAATCCCTGCATCTGGGTTTTCCGGTTCAATCAGTATATCTACAAAACCATCTCCTGATTCTATATTTGACTGGATAAGCCAGTCTGGCTCACACCTTAACAGTCCTAAGAGGATTCCATGATAGAAATTTTCTTTTTCTTCATTTCGTGCTTTTGTGTCAAAAATGCTGATTGTCTTTGTAAGAATCCTGTTAAGACGATTCTCGATGATTCCGGCAGCTCCATTTTCAAATGCACACAGCAGCTCTTTCACCGGTTCTGTACTATGAAAAACAGTGTTTTTAAACCACTCCTGTATCTGAAGAATATAAACTTCCCGTACTTCTCTGTTCGGAATAACCAGATGATAAATTCCTCTCTCCGGCTTTCCCCTCTGAGTAAGATAGCCAGTGGTAAACAAAATACTCCAGAGATTATCAATGCTTTTATCTATCTCATCATAAGTCAGTTCCATTCGAATATACTTTTCGATGGATTCTCCTGCGATCAGCTTTTCTATCTCATTTCTGGTTGTTTTGTCTGCCTTATCTATAAACCTTTTTACAAGATCATTTCCGCTGGTGTTAATCCAGTATGACTGCGGTTCTGCTCCGGGTTCACCCAAAAGTCGGTCTACATGATTAATTACATCCCATGGACAGTACACATCCTTATCCCCAAAATGATATCCATCATACCACTCTTTCATTTCATTCAGATGGTTTTCCAGATGATAATCTGCCAGAAGTCTGCTGACTTCCTCATCTGTAAATCCAAACTGTTCGTCAAATCGCGAATCTGTGATAGAAAGTATTTTGAAATTGTTCAGACCGGTAAAAATACTTTCTTTAGAAACTCTGAGACAACCTGTTAGTATTGCAAACTGCAGGTAATTATTTGTTTTGAGTGCTTCTCCGAAGATTCCACGTATCAACGACACCATTTCTTTATAATAGCCATGCTGAAAAGCTTTATCAAGCGGCACATCATATTCATCTATTAAAATGACAATTTTCTTTCCGTAATGTTTATACAAAAGCTGAGATAATATCTTCAATGAAAATCTGAGATTCATTCCGGACATTGAATATTCTCCGTCACATATTTTTACCAATGCCAGATACATTTCCTTTTCATCTTTCGTTAACTGTTCACTATCTGCCAAAAACGAAAATCGAGATGCTTCTCTTCCAACCATCTCATTAAAACATTGGCGCGCTTCCTCAAATGTAAGCCCGTCCACTCCTTTAAGTGAAAGGAATATTACTGGAAATTTTCCCATATATTCTTCACAGAGTGTTTGATTACCTGAAATATAAAGTCCGTCAAAGAGCGTTTTATCTGCTCCGATTTCAAAGAAATTCTGAAGCATACTCATATTAAGCGTTTTTCCAAAACGGCGTGGTCTGGTAAACAGATTTACCTCTCCCCACTGTTCGAGAATCTGTTCAATCAACCGTGTTTTATCTACATAATAAAACTTTTCTTTACGGATTTTCTCAAAATTATCAATCCCTACCGGCAATTTTAACAACTCACTCATTTCAGCAATCACTTCCTTACTTTTCCTGTTTTTTATCATTATATCCAAAAACAGCAGCCTTGTACATAGCTGCTGTCCTTTACTTCATATTAAAGATTATATTCTTTATATAACTGCTCACGTCTTGTAGCGTCTGTTGATACAATCGGGATTTCTTCCGTTCTCTGTTCCTGAATTAATCGAGTAATCAGGCTTCCAAGTCGGGCTTCTCCCTGAACCTGTCCGATTGCCTGTCCTTCTGCTTTCAGTCTTTCAGATTCCAGTTCCAGAACTTTTCCTCCCATAATATTGCCTATTCCTTTCCGAGTATTCTCTTCTTCACGGAAAATGTAATCTGCTAACTACCAAAGATTCTAAATCAAGCTAGCATTTTTCCCTCCAGATAAGAGCACCTGAGATAATCTGGATTTGTATAATATACACTGGAATTGAAATCTGAAATCTCATCCGTAATAAATGACGAAAATACATCTATAATTCCCTGTGCTGCATCTTCGTTTTTCATAGTTGTAAGCACAAGTTCCTGATACAGCATCCCTATGGATGTCACTTCCGGCACTTCATATTTACATTCTTTTACTGTATCAAATACACCATCTTTTATATCAAAGTCTTCGATAATTTCATCTGAAACCTGTTCAAAAGAAAGACAGTGGTTCACCTCTGCAATACGAAGTTGTCTTTCAATATCTTTTTTCGAGAAATAGTGAATTATATCCTGCCTGTGATTTTTCGTTTTTCTTGCTATATATTCTATCAGACTGCATACATAGTAAATATCATCTTTTTGTTTCTCAGTCATGAATTTTTTCACTCCTTTCAAATGTCAGGCATCTTAGCGCATTGATTGTATGAAAGCTTATCTGATGCGTTGGATGTTTAAATTTTACCAGTATTTTTTTACATAATTAATGGCAGCTTCTTCGGATAAGGAAAACTCTTCCATCACATTTTTAATAGCTACTTTCTGGTCAAGTTTAAATTTTTTACAGGTTTTAATTGCACCGGCAATCATACCTTCCTGAAGTCCCTCTGCTTTAAGTCTTTCAGATTCCAGTTCCAGAACTTTTCCTCCCATAATCTCACCTATTCCTTTCCGGACATCCTCTTCTTTACTGAAGATATAATCCGCAATCTTTACAATTAATTTTGTCAAATCTGTATACAGTTCCGATTTACCTGTCTCCGTTAGTTCTTTCTCCAGATTTACCCGGATTTCCTCGTATTCGTTTAAGAGTGCCTGAAATAATTCCGGATTGTTATTAAAATCATGTCCTTTCTTCTCGTATCTCATAATATAAAATGGCAACAGCATTAACAGATTTTTCTCAAAGATACTGTCTTTTGTATAATCAGCCATTTTTATTGTTGGTATGGAATATAAGTATGTATTTCCATCTGGAAAAACCACATCTGCTTCCAGATAATCTGGCGTATTTCCAGAACTTCTCAGAAATAGTACGCAGGACTTTGGAAATTCTATCCGATATCTGCGTCCCTGTTTCTCTGCATGTTCTATACTGATTGCAAAATCATACTCAATCATGCGAATGACCATTGTCGTATCATCTGTGCTCTGGCATTCGATATGATACATTTTCTTTCCGATCAGCAGACAGGAATCTGTAATAATCTCTCCATCCTCCTGCTGATGTTCATTGCGAAGCTGTGTGATCTTCACATCTTCCGGATATGATGTATGGAATACTTCATTGATCAGCGGTACCGCCAGATATGGTATCTTCTCGATCATTGTACGAAATACATCATCAAAAATCGTATTATTCATATAACACTCCTTTTTATACTTACATTATAACATTTCAACGGGTTTTATTAAATACTTAATCTCTTTGACGTTAAGTATTTTTATCTTTGGAATCAGTGGCAGATACTGCCTGAAAAATCGCTTATTTAGAAAGTTTAGACTACTGCTTACGTCTTATACTATACCGTATTTACATTCATATGGCAAGTCCAATTTGGGCAGTTATTTGATTAATCTTCTTTATCTCCGTTATTCTCTGTCGTACCTTGCTGCCTGCATATACCCTTGTAAAAAGCAAAAGAAGGAAAGACCACACGCCTTTCCTCCTATCATTTTTCTTATAAATCAACTACCAGTATTTCTTCACATAGTCAATGGCATCTTCTTCGGATAAGGAAAACTCTTCCATCACATTTTTAATAGCTGCTTTCTGGTCAAGTTTAAATTTTTTACAGGTTTTAATTGTGCCAGCAATCATACCCTCCTGAAGTCCTTCTTTCTTGCCTTCCTGCTTTCCTTCCATTTTTAATTCTTCCAATGCACTACACATATTAACCTGACCTCCTTTTTGTTCCAGTTCCAAAGCATGGTCTATCAGCTCCTGCGACTGTGTAATCGCTCCGATCACTACTCCCAGTTCTGATGCAATCAGCCTGTCTTTATATACTGTATTAATTTTATTATAGTCACGTTCATATATAGAACGGCTGATATCAAATACAGTATTGACATCCTGATTATGAAACTGAAGTGATCCGCTTGTCCTTAACTCAAGTAAATTCATCTTATAGTCTGCTACCAGAGGTTTTATTTTCTCCGGAACCTCCAGCATGTCCATCAGGCACAAAGGTCCGTCCCATGGATTCTCTCCATAGTAAACGCAAAGGCTTATCATTGGATGCAGTCTGTCTGTTTTCTTCATATTGGAAAGAAACTCATCTGATGATGCAAAATTCTTATCTTTTCGGTTCTTTGCTGCAATTTCCTGATATTCTTTCAGATAGGAAAAACCATCTCCAATCATATGTCGAAGCGGCATGGCATAATGAATTTTTGACTGATTTTCCAGTCCCCAGATTACAAAATCAATACCATATGCTGTTTTCTTTACAACATCCAGTACTTTCTGTACTGTTTCAACATGTCCATTAAATTTGAGAAGTGAGGAAACATCTGTGTCTGCTTCTGACAGATCATCTGGATTCAGTACCTGTTCGCCGTCAAACAGTGCAGCATTGAATAAATCTGCAAAATGATGATTGTCTCTCCAAAAGTTCTTTAGTATGGTATCCGGTTTAATTTTATTTTGTTTCACCGTTTGCCATCCTCCTTTTCTAATATCACTATACCATAGGTTATTTTCGATTTCTATCAGAAAATTTATCTAATCTTCTGTATTCTTATCGTTTTCTATGGTATAAGCGTTTTTCCCATGAACTTTAATACATAATTCGTCAAACTGGATGTTCCTGCAATACCGAATTAGTGTACATTCCGGTACCATTCCGTATACACACGGTTTAATGTAAATGACATAATTGCCAGAATGTTTGCTCTTATCGTATCATCCGGCCAGGTGGCATAGATTTCACTGCTTGCTACATTTTTAATATAGTCTCTGTACCGCACATAATAATTCTCCGCAGAGGAATCATTGATCGGGCCGTCATGTACTACGATATATTCCGGCACAACCACCTTACTCAGTACGATTTCTCCGCTTTCATTGACTGCCTTGATCTCAGATTCCTCAATCTTTGGCGGATATTCATAAAACAATGTATGCGGTGGGATTACAACACGCTGATAGCTTTCTCCCGGTTCCATGGCATTTAATGTTGCCGGCTGTCTGGACAGAACATCCGGCAGTACTTCACTGCCAGCTACTTCCTTAGGTTCAAAACCTTCCGCCTCGATCTGCACCGTATATTCCGCATAAGGCTGCTGCTCCACCGGTTCCATACTGTATTCCAGCGGCGGCGTCTTCAGTTCGATCACCGGCGTCCGTCCCGAAGAATCTGTCACCACCTCTTCGATCACACTGTCCGGCGCTCCCGTATAGGAAATCCTTACCTTTGCATTCTCTATCGGACGGTTATTGATCCGGTCCAGTACCGTCACCTGATACTGCCCGGTATCCACATTTTCCTGCTGTATCCGCATATTTTTATAAAAAGCCATAGAAGCTCCTCAAAAGCTGCTTTATTAATAGTTTATGCTTCTCAAAATTGAAATGTCACATAATTATTTTATACCTATTGTCTTTCAATATCTTTTTTCGAGAAATAACGGATTATATCCTGTCTGTGATTTTTTGTTTCTCTTGCTATATATTCTATCAGACTGCATACATAGTAAATATCATCTTTTTGTTTCTCAGTCATGAATTTTTTCGCTCCTCTCAAATGTCAGGCATCTTTCTCAGATATACATCTTCTTATCATCCTATTCTAACTTTCTGCTTAATAACCAGCTTCCAAATTTACTCTATGGCACAGTTCTTTCCCTTCCAGAAATCTCTCCAGATTCTGAATGCAGATATCCCAGATCAGATTCTCAGTCATCCTGTCACCCCCGAAGCTTGGACCTGCTATATGTGGTGTAAGGATCACATTTTCCATATCCCATAACGGCGACTCTTCCGCCAGAGGTTCTGTCTCTGATACATCCAGTACTGCGCCCTTTAAATGCCCCGCACTTAATATTCTCACCAGATCATCATTCACGATCAGGCTTCCACGCCCTACATTAATCAGAACAGCATCCTTTTTCATCGTTCTCAGTCTCGCCTCATTAAAAAGTCCTGCCGTTTCTTTTGTCCCCGGCAGGCACCCTGTCACAATGTCCATATTCGGAAGGATACGATCCAGTTCATCTATGCTGAAAATCTCATCAAAATACTCTTTACACTCTTTGTCCGTTTTACCTTTTATGCCCGCTACATTTCTCTTAACTCCCGTAATGTGCACTCCAAACGGTCGCAGCCTGGCGGCAACATTCTTCCCGATATCTCCGGTTCCGAGAATCAGCACCTTTTTCCCAAAAAGCGTATCCACAGAATTTCCCTTTTCCCAGACATGGTTTCGCTGTTTTTTCTGATACGCCGGAAAAGAACGATACAGGGCAATGATACTCCCAATGACATATTCCGAAATAACAATTCCAAAAGCCCCGGAAGCATTCGTCAATACAAAATCTCTGCGAATATTCTGCATCTTTGTATACTTATCAGCCCCCGCCCATGTAATCTGCAGCCATTTAAGATTTTCAGCCTGCTGTAGTTCTGCCTCATCAGGTTCTCCGATTATAACTTCTGCATCCCTCAGACAATTTTGCAGAAATTCTTCCCTGCTTTTTAAAGTCTTACATTCTGCAACATCTCCTGAATAATCTCCTGAATAATCTTCTGTAAAAACAAATTCACATTTCTCGCCAAAACGCTGATAAAATTTTCTCCGTACCTCTTCCCTGCATGGTACTTTCACCAGGATTTTCTCTTTTTCTGTTCGCAGCATTCTTTTTGCCTCTGTTTTTCTTAGTATTTTCTTTTTAATATTTCCTTTTTACACTACAAGTCGAGTTCTAATCACGTTCTTACATATACCCATGCCCATTATATTCCAATTTTCTGCGATAAATCATTTGATTTTATTTGCCTTTTTTTAATCCTTTCTCAAATTCCAGGACTTCTCCCCTGCACAACTCTATAGCTTCATTGCAGGTTTCCACATCATCACCATCTATCTCTATACTGTCATCACCGGGATATCTGGTTGAAAAATAAAAACCATCTATCATTTTCATATGTGACTGCGTATCTTTCGAAAACTCCAATCCCATATTCCCTTTTAAAAATTTCATCAGTCTGTTCAGGCTATGGGTACGCAGAATATTCTCAAAATCCTTCTGCCGCATGGCATCATCTGGTTTATAGTATTCTGAAATCAGATGTTTCATATATTTTTCGCATATTCCCTGTGCCATAGCACCCATCATATTTGCAACGATTCCCGCATCATATGAAGCCTTGAAATATTGAAAATCATTTTCTGCAAAATCAAAGTAACTGCTTAAGGCCATATCTGAATTCCTTCCTTTCGCACATTTGCATAATACAGCATTTTATTTTTTTTCCATTCATCCCCTACTACGATTTTCAAATCCGTCTCTGCGTCATCCAGTTCATCCGAAGAAACTTCAGACTTTAACAGATAGAGATACTTTTTAAGTTCCGGTCTGGAAAGAAATGATTCTGACAGTTCCAGAAACAGATCAACATCGCTGCTGTATTTTTCTTCTCCACGCGCACAGCTTCCATACAGATATATCGTTTTAATATATGGTTTTATACAGGACGACTGAATCACTTTTAAAGCATATTCTGCTGCATTTCTCTGACGCTGTGACCCGATACATGTCAACATTTCCATACATCCCTCCAGATTCAGATTTCATCCAGGTATCCACATCCCGGCAAACACAACAGCCGGAAATCACCCTTCCAGCACATCTGCAATCGTTTCTGCTGCATCTTCCAGTGCATCCAGTGCTTCAATCAGAGTATCTACCTCTCTGCTTCCACTTTCTTCTTCCTCATACTCATCAATAATTTCTGAAAACTGGTTTTTCAATTCTTCCAGGTTTTCATACAGCTTATTTAATTTTCCCTTTCTCTCGGATACAGAAGAAAGATTTACGATATCAGACATTTAAATTCCTCCACTTCATGCATAATATTTTCAGATTATTTTACATAACCTGTTTTGATTGTAGAATTTCTTATCTGAAAAAAATTATAACATCTTTCATATTTTATGTCCATGTCCCACTTATATTTAACCACCTGCCCAGTCAGCGTTCAAAAAGCAGGCTTAAAAATCCCTCCGATACTCTGAAAACTGGTATTGAAAGACGCCCGTGCAATCGCGCAGAATTATGAAAATCTGATTCACACAGTCACCGGTTACCAGCTTCAGAAAGAAGACACTCTGACAATCGCCAGCATCCCGGTTATGGCACAATATGATATCACCGGTCTGCTGACAGATTTTCAGACCGCACATCCCAATATCAAACTGCAGATTGAAGAAACCGAAACCACTCACATCTGCTCCCGGCTCAAAGACCACGAATGCGATTTTATTTTCACCCGCAAAGAATATCTGGATGCGTCCTGCCAGAGTCTTTCCTTCTACGATGACCGTCTGGCAGCAGTTGTTCCCCGGAATCATCTACTGAGTAAAAAGAAGCAGATCTCCGTCTCCGAACTGAGAAACGAAAATCTGCTTCTTCTGAGCAAATCCACTCTGCATTATGATAAGATCACGGAAATCTGCCGGCAGAAGGGTTTTGAACCAAGGGTTGTCTACACAGGCACACACATGGATAATATTCTTGACCTTGTGAGCAAAAAACACGGGATTTCCCTGCTGATGCAGCATGCAGTCGAATATCTCCATCATTCCGGCGTAGTGATCATCCCTCTGAAAGAGGATTTTGTCAGTACCATCACCCTCGCCTGCAACGACTGCCGCCAGCTTTCTCCTGCCGGAAAATTATTCTGGGACTTTGCCAAAAATAAAATTTCCTGATAAACTGCGGAGCAGTTATTTGATTATGAGCAAGTAGCGAAGCGAATTGCGAATATCCGCTTGACCTGACTCACAAAAATATCAGGATACCAGCGGAAGTACATAGGTAACCCAGAACCATGACATCGGCATAATCAGCACCATGGCAGGTATCATATCCGCTGTCGGGAAATTTTTCAGCTTCACCATACGGAATCCGGTTGCCAGCATAAGGAATCCGCCGCATGCCTTAAAGTCATTGATCATTGACGGTGTCGTCAGCGGGAAAATCGCTGTTGCCGCAAAAAACAGGATCAGGAAAATGATCACCTGCGGAATTGCAATCATACATACCACCATTCCCAGGCTGCATGCAAAAATAGCTGCTGTAAACAGATCCAGAATGGACTTTGAGATCAGTACAGAATGATCTCCGCTCATTCCTGATACAATGGAGCCATAAATTCCTGTTCCGCTGGCACAGAATAAAACAATGATCGTCACCAGTGTATTCATGAACTCATCCTCAGAAAGCTCTGAATTTGAGTTTTTGATAAATTTGCTGATCACTCTCTGCATGGCACCTGCACCGGAATTGATCCTTTCCCCAAGGTGAATGGCAAGGCCGATTCCTGTACCAATTACAATGGAAAAAATAACCGCCGGCATATTTTCCATCAGACCGATCGTACTGATTCCCATTCCCATGGAACATACACCGAATACCAGGGTAATGTCCGCCTTGAATTTCGGACTTAACTTATGTCCCACAAGGGCTCCCAGGATTCCGCCGATGACCACGGATAATGCGTTGATAATTACTCCAATAGGCATAACTTTTTTCTCTCTCCTTTACCTGATTTCAGGCAGATGCCGCATTTCTGACATCTGCCTGAAATTTGTCTTGTTTTACCGTCTGTCTGTAATCTGACAGCAGCTTCGGCAGTCAGATCAGAACATATCCGGCAGCCAGTGTTTCGGGTCTACATCCATGAACTTCGCTCTCTGGAAACGGTCTTTCTGATCGAATGGTACGGTGCAGTCAAAGATTGCCTTACATGCAACACCGCGCTCACGGATTCCCGGATGATAAGCCGGATTATTGGACGGATCCAGCGGATGACATTGTACACCCGGAATGGTGATCAGGTCAACATCTGCCTGAAATCTTGTTGTCATCGCCCACATCACATCGTTAATATCAAAAATATCCACATCTTCATCAACCAGGATCACATGCTTCAGTTCCGCAAAAGCAGAGAATGCAAGCAGTGCAGCCTGACGCTGACGTCCTTCATCTGATGGCATTGTTTTCTTAAACTGCATGATCGTCACATATTTTCCACCGCCAAAAGAAGCATTGTATACATTCAGGCATTTGCCCGGAAGTGCCTTGTCAACCATTGCAAGGATACTTGCCTCTGTAGGAATACCTGCCATGGAAACGTGTTCCTCGCTTGGTCCGATACAGGTCTGCATGATCGGGTCCTCTCCCAGCAAATATCCAACTCTCTTTCTGCTGGATAAAACACCGATAGCTACTCTGGCACCTTCATGACCTTTTACATTGTTAAAAATCATAGCCGGACCTTCCTGTGTCGGACGTTCTACAGTTCCACCGGCACCTACATGTCTGTATACGCCTGATAATTCTGCATTCGGATCTACTTCCACATCCGTCTCCACAAGCTGTCCCGGAATCGACTCCAGCAGCTCAATGGCAGAACGCAGGTCATTGACTTCCACGTTTTTCATCTTACTTATTCCTCCCTGTTTTATCTCATCCAGACAGACCAGAAACGATCATGCCTGATATTTTCCAATAGATAAAATACCATTTTCAAACGGGCAACTGCAATTCAAAAAGCAGAAGAACCTATTCCCAAACGGAATACATTCTCCTGCTTTACTCCTGTTTTCTACTCCATAACCGGCTTGCATCGTTTCAGATAGCACACAATTCCATACCTCAGAATTTTCTTTATTCATTTCCTTCTTGTCCATTATTTCACTCATTTCTTCCTTTGTTACTTTCTTCTGATTTTCCATTTTCACACGTCATCATGCTGAATCACTATTTATAAATATATCAAAAAATATTCCAAAAATCCATATCGTCCCTACGCATCTGCTTATAAATCAAGGCAAAAAAATGACAGGTCTCCATATCATTATTTGAAACCTGTCATCATTTTCTTATTCTTCTGTCTTTTTATCTTTTACAGATTTACTGATGTATCGTGCCTGAATCTTTCCGGAAAATCTTCCTGAACATTTCTGCCTGAATTTTTAAAAGATTCTTACAATATCATTATACATGACAAATACCATCAGCACCATCAGGAACATCAGCCCTGCAAAATGCACCATTCCTTCAATCCGTCTGTTGATCGGTTTTCTTCGGATGACTTCAACGATGAGGAATACCAGACGTCCGCCGTCCAGTGCCGGAAGGGGAAGCAGGTTCATCACGCCGAGGTTTGCGGAAAGGAGCACTGCCATATTTAACATATTCATCCACAGGATCATCGGGCCTTCGCTCTTGCTTTCTTCATAGGTGGTTCCAATGGCATCCACCACACCGACCGGGCCGCTTAAATCTTTCATTCCCAGTTTGCCTGTCACCAGTTCTTTCAGGCTGAGGATGGTTGTGCGGACCATATATTTGACTTCCACAACACCATATTTCAGCACGTTCAGTCCGCTGGTCTTCTGGCAGTAAATATTATAGGTGAATCCGGAATCCGGGGTGCGGTATTCCTGTGGAGTTACAGTGATCTCATACTCGTTTCCGTCACGGGTATAGGTAAGCTGTACCGGTTTTCCGGTAAGAGGATTCTCCTGAATGTAGTTCTGGTAATCCTCTGCATTGCTGATCGCAGTTCCGTTGATGGAAGTGATCACATCGCCAGCCTGCACTCCGGCCGCTTCAAGAGGCATTCCCTCCATAACGGATTCCACAGTCATCGCAGAACTGTCGTCACTGTTGAAGTTGCATCCCAGAAGGTAACGGAAATTTGTATCTGTTTGATAGGAAATCTCCTTCTTCTCTCCGTCACGTCTGACTGTCAGATGGATAGTGTCTCCTTCTTTCAGCTCATTAAGGTAAGAATACACATAGAGGTCTTTTCCCAGGTCAATATGATAGCCCTGATAACTGGTGATCACATCGCCTTCCTGTAATCCTGCTGTCTCAGCCGCAGAACCTTCTTTTACAGAAGTAACAGTGGACGGCTCATAACCCATCACACCCACAATGATCACAGACAGTACGAACGCCATAATAAAGTTAAAAACCGGCCCTGCCGCAACCACAGAGATTCTGCCCCACACAGAAGCACTGTTAAAGGTTCCCGGCTCATCTTCTTCGTCTGTGTCCTCTCCCAGCATGGCACAGGAACCGCCGATGGGAAGAAGTTTCCACGAATACCGGGTGCCGTTTTTCTCTGTGCTCAGGATTCTCGGTCCCATTCCAAGGGAAAATTCCGTAACCACGATGTGGTTTTTCTTTGCCAGAAGGAAATGTCCCAGTTCATGGAAGAGAATGATCGCACTGAATATGATAATTGCAATAATAATTTTCAATCTACCACCTGCTTTCGATCCATTGATAAGTTTCTTTCTCGATCTCCAGAATCTGATCCAGATCCGGATGATCTACCACGGTATGTCTGCTCATAGACTGCCCGATAATCTCGTAAATATCCAGAAATCCGATCTTTCTCTGAAGGAATTTACGCACTGCCAGTTCGTTTGCCGCATTAAAGACGGTCGGCATACTGCCGCCTGCCCGTGCTGCCTCGATTGCCATCGGAAGGCCCTTGAATGTCTCTCTGTCCGGTTCTTCGAAAGTGATCTGTTTCAGCATATGGAAATCCAGTCTGTCACCTTTTAAGAATCTTCTGTCCGGGTAGCATAAAGCATACTGGATCGGAAATCTCATATCCGGAGTTCCAAGCTGTGCGATCACGGCACCATCTTTAAATTCTACCATGGAATGGATGATGCTCTGCGGCTGAACTACCACCTGAATGTGATCCAGGTCCACGTCAAACAGCCATCTGGCTTCCATCACTTCCAAACCTTTGTTTACCAGTGTGGCGGAGTCTACTGTAATCTTCTGACCCATAACCCAGTTCGGGTGTTTCAGGGTATCTTCCAGAGTTACGTTCTTAAGGTCTACGGTTTTCTTTCCGCGGAAAGGTCCGCCGGATGCAGTGATCAGCAGTTTATGTACCTGCTCTCTCTTTTCCCCGTGAAGTGCCTGGAAAATGGCACTGTGTTCGCTGTCTACCGGCAGAATCTGTACGTCGAACTGCTTTGCCAGCGGCATGATCAGGTGTCCGGCTGTGACCAGAGTTTCCTTGTTTGCCAGTGCAATATCCTTGCCTGCAAGAATGGCCTCCATGGTAGGACGGATGCCGATCATTCCCACAATGGCAGTCACCAGAATGTCGGATTCTTCCATTCTGGCAAGTTCGATCAGTCCACCCATCTGGCTGACAATTTTTACATCCAGATCACGGACTCTCACTTCCAGATCTCTGGCTGCTTCTTCTTTCCAGACTGCGACCAGTTTCGGGTGAAATTCACGGATCTGTTTTTCCAGAAGTTCTACATTGCTTCCGGCTGCAAGACCGACCACTTCCAGGTCATCATTTGCCCGGACTACGTCTAAGGTCTGCGTTCCGATGGAACCTGTAGAACCTAAAATTGCTATTTTTTTCATAGATAAAACCCTTTCATATATACAGTTATAACAGTTATATATAGTAGTAATGATAACACAAATGCTTTCCTGACAGTAAAATCGGATAGTTACTGTTCCCTCCGTGCGCGGTAACACCAGATAACCAGATTTCTTCTGTTATTACTGCTCATCCTGAGTCCGGCAATATCTCTTTATGCTTATGCGTGGATCATCATAATTGACAGGAAATAAATAACCGGTGCTGTGAAGATCACGCTGTCAAAGCGGTCAAGGATTCCGCCGTGTCCCGGGATGAGTTTTCCGTAATCTTTGATCCCCTGATTTCTCTTGATCGCAGAAGCTGCCAGATCGCCTACCATGGAAATGAGTGCACCTACTGCACAGATTACAGCATATTCAACGATCGGTCCTTTGGTGACTGCTGCGTAGATGATTCCCAGAAGTGCAGCACCGACTACACCGCCGACTGCTCCTTCCACGGATTTCTTCGGACTTAATACAGGTGCCATCTTATGTTTGCCGATAAGCATTCCCACACAGTACGCACAGGTATCACAGCCCCAGGAACACAGGAAGATCAGCCATACATGGAACTTTCCTCCCGGAAGACATCTGGTAAGGTAAATGAAGGACAGCATCACTGCCACATACACGATTCCAAAGAGTGCCGGCATCACCTGAACTGCCTGATAAGCCGGATAGGTAAATACATAAACAAACATGATCATGACCAGTCCGAAAATGATCGCCAGGACTCCATATCTCTCAAAGTCCAGTAAAACAGCCGCATAATAAAGTATTGCACCTGCATAGCCGGCTGCTGCCAGCAGACTGCATTTCTCATCCTGCACTTTCATTACCCGGTACAATTCCCACATTCCGATCAGGGAAACTGCAAGAAGTGTAAAAAACAGTACATAGCCGCCACTGATAATGGTAGCAAGGGCAATGATCACCAGCAGGATTCCGCTTAAGAGCCTTGTCTTAAACATCTTATTACTCCTCCTTCACTCCGCCGTATCTTCTGTCTCTCTGGTTATATTTCTCAATGGCCTTCACCAGCTCTGCCTTGTTGAAATCCGGCCATGCCACATCTGTGAAATAAAACTCTGTGTATGCCATCTGCCATAACAGGAAGTTGGAGAGACGTAATTCTCCGCTTGTGCGGATCATCAGGTCAGGATCAGGGATTCCTGCGGTATCCAGATAATTACCGAAGCTCTGCTCCGTGATATCCTCCGGTCTGATCTTTCCGTCAATGGCATCCTGCGCAAGCTTGCGGATGCCTCTTACCATTTCATCCCTGCTGCCGTAGTTCAATGCGATCTGGAAATAGATTTCATCATATTTCTGGGAATACTCTTCCAGACGGACGATACTGTCCTGGATATCCTGGTCAAATGCGGAAATCTCTCCGATCACGCGGACTCTCATTTTATTCTTGTCTGCCAGTTTGATACATTTCTTAAGGTAGCTGCGAAACAGCTTCATCAGGCCGTCTACCTCATCTTTGGAGCGTTTCCAGTTCTCTGTGGAAAATGCATAGACAGTCACATATTTTACGCCAAGCTCTTTCATGTAATCGCATACGGTTTCCAGATTTGCACAGCCTTTTATATGTCCGTAACTTCTTGGCATTCCCTTGGCTTTCGCCCAGCGTCCGTTGCCATCCAGAATAATGGCGATATGATTTGGTACATTCATATTTTTGCTTTCCTTTTCTTATTCTTTTTCTCCTGCCGGATATATTACTGTTCGCTCCACGCTCAAAATAACAAATTTCGCGGGATATTATCAGCAAACAGCAATTCTGATATTCTTCATTCAGACAAAAAGAGAGCCCGCATCATGGAGCTCTCCTTTTCGTTTCCCTTATACGGTCATGATTTCCTTGCTCTTTGCATCCACTGCCGCATCAACTTCTTTAATATATTTGTCTGTACTCTTCTGAATCTTATCTTCAAGCTCTTTGATCTCGTCTTCAGATACATCCTGTTTTGCAAGTTTCTTAAATGCATCGTTTGCATCACGGCGGATGTTACGGACTGCAACTTTGGAAGCTTCCCCTTTTTTCTTTACGTCTTTTACCAGTTCTTTACGGCGTTCCTCTGTCAGTTCAGGGAAAACAAGACGGATCACTTTACCATCGTTGCTTGGGTTTAATCCAAGGTCAGAAGTAAGGATTGCTTTCTCGATTCCTTTGATCAGGCTGGATTCCCACGGCTGGATCTGGATCATACGAGCTTCCGGAACAGTGATGTTAGCTACCTGCTGAAGTGGTGTCGGTGCTCCATAATAATCTACAGTCAGTTTGTCAAGAATATGCGGATTTGCACGTCCTGCGCGGATTGTAGCCAGTTCGCTCTCAAGGCTTGACAATGTCTTTTTCATTTTGTCTTCATATTTCTGAATTCTCTCATCCATTAGGTTAGTCTCCCTCTTATCATTTTTATAATCGTTCTGCTTTTTATTATACAGTAACTTTGGTTCCTACGAATTTACCGTGAACGGCATTGACAATGCTGTCTTTCTCATCCAGTGCAAATACCAGCATCGGCATTTTCTGTTCCATGCACATGATGGATGCAGTCAGGTCCATAGCTGCCAGTTTCTTTGCAACCACTTCTTCGATGGAAATCTCATCATATTTTACTGCATTCGGGTTGGTCTTCGGATCACTGTCATAGATTCCGTCTACTGCTTTTGCAAGAAGGATAGCTTCTGCTTCAATCTCTACTGCGCGAAGTACTGTCGCTGTGTCAGTAGAGAAGTACGGATGTCCGGTTCCGCCTGCAAAGAATACGATCTTGCCCTGTGCGAAGCTTGCTTCTACTGCATCTTTGGAGTAAAGGCTTGTAAACGCACCGCATACAAAAGGAGTAAAGATTTCTGTTTTTAATCCCAGATATCTGCAGATATCAGATACATAAATACAGTTCATAACTGTGGCAAGCATGCCGATCTGGTCTGCTTTGTTTCTGTCGATCGTCTCACTGGTACGTCCTCTCCAGAAGTTTCCTCCACCGATCACGATGCCGATCTCAAGACCTTCTTCTGCAATGGTACGGATCTGTTTTGCAACTTCGATAACTGTTGCTTCGTCGAATCCTGTTTTCTTCTCACCGGCCAGTGCTTCGCCGCTTAATTTTAATAATACTCGCTTCATCTTTTTAGCTTTCTCCTCAGGTTAATTTTATCGTATGCAGCAGAAACGCCACTGCTCTTTTCGTGCCAGTAACATAAGAAAAAATCCTGCTGCTTTCGTACTTTCTATTTTACCATATTCCGGCAACAATTTCATTACCATTTTCATCAACTGTTGTAGAAACTGTAAAATTACTGTAGTAATGGAATCCTGTCTTTCCTGTTTCCGGGTCATCCTCATAGCTGCTGCCCTGTGGAGAACCGCAGGCACCTTCCAGTGCATCCAGAGACTGACCGATGTACTGCTCTGCTGTGGAGATCATACTGTCATCACTCGGATCAGATGGCGTGTCCGGGTCAGAAGGATCATCCGGATCATCCGGATCAGATGGGTCATCCGGCTGAGGATCATCATTGTTTCCCGGATCAGACGGATTATCATTGCTTCCCGGATCAGATGGATTATCATTACTTCCCGGATCAGACGGGTCATCCTGATTTCCCGGATCATCCTGATTGTCTGAACCAGAACTATTATCACTGCTGCTATTGTCACTGTCAGACGGAGTCGGTGTTACTTCACTGTCAGAAGAATCACTGTTCTCACTGTCATCCAGTAATCCCAGACGTCTCTTCACATCATTCAGTGTGGAAACTTCATTTGTGCTGTTTCCTGTGAGATATTTTGCATAAGGAATAGCATCATCATCCGTACCATCCATGCAAAGAGTGATCTGTGAAATCGTTCCAAGAGGAAGGTCACGGAAGAAGCATTCATTCTTGTCTTCATCTGTGTATGCAATACGGATATCATAAGAAGTTGTACTCTTTGTACTGTTTCCGGAGACATTTGCCTCAAAATAGTACAATGCTTTATCTTTATCTGCCAGGGTAAACATTCCATTGATCAGATCGTCTCCCCATCCGCCATCCTCATCGTCATCATAATCGGAACTGCTTTCATCCACATGCGTACGGATATAAACGGACTGGATATCGTCTCCTGTCTCATTCACAAAAATTACTTTGGATGCAGTGGATGTTTTTTCACCCATCACATTTTTTATATTGGAATCGTCTATATTCTGCTGCATATCCACTACCGCCTTGGTAATCTCCGGTGTCGGCGTGGCACTTGCCTGTACAGACTGAGTTTCTGTGTTCTGTTTTTTGCCGCATCCTGCCACTGCTACTGTCAGTGCCAGAACTCCTGCAAGGATCAAATAACGTTTTTTCATAATATATTCCCTCCTATATTCATCCGGAATATCTGCTTTTTTCATCTCATTTTTTCAATTTCCTATTATTACAGAGTCTCAGAAACTTGTCAACCTGACACCATTCGATTTCATACAATTTTTAGACTTCTGGTAATTTTCAGGTAATCTTTGTATTTCTGTACTCGTTCGCAGAAATCCCCTCGTTCTTCTTAAACACTCTGGAAAAATGTGCGATTCCCTGAAACCTGTCAGAATGCTGATCTCCATATCCGGAAATTCTACTTTCAGTGCCGCGACCATGGACAGCCCGTCCAGTCCCGGCATGCAGATATCTGAAAAAAGGATGTCCGGCTTCTCCCTGCGTATCACTTCCAACCCTTCTTTTCCGTTGCAGGCTGTGGCTGCAATCCGGCAGTTATATTTTTCCCATGGCAGAAGCCTCGACAATCCCTCCACGATGATCGGTTCATCATCAATAATAACCACTTTATACATAAAAAATCCCCCGTTTTTCCCATTTCTTATTATTGCACAAAAGGGAACACCCCCTGTAATCAGCGGATGCTCCTCTTTATACAATACCTCATATTTTATTTTTAACCCTTAACCGCTCCGGCTGTCATTCCCTTGATAATATATTTCTGAAGGAAAATATATACAATAATGGCCGGAATAAAAGCAGTAATTAAGGTTCAGTCTGTGTACCAGCAGTCCCCATGGACGGTAAGTCGCGGAATCTACCAGATTTCTCACCAGATAAACCCGTCCTTCAGACTGATAAAGCCCGATGGAAGTATCCAGATCTTTCGCAAATTCCAGAACATCGTCGCAGTCTTTTTCCCAGAATGTTTTTAACTGCCCGTAGCTTCCGCCTGCCGGAGTATTGTAATTTGTCATCTTATAGACCTTTGGTGCACGAAGAAGCATGAACACACTGCTGGAAATTTCTTTTCGTTTTCCGAACTGCTTCGCCATATAATACTGGCCTTTATTATAAACCGTGTCAAAGTTTGCACTGCCTTTGCGAAATTCATCATAATATCCATACAAAGTCCTGTCATAAGTCGCCTGTCTGGAATCACTGATGGCACTGTCAATCCGTTCTATACTGTTCTGATTGTCCATCTGAAGCTGCGCTGCCAGACGCTCCAGTCCTGTTTTTTCCTGCCTGCCTGCCATGATATGCCCCACCAGGGCAAGCAGCAGGACAAACGGAATCGCCCAGTAAAGCAAAATCATTCCCACCATTTTCCATTTGACAGAAGTATTCTTCCCCCTCATCCTAAAATCCCCCATTTTTAAAGTTCTTTTTTATAGCAATTCTCGCTAAAGAAAAAGGACTGCCGTTTTGTGCGGCAGTCCCATATCCGTTTTTTTATTTCTGTTTTATTACTATGTTATTGCTGTTTTTCTTATTTTTTACAGTTTTTTATTACTGTCTGCGTTTATTAATGCTTCCTTTATTGCCGTTCCTTTTATCGCTATTGCTTTCATTATTATTGTTTTCACTGCGGTCGCATTCATTTCTATTCCGCAAGTTTCATCAAAAGACGGACGCAGGTCTCATCAGATAAAGCGGATGTATTCAGGCAGATATCATAGTTTTCCATTCTTCCCCACTCCTGTCCTGTGTGGAAGTAATAGTAATCTCTTCTCTGGCGGTCCTTATATGCAATCCTTTCCAGTGCCTCTCTCTGTGAAAGATTTTTATTCTTTTTGATCCGGTCCACACGGTCTTTCATCTCAGACGCATAGATAAACACACGGAACAACTGATTATCTTCCTTCAGAATCTGATCCGCACATCTTCCCACAAAAATGCAGGGACCTTCCTGAGCCAGACGTTTCATGGCGTCTCGCTGGGCCTGATACATTTTATAGGGGAGTGTCACCCTATTTATATTTTCCGGTTCCTCTGATGCCATCATCCCAATTCCGTAAAGAAGGCTGGTCTTTCCACCAAACTCATCCATGATCTCCTGACTGATTCCGTGTTTGTCGGAGACTTTCAGTAAAAGATTACTGTCATAAAAAGGAACTCCCAGTCTTTCCGAGAGCAAAGCCGCGATATGTCTTCCGCCGCTTCCGTATTGTCTGCTGATCGTGATTATTTTCATAAGGCACCACAACTCCTTTCCGCTTACATCTGCCTGGTATAAATCAAGCCGTCATGAAGTAATCCCTGTGATTTTCATAACAAAGCCGTTATTTTTTTATTTAGCCATATTATAGAAATTTTCGAACATTTTTGCAATATCCATTCTAAATTTCATAACTTTTAACAAATGCAGGCGAATAGAATTGGTAATATTTCCAAATCAGTATAGATTCTTTACTTTGAAGTCTCGTTCTGCCTCTCTTCTCTGGTCTTTCTTGGCAATATCCTGTCTCTTATCATAGAGCTTCTTGCCTCGTGCCATACCAATCTCTACTTTTACAAGGCTGTCCTTAAAATAAACCTTAAGCGGAACCAGGGTCAGACCCTTTTCCTTCAGTTGTGCTTCAATCTTATTAATCTCATATCTGTGAAGCAGAAGTTTACGGACTCTCAGTGGGTCTTTGTTAAAAATATTTCCCTTTTCATACGGACTGATATGCATTCCGTAAATATAAACTTCGCCGTTTTCCACACGGACAAAGGATTCCTTAATGCTGCATTTTCCCATACGAAGAGACTTCACCTCTGTTCCTGCCAGAGAGATTCCCGCTTCGTAAGTATCTTCTATAAAATAATCATGAAACGCCTTTTTATTATTGGCAATCAGTTTCATTCCTTTTTTCTTTGCCATAATAACCTCCAAGCCTTTTTTCTAAAATCATTTATATCAGTTATTCTGTTACTGTTCACTCCGTTCTCAGTAACGTTATTCTTCATCTGTATCCCACACATCAGATACCAGCTCGAAATCTACAGTCTTGAGCATTTTGTCTGCATCTGCTACGCGGACACGGACTTTGTCTCCCAGTTTGTATACTTTTCTGGTCATCTCGCCGCAAAGTTCATAGCTCTCCTGGTCAAAGACATAATAGTCATCCCTCAGCGTATTGACATGGACCAGACCTTCCACTGTGTTTGGCAGTTCCACATAGAGTCCCCATCCGGTCACTCCGGAGATAATTCCCTCGAACTCTTCACCCAGATGATAGGACATATACTCTGCTTTCTTCAACTTATCTGATTCACGTTCTGCCTCATCCGCACGTCTCTCACAGACACTGGACTGTCTTGCAACTTCGTCCAGAATCTCTCTGTAATGCTCGGTTCTGCCTTCACGCATCAGTCTTCCTCTTAAATTATCCTTGATAATCCTGTGGATCTGTAAATCCGGATAACGTCTGATCGGTGAGGTAAAATGACAGTAATACTTCGCAGCCAGCCCGAAATGACCGCTGCATTCTGTCGTGTATTTTGCCTGTTTCATGGAACGCAGTACCAGTCTGCTGATCATCGCCTCGTTCGGAAGTCCCTCAATTCCTTCGATGATCTGCTGGATTTCCTTTGGTGTGATCTCCTCTTTTGCTTTCTGGATCTTTACTCCCTGATTGTGAAGCAGTGTCAGAAGACTTTCTACTTTCTCAGGGTCCGGATTGTCATGTGTTCTGTATACAAACGGAATCTCCTCTGTACAGTATTCCTGCGCCACCGTCTCATTTGCCATCAGCATGAAGTCTTCAATGATCTTTGTCGCCACATTTGCCTCATATGGCTTTACGTCAATGGCTTTTCCTGCTGCATTGAGGATGATCTTGCTCTCCGGGAAATCAAAATCAATGGAACCCCTGTGATGACGGCTGTTCCTTAAGATTCCGGACAGTTCTTTCATCATAAAGAACATCGGAATCAATGCTTCATAACGCTTCTTCGCTTCCTCATCTGTATCTTCCAGAATATTTTTAACATCTGTATAACACATACGCTCATCCACATTGATCACGGTCTCTGCAATCTGATGAGAAACAACTTTTCCCTTTTCATTGATATCCATCAGACAGCTTAATGCCAGCCTGTCCTCTCCCTGATTCAGAGAACAGATTCCATTGGAAAGGCGCTCCGGCAGCATCGGCACCACACGGTCTGCCAGATAAACACTGGTTCCACGTTTCAGAGCTTCTTTGTCCAGCGCACTGTTGTACTGTACATAATTACTTACATCTGCGATATGGACTCCCAGATGATAAATCTCTCCTTCTTTTGTCAGGGAAATTGCATCATCCAGGTCTTTGGCATCTTCGCCGTCGATGGTGACTGTCTGAAGATGTCTCAGATCCAGTCTGCCGTCTCTGTCTGCGTCCAGCACATGATCCGGAACTCTCTGCGCCTGTTTCATAACTTTCTCAGGAAACTCACTCGGGATTCCGAAACTCTTCACGATTGCCAGAATGTCCGTGCCCGGTGTACGGATATTTCCCAGATTCTCCTTGATCTTTCCTTCCGGATTCTTATTCCCGGAACCATAATCTGTGATCACTGCGATTACTTTGTCCCCGTTTTTGATCCCTGCTGCTTCTTTTCTCGGGATAAAAATATCTTTGGAAAATTTCGGATTATCACTGATCACAAAACCGAAATCACGATTTAACTGATAAGTTCCCACGATCTCCGGCATGCCGCGTTCCAGGACCTTGACAACCACGCCTTCTTTACGTTTGCCTTCTTTCTGTCCGTCACGGATAATGATGCGTACTTTATCCTGATGC